>Ga0272442_10003596_pt1 | contig 21686 bp, 23 predicted proteins | sample SSMForm2O_FD_200262 | JGI IMG/M metagenome (GOLD analysis project Ga0272442, IMG submission 200262) | Marine sediment archaeal communities from Little Sippewissett salt marsh, Falmouth, MA, United States - SSM-Form-2O | ecosystem: Environmental > Aquatic > Marine > Wetlands > Sediment ... | reverse complement strand
GTAAAAGTTTTGGCGCAGCCGGTGCTGTCGCACCGTTTAATCAATGATTTACAGTCCAGTTTTCGTGGTAAAGCTTCTGAAACTATAATAGAGGAAATATTGAATTCTATACCTGTCCCCTTAGAAAAAGATGGGAGCTAAAAGTTATCAAATTGAGTCGATTATCTATGCTGTTTATTTAATGGATACAGATGAGGAGTTGCCCCCTCTACCCTGAATTCAACAATATTGACTCGGATATTTCCAATTACAAACTCATTCATTGGTCTGGCATTACGATATAAGTAACTGTTCAATGCTGGATTAGAGTTAAAAATTCGGAACGAGTAGCTACTTTGCTGCGGAATGTACCCCTTACAGCAGAAGTGACTATTTTAGCTCCGGGTTTTTTAATCCCCCGCATAGTCACACATAAATGTTCTGCTTTCACAACTACACCGACACCTTCGGGTTGTATTGTATTAAATATGGTATCAGCTATTTGGCGGGTCATTCTTTCCTGTATTTGAGGTCGACGGGCAATTATTTCCACTACCCTGGCCAGTTTACTAATCCCGACTACCCTTCCTCCCGAATGAGGAATATAGCCTACATGTGCCACTCCATAAAAAGGAAGGAGATGATGCTCACACATTGAGAAAAAAGGGATATCTCTGAGTATCACCATTTCATAATGTCCTTCATCAAAATCAACTGTTAATTCTTCTTCAGGCTCAGCGTTCATTCCTGAGAACAATTCAGCATACATCTCAGCTATTCGCCTTGGGGTTTCTTTCAGGCCTTCTCGAAGCGGGTCTTCCCCTATTGCTTCCAATATAGAGGTAATGGCTATTTTAATTTTTTCTTCATCCACCATTGTAGTAAGTTCTCCCATCAATATCGCTATGCTATTAGTATATTGAATATGTTGTGGTTTTTAAAAACGAGATTAGGTCCTTCTTTTTGTAACTTTTTTAACAGCAAATGATTTCATTTCTTCATCGAGATGAATAGTAATAGTACTGTTATTCTCTATTTCAGTTAACCATTCTATAAACTCTTTTTGAGACAATGATGATTTTACTTCCGCACTCAATTCATGCATCTCTCTTGCCAGGAGTTGAATAACCCAATAGCCACCCACTGTTTCAATAGATTCATCGCGAACTGGGTCACTTATTGTACCGACTGGAAGTTCAAAGGCAACAGAATCAAAGGTTTCATTCTCCATATCACCAGGTTTCAGCCAGCCAAGCTCTCCACCTTCTTTACTGCTCGTGTCCAATGAAAATTCCTCAGCTAAAACTTCAAAATCTTCTGTCTCCAGCCTGTCTTTGATATCCTCTGCCTCTTCCAGGCTGCTCAATAGCATGGATCGTATTTCTCTACCTTTTTCATCATCGATATCGGTTACTTCAATTAACCAATATGCCACACGTTTCTCCGCCGTCTCATCATATACCATGCCAATAGTACCAGCTCCAAGAGAGGCTACTTCATCAGCAATTACTGAATTAGTTATTAATTCTTCAGGGCGCCATCCAAGATCTCCATCCTCTTCGATGCCACAGGAAAGTTCCTCATTTAAATCTTCGAATGTTTCTCCGTTATGTATCCTCGTTTCAGCATCCTTTGCGACTGCTTCACTCTCCACAAGCATTATATTGGCATGTATTTGCTCCATCTCTTCCGGTAAACCATCATTGAAAAGCTGTAGTATCTTATTGGTTAATAGTTCACTCTCAGCTATGTCTTTATATGCCTTGTTATCGCTGTCTTCTGTTTGTATCAAAGCCAGTTCTATTTCTTCACTGGTAACAGTTACATCCAAAGCTTTAGCGCCCTGTCTAACCAGTTCATTCCGTACAATCTGCTGGGTAACCGAATCGGGCATATAGCTTAATGCCTCGGGCTGTATATTTTTTGTGTAGACGTCAAATATATCTATATATGAGTCCATTGTAACAACAGTATCATTAATCTCCAGAGCGGTTTCTTTAAGGGGCTTCACTTCGCTGCTATAAAGTCCCACTGCTATTAAAATAATGACGCTGGCCAAAAAAACAGCTCCACCAATAGTGATAATTCTGCGTAATTTAAACTGTTTCTGACTTTTTATCGGTCTAAATTTTTCAGTGCTATGTACGTTGTAAACCGGTTTTTTCTTTTTACTCAATTACATCAAGCCTTCGCGCTGTTCTCCTCAAGTTAGATAAACTTTCAGGAGTTATTTATAGAGAAGAGAACTTGTTTCTATCTCTATACTATATTGCGCTCGTAATGCCGTTATGATAGCATAATTAAGTTTGGTGAGACAGCGGGGTGTAGCGCAGCCTGGTAGCGCACCTGAATGGGGTTCAGGTGGTCGGAGGTTCAAATCCTCTCACCCCGACCAGAAATCAGCTTCAGCATACAAGTCCTTTGTTAACAAAATTTCAGCTACAATCCAAAGCTAATTTGTTAACTTTTTTTATCAATTCCAGGAGGGAAGGGCTATCACCAAGAACAATAGAGTTTTATAAATCATGCCTGACTCCATTTGTAAATAGCTATGAAGCAACATCTGATGGTATCAACTCATTCCTATCAAACTTATCTTGTGGTAATGGTAAGCTAAACTACTATCGAGCCATAACTGTATATGTTCATTGGCTAATTAGGGAAGGTTATATTGAGAATAATCCTTTAGTTAGGGTAGATAAACCTAAGCCCAGCAAGAGATTATTGCCAAGTGTGACTGAGCAAGATGTAGAAATTCTTATCAGTAGAGTTGATAATCTAAGGGATAAATGCATAATATCCCTGCTTGCTGATAGTGGCATGAGGTTAAATGAATTAGCTAATATCAAAGCTTGTGATATTGACTGGAGCACGCTTACAATCACCATTATTGGTAAAGGTAACAAACAGAGAAGAGCACCATTTACTGAAAGAACAGCTAAATTACTTACTAATTACATATCTGATAGTAACACTGAAAGTAATATATGGGGTATGAGAAGATATGGAATTCAAACAATGCTGAAGCGATTACAGGCCTCAACAGGTATCAAGTGTAATCCTCATAGCTTCAGGCGAGGTATGGCTTGTAGCTTGCATAGGAAAGGACTGAGTACATTAGATATTATGCATCTTGGAGGCTGGGAAGACCTTGATATGGTGCTCAAATATACTCGTAGCATTACCTTTGATGATTGTTTAGTCCACTATAAGCAGGTTACTCAAGGTTAGCTTAAGTTAGAGGCACCCTTTAGCTTTAAACAGATAGCAATAGTTCAGGAGGGTGCACCCCCTCTCATCATTGCTACTAATGGGTTTCTACGTTGATTCTCTCTCAAACGAAATTTTTCTATTTTCAACTTAAGGTTAACATAGGTTAGGATAAATATTATATATATAAAGAAATAGGCTAACCTATCCTAACATCCTAACCCTTTCTCTAAACCTCTATCAGTTTTGTATGCAACGACTTCTTCGATAAGTGTGAGGTGATTTTAATTTCCTATAGGATACTATATAAAAAGTTAGAGCTTTTATTGCAGCACAATCAATAAAGTGAAGTTATTGCTCAACTACCTTTTATCAATCGTATATCTGACCTTATGAAATAAGACAACCCCGTAGCCCAACTATAGAAAGCATACACACACACAGCAACCGTAGGAATAATAAAAGACCAGTGTATATCTGGTAACAGGAATATATACTTATCTATAAGATACCATTGTAAGCTAGCTCCACAAAATGTCAATATTGCCGATACTATATCAAGGAATCTTCCAAAACGTCCTTGATGAAAGCCAATCAAGGCAAACTCGTACTCCACTTTTTGTGAACTAACGCAAAAAATCCAAGGAGCAACTGCAAATGCCAATAGAAGCCATAGTATATTTTTTATGTAATTGCCAGCAAATCTCTGGCTAATTCTATTCAATAGACATTCCTCTATTCCGTCAATGTACTATCGTAGTGCTCTAATGGATTGGACTACTAGATATAGCATGCTCTCACATACTTCACCCTATAGACATCAGACAATATAGATTTGAAAACAATGTATCCACACTCACTTAGGGGTCAAAACTGCCATCAGACCTCTTCCGAGCTGGTTTTTTTATAGCTTCTTGGCAACTTTTTTATATCCAGATTTGAGCTTAATAGTTTTATGACCGATTACTTCACCGAAGATGTTTTTCTCTTTTATTCTCTTTGTCTTTGTATATTTGCCATGACAAATTTTACAGACTAAATGACAATTGCTCTGACTGTTATTAGCTTGATTGTTATCCCTATGGTCAAAGTCATAAGTTCCATCCTTCCACGTTAAAATTCTTTTACACACTCTACACTTAGAAGTAGGTAGTTGAGTGGGAATCTTACGATCACGAAGATATTCCAAAAGAATGTTCTTTCCACCTTCACCTGCTGCTGTTAGCCACTCAATTCTTTTGGTCTTTATACTAAACGGTTTTCTTTGCTTTTGTTTTTCCCACATATCCATTAACCTCCTTTTAGATAGCTTAAATTAACTATAGAGTCAATATATCATTCTAGATTAATATGTCGTCTGTTGAGTATTTTTATACAGAGCTATAAGGTCAATTGACATATCTCATTAACTATATATTGCATCTGTATTATATTTTAGTCAATGGATGTTTCTCTATATCTCTAAAATATTAACACTTTCTAATTCAGTGTTAGAATGGAATTTGTGAGTGGGAGGACTACCATTTGAGGTATTCGTGTGTGTACTGTAAAGTACATACTAGCAGCTATTAATGGAATACTACTGCCATTTCTAAGATAGAGACATTGGAGGTGTAACATGGTTGAATTAGACCCACAGGTACAAGTTGAGCTAATTAGAATAGCGAACATCTTGATGGCTGATCAACATATAGGTGATACTATTGAACGTGGTATTCAAAGAAAGACAGAACTTTTTGATCAGGCATACAAAGCATTGATTAAGACTGTTATGAATCCTGAGGAAACTTCAAGGCAATAATATTAGATATTAACACTAGCATCAGGATGAAAATAAAGCTTCATTAAGGTATTGGACTAGTGAATATGTCATCCTTCAATTTATACTATCTCACAGACACTAGACAATAGATTAGAACAAGATAATGTATGTTTATTTGCTTTACTACTAAGGGGGCGGGGTGCACTCCCTCTCATCATTGCTACTAATGAGTTTCTGCGTTGATTCTCTCTCAGACGAATTTTTTCTATTTATTATTATGACTCTACTTTAATTTAATGAGCAAAGAGAGGAACATGTCAGATTGTTTGCAGATATACTGACTAATATTGCGAAACCTCAATAATGGTCCATATTTTTCCGAATTCATGAACTATTTGCATTACCCTTTATTATCACATGGTTTTACTGTCTATCTAAAGCAATAAATCAACCTATATAACTCATTATTAAATAGATTATTCTAATAGTAAAAAGGACAAAATAATAATGAAAGGAAGAAAAGATACCTTTTCCGAGCTTCAATAACGGATTTGCCTAGTTTTAGGTCCCTAGATGGGGTTCAGGTGGTCGGAGGTTCAAATCCTCTCACCCCGACTAGCCATAAACTACAGCAGAAACCTCGTTTGTTAACAAAGTTTCTCATCTTCCATATACCACACAGGTCCAAATCTGGGAAACTGCTCGCAACTATACTATTTGGTAATATATATATCCTGAAATTTTGGCTACCCGCACACTACCTTACAGAGATTCAATGATTTCATTACGACATATATCCTTCTTTTGACGTTTATCGAATCAGTGTTAGAATAGAGCTACAGTTGCATTGGAGAACTAGTATGCCAATCACTGAAGGTAAGGTGCCATTTACCAAACAGAACATCGATAAAACGCCTACTTCACACGGCATTTTTATACTTTATGATGCCTCCTCGGTTATATATATCGGAAGCTCCAACCTGATTGGTGGCATACGGACACACCTGCAACGGCATAAACGCGGAGATGAAGGCTTTTGTACAATGAGAACCAGATACTTTATGTATGAAATATGTCCATTTCCCGGAGAACGTAAACAAGAATTGTTAGACGAATACCAGAAAAAATACCGGCAGCTGCCCAGATGCAATGGTATGTGGTAATAAGAACTCATACGGAAAGCATTGTTGTATTACATCCCGGCTTTTATTGATACATAATGATGTAGTTCACAGTACGGGTACTTCCATCGATAGAGAGGCTACTACTATTACAGACGCAAACGCATAGTTTAAACACCATGGTTCAAATACCCCATACCCATAGCTGTTAACGATGCCACTATCACAGGACAGGCATCTCTCAGGTACCTGTTTAACAGATGTATCTACATATGGCAACAGTTTAAGATTCCATCTGTTCCAGATGAAGAGTGAGGTTATAAGAGTGCTGTGCTGAAATATCTTTCTGCCCTATCGGGTAATAGCGTCACCACTTTATTTCTACCGTTGTCCATCTGAAGAGAGGCAAAAACGTTTGCACCTGAGGAAGTTCCTACCAGTAATCCTTCCTTTTGTGAAAGCAAACGGGTCGTATTTATCGCTTCTTCATCGGAAACAGTTATAACCATATCGACAAGGTTCACATCAAGCACACCCGGAACAAAACCGTCTCCAATTCCTTGAATTTGATGCAGCCCGGGTTCTCTGCCCAGCAAAGCAGCACTGTTCTTAGGTTCTACTGCGACGAGTTTGATATCAGGATTTTTCTCTTTTAAATATTTCCCGATTCCCTGAAGACTTCCACCGCTTCCTATTCCAGTCACGAAGACGTCAATATCCCCTTTCATGTCACGCCATATCTCCGGAGCGGTCTGCTGATAGTGGGTTTCCGGATTATGAGGATTTTCAAACTGATTCACGATAAAATACTTTTCCGGTTCCGGTTCGGTTATTTCCTGCATCTTTTCCAGACTTCCCGATACATTCTTCTCAACCGGTGTTAAAACAATCTTTCCCCCCAGAGCACGTATAATCTTTTTGCGCTCCTCGCTCACATTCTCAGGCATAATACAGATAACCTCATATCCTTTTCTTACACCAACCAGTGCCAGCCCTATACCGGTATTTCCCGATGTCGCCTCTATAATAGTCATTCCTTTTTTAAGCTTTCCTTCAGCTTCGGCTGTTTCGATAATATGCCTGGCTACCCTGTCTTTAATACTACCGCCGGGATTTAAGAATTCAGCCTTAGCAAAAACCTTTCCTGAAGATATATGATTTAATCTTAAGAGTGGAACATTTCCAATTGCTTCCAGAATTGTATCCATATGTATTTATCCGTTCCTTGATTTTTATTACGTGCCTATTCTTACTATACTAGCAGTAGAACTGTGGAGTATATTTACTTGAACATGTATAGAATATCCTATTTCGTATTGTAGCTCAATTAATTCCCTGCATATTGACAACCGGCCCAATCAAATCTATATTAACAACAGACAACAAGTAATTGAAAATATAAAATCTATTCAGCGGAAGTAAGAGAGGTTTCAACATGAGAACCAAAGAATTACTTGGAAGGGAAGTGCTGGATTCGAGTGCTAAAACTATTGGCAAGGTTATAGACGTGGATTTCGACATGCATCAGGGAGTAATAAACCGCCTTATAGTGAAAGCCGGAGCTCTCAAACAATATGAGATAGACTTTGACCAGATAACAGCTGTCGGCGACAGAGTAATCTTAAAATTATCGGAAAATCAATTGAAAAGAATATCTGTGATTGGATTATAAGGCATACCGTTAATTCTTACTATGGCATACCATATAATTACCGCAACCAGTAACCGGCTTGGGCTTTTCCTGCCAACTACATAGTAGTAAAAGAAACCCTATCCTGAGTCAAACACGCAGGAGCATTTCTCAACTTTAAATACCAATACTTCTTCAATTTTGTTTCCAGCTGTATCCATTACTGTTACAGAAATATTAACGTAGCCCTTTACCTGAGGCGGACTCCATGTAACCAGAGGCCCTTCTCCGGAGATTTCACCCTTTTCCGCAGACCAACTATAGAACAGACTATCATACGATCCTGTCGCAACACATTCGATTGTACAAGTCGCACTTCTTAAAATCTTATATTCATCCGGATATTTTCTTAAAAATTTTGGTTTATCAGCTGTGACAATAAATTTCTCGATTACCGGTGGTTTATCTACTGCAACATTAATAGTTAATAAACTCGCTATACTCCCCCCATAGCTATCGCTTACCCTGACCATAATGCTCTGAGACCCCGGTTGCTCCGGGGCAGTCCAGACAACAATAGGCCCTGTTCCGGAGACAGTACCGCTAAGAGGTGTCCATTCATAATCAAGAGCATCGCCGTCAAGGTCGTTAGCCCTACAGACAATATTACAGCTTTCAAATGGAGCTACCCATTCCACATCAGCCCACAGAGCATCGATAGTAGGGACATCGTTATTTTTTACGGTAATATTTACACTACCTTCAGTACTACCTTCTCCAGTGTCTGTTACTCGAACAACAACAGGATATATCCCTTCAACAGTTGGAGCAGTCCATAGTATCTTATGTCCGCTTCCCGTTATATTGCCCTTATTGGCTATCCATTCATAGCTTACTTTATCTCCGTCATCATCAGCTGCAATGCAACTAATCTGGCAGTTTTCCATAGGAGCGATAATTTCCGGGCTGGCTTGAAGCTCAATTATATGCGGAGGATGATTAACCGGGGAATCAGTAACTGGTATAGGTTCGGGAGCAAGTTCAGCCACAGAGGGTACTGTTGCCCAATTTTGAAAATTGCTCAACAGTACAAATAAAAGCGGAAAAATAAAAAGTCTTATTATCAATTTATCAATCATAATAGCCATAGTATCGGTATAATCTTTTCACAAACCCAAGTTTACACATCACGATTCCATTATATCAATATCACTTTGTAGCTGTCATATGCTTCCAGAATATATGCCGTAATAAGGTATTTATAAAGAACACATGTAAATACGATTCTTTTTACAATCGAATCATGCTATTATACTATACCTGTTTTTTTTAAAAATGCCTTGGCAATAGCAAGTTGCTCTGCTATAATCCTCGACAATGATTATGTCAAAACCAATTAACCATTTCTGACTAAGTACCTGCCTTACCGCTTGTTTAAAAGACAATAAGTATTCTTCAGATACTGTCTGGTAAAGCCAATAGCTTCCTTCGGAGGTATGTAATGCAGAAAAAAAATATTTCTCATAGTGTAGAAGCAATAGAAACTCGAGCAGATAAGCTACTCAATGAGGCCAGGATTAAGGCTGATAATATCCTCTTGAAAGCTAATAAGGATGTTGATGAGCTTCTTAATTCAGAACTGCTAACGGATGAAGTTGACGCTAGGTGCCACGATATTATCAACAAAGCTACGCAAGAAGCCGATAAGAAAAACAAAGCTGCCTCCAAGCAAACATCCGGGATAAAAGTACACGCCGATAAGAATATAGAAGCTATAGTAGAACGTATTGTTGCTGTTGTCACCGGGGCATATGAAGAATGATACCCGCTATCGTTAACAAACCGGAAGCCATGGTCAAAATGAAGGTTATGGCTGTCCAGGACAGGGCAGATGAAACCCTGAAAACGTTACAAAGAATCGGCATGCTTCATGTCGAGGAAAGCGAAGACCTAACGCATATAGACAGAGAAACTATCGAGAAAGAAAGACGACAGGTTTCAGAGTTATTAACTGATATCGACAGCATACTGGGCTATATCCCAGGCGAAGAAAAGATATTTCCAAAGGATGATGTAGAGGTCATATATACCAGACCTTATAGTGAAACGGAAAGCTCTATTAAATCAATTTGCTCTCGACTTGGCACTATGCACCAAAGAGCGGTCCAGCTTGAGCGAGAAACCGAACAATTATTTGAACTGGATAGATATATACAACCACTTGCACAGGAGACCAGTTTTAACCTAAAAGATTTATCCTTCTCTGGGCCCTATCTATTTTCGCATGTCTATATATTTCCGGGTGAAATATATGACTCACTGCCAAAAAATCTGGAACCTTATTTATTCGGAACGACAACAATATCTACAGATAATGAGACAATACTTCATATTGTTGCCAGAGCAATAGATAGAGAAATCATAGAAACTGCTATTAAAGATTCTGGCGGTAAACTCCTACAGGTAGAAGATGGAGAATCGACGCTTCAAGATTTTCTCACCGCAAACAAGGATGAAACCTTAAAACATCAGGCTGAACTGGAGACCCTTCGTTCTAAGATCATTGTTGAAATACGCAAGAATTTACGTGAACTGGTTCTTTTCAGGGAGGCACTATACGCTGAAAACGATAAACTGGGAGTTTTACAGAAAGCCAGTGAAGCTAAGTATGTTACTCTTTTCCAGGGTTGGGTTCCTAAGAGTAATGTGGAATTCATTACCGCGGAGCTTAAAGAAAAGATAGTTTATATATATATTGAGACAAGACCTCCAAGTAAAAAAGACAGACCTCCTACAAAAATGAACAATCCCTCTGCACTAAAGCCGTTCCAGGTTATAGTAAATCTGTTTGGCACACCGAAATATGGAGAATGGGACCCCACTCCTATTATTGCTTATTCCTTTGCACTTTTCTTCGGTATAATGTTGGGCGACGTTGTATATGCAATATGCTTAATGGTACTTACCAAAATTGCAGTACCACACCTTGTTGACAACCCTCAAAGTGAAGGAACTACCCTATTTAAAAATATACTGTATATCAGTTGCGGGGCAAGTCTGATTATAGGCCTGCTTACCGGTACATATTTAGGGGATTTCTACCGGTTCTTTGGTATCGAAAATCCGGAGCTCTCCACCACGATTAGTTCACTATTTGGGGATACGCTGCTCTTTATTCTACTCTCACTGGCAATAGGACTTATCCATGTTAATATCGGGCATATGCTTGCCCTGATAAAAGGCATAAAAACCGGTCAGAAATATGTAATTCCAGGGAAAATCGGTTTATTTTTGCTTCAAATCGCCGGAATACCATGGATTATGAACTTTCTTGATATGGATGTTCTTTCTTTAAGCCCACAGATTTACTCTCTCTTGCCATATACCCTGCTTTTAAGTATTGTATTAATCATCATATCTTCAGTGATGGAACGCGGAGCTTTCATGGGAGGTATTTTCTGGCTATTCGAAGTGACTGGTATTCTCGGTGATATCATGTCCTATGCCAGACTGGCCGGAGTAGGTCTGGCTACGTATTACCTGGCGTTTTGTTTTAATCTCATGGGGCCCTTGCTCGCCGGATTATTACCGGCAGGTATTATCAGAATGATACTGGGCACAATAATAATAGTTATTGTTTTGCTGGTTGGCCATATAGTAAATCTAGTCCTGAGCAGTCTAACCTGCTTTGTGCATTCACTCAGGTTATGTTTCGTGGAATTTCTTTTTAAATTCTATGAAGGTGGAGGAAAAGCATATAGTCCCTTCCGTTTAAGGAAACGGGAATTTATCTTAGTAAAAGAGAAAGTATAAAATGGAAGATCAAAATGATTATTGATCCGGCAGCTTTAGCTACTCTTGGAGGTACGATTTCCCTGGCAGGAGGCCTGGTGGGTTCATCATGGGGAATGGCTGTTGCAGGTTCTGCCGGAGTTGCGATGTTGTCCCAGGATCCCAAGCAGCGCAAGAACGTAATTATACTCGCCTCCCTTCCTATGTCACGCGTTTTCTATTCATTTATCATTATGATACTTATTATAAACACTGTTGCTCCTGAATTAAGCACAGCAGCTGAACCACAAGGAGCTGGATTCGCTGTGCTTGCCATGGGAATCATGGCATCCGTTGCATTTGCTGTTTCAGGGATATATCAGGGGTCTGTATGTGCTGCCGGGATTGCATTCCTATCAAAAACAAATGGACATATATTGACTAACTCCATAACTCTAGCCGTATTTGTAGAACTGGTAGCAGTGCTTGGATTGGTCTTTACAATAATAGCTCTGAATATGATGGGGCTTATGTAATCATTTGATGATGATGAAATGAATATTAGTGCAGAATCGTTAGCTATCTTTGGGGGTGCTATAGCCTTAGCAGGTGGACTAGCAGGAGCTGCTATCGGCATGGCAATGGCAGGGTACAGTGGTGTCGCTATACTTGCTGAGGAACCAAAACACATGAAGAGTGTGATAATTCTGGCTGCTCTCCCTATGTCAAGAGTATTTTATGGATTCATTATCCTGGTATTTATACTAACGACAGTACTACCTCGAATCACAGCTATGCCTGATCCCGGTGGCAATGGATTTGCTGTCGCTGCATGTGGTGTTATTTCTGCCGCTGCTTTTTCATTCTCCGGTATACATCAGGGAGCCGTTTGTTCCGCAGGTATCGCATCATTAATTAAAACAAGAGGTCGAATTTTAACAAACTCTATCATGCTCGCTGTTTTTGTCGAATTAATAGCAGTACTTGGCTTGGTATTCACCATAATGTCACTATCTCTACTTGGTTTAATGTGAGTGCAGGTAAAAAATGGAGGTGAAAGATGATCATTAGTCCTGAAGCCCTTGCAGTTCTCGGGGGTACTATAGCTTTAGGAGGAGGCTTGGCCGGGTCTTCAATAGGTCTCGGATGGGCAGGAGCCAGTGCAGCACAGACATTATCAGAAGAACCCGGACAACTTAGAAATGTGATCGTGCTTGTATCCCTGCCAATGACACAAACATTCTATGGGTTAATAACTCTGATACTTATTATTACCAGAGTTATTCCAAATATCTCAGCCATGCCTGATCCAAGAGGTAGCGGTTTTGCTGTTCTAGCCTGTGGAGTAATTACTGCATGTGCTGAATCATTTTCTGCAGCCTATCAAGGAGCTGTATGTGCTTCCGGTATCTCACTTCTACCAAAAACGAAAGGGGGAATACTAACCAACGCAATGATGTTGGCGGTATTCGTCGAACTACTGGGTGTCTTAGGCCTGGTTTTCACTATAATGGCATTGAGTATGCTTGGACTTTTCTAAAGGTTTCATATAATGGAAAAGATAAGCGAAGCAGTACTGAAAAAAGTGACCACGGAAGCTCAAGCTATTGTCGATAAAGCTGAAGAGGAAGCAAAGGAAAAACTGGATAAAGCCAGGATAAAATTTCAGTCAAAGCTGGAAAAAGAGAAACAAAGAAAATTACAGGAGGCTGAAGAAGAAGCAGCGAGAATTTCTTCCAGAGTATTAATTCAGACCCGCAAAGATATGGTTATAGCAAAATCCGAAGTACTTGATAGTGTAATAGAAAAAGTAAGCAACAGATTGATTTCAACTCCTATGAGCAAGAAGGCTTTTCTCCGAATAGCAGAAGAGGCATTAGAAGCTCTGAACTCAACTGAAGTCAGAATATACGTTCCAAAAAGTGATTCAAACAGGATAAAAGGTTTTCTGAAAGGTGAAAAGGATTTACACAGCAAAGTAAAAGAGGTTAAAGAAGGAGACTTTGCCGGAGGATTCATTATGGAGGATATGGACGGCAAACTTCGAATTGACAATACCTATACTACCAGGTTGGAAATGATACTACCGAGAATTAAGCCTGAGATAGCTAAGGAGTTATTTTAATCCTTGCAGGAGAAGTACATTGCTTGACCCCAGATATGCATATATCTCTGCTTACTTAAAAGCTGAGGAACCTAATGTGGTTTCTTCAAGGCATATCGATAGAATGCTGGGTACATCAAACATCAGGGACGCTCAGACAATCATAAGGAGAACTGATGTCGGCAACCATCTGGAAGGAGCGTCTTATAAAAATTTTAATGACCTGGACAGATCTCTATGGCATTATTTTGTGCTATGTATCCAGGAAATAGAAGCTTTTAAATTTCTGCCGGGTGATATGACAAAACTATCCCGGCTTTATATGGAAAAATACGACGTAGTAAATATCAAAGCCGCAGCACAAGCACTGGGGAAAGTAGGTAGTCAGGATCCGATGATTCCTGTTGGTACTTTTTATAACAACGGATTATTAGATGCACTTGCCTGCGCTGAAAATATTCCTGAGATAATCGAACTTCTTACCCAGAATCGGCTGGGACGTTATATACCCATTTTAGAAGATTATGAATCTGACGGAGGAACGAAAGCCAGATTGATTCTCGGCGCCAGTCTCGATGGTGAATATTTTAAAGCTATGCTGGGACTGTCAAATAAAATAAAAGATGGTTCTGTTATGGCCCAGGCAACAGGTGTCGTAATAGATATTACAAATTTACAGATAACAACCAGGGCTATTATCGAAAATATAGGCACCGATATTGCTGATTACATCATACCAGGCGGATATTTGCTTACAGACAAGACTATCCGCGAACTACTCACAGTAAAAATATCGGACCTACCCCGTCGGCTCGAAGATAGTAACTATCATGGAGTAGCCAGAGAACTTGCAGGCAGTTATGATAAAACAAAACGCATCACGTCGGTAAATGAAGTTCTTGAAACATATAAATACAGGTCGCTCAGGGATATGTTATCACCTACCGTCTTATCCCCACTTGTCATGGCATGGTATTTGGTATTGAAAGAAACCGAAATAAGAAATTTGAGGATAATGTTCAGAGCATTATATAACAACATATCTACAGAAGAGATAAAAAGGTTTTTAATATTTTAATATGGAACATTTAAGTATTGCTGCCATAGGTGATGAAGATTTAGTTAACGGTCTTAGACTTGCAGGTATAAATAAGCTCTATACCGTTAAAGAAAACGAACAAAACACTGATGAGACAGTAAGGTCAGCTTTGTCGAAATTTATTGCTGAACCGGATATAGGCATTATTATCATACTTGAAAACTATATTGACTTCGTCAAAGATATAATTTCACAGCGTAGAAAAAGTAAGAAAATACTACCTTTAATTATCGATGTTCCACCAAAATCCGGCTCCGAATATAAAAATATTGTCGGTTACTATGAACAGGTAATTAAAGAGTCGATAGGTTTTGACGTAAGACTCTAGAGTTATAAGGAGGTAGGGTAAACCATGGGTAAAATATGGAGAGTTTCAGGCCCATTGATTATCGCCGATGGAATGAAAGGTTCCCAGGTTTACGAGATTGTTGAGATAGGCAAAGAAGGTATTGTAGGTGAAGTAATCGGGCTGAAAGATGATAGGGCAATAGTCCAGGCACATGAGGATACCCAGGGATTAAAGACGGGAGAAGAAGTAAGGGGATTGGGAAGAATTCTGAGTGCAGAGTTAGGTCCGGGATTAATAGGCTCTATCTATGATGGTTTACAGAAATCACTGCTAGCGTTAGCAGAAGACACCGGCTCGTTTATTAAAAGAGGAGCGAAGGCACCTGCATTACCACGAGATAAAAAATGGCAATTCACAGCCACTGTAAAGAAGGGAGATGATGTAAGCGGAGGGGATATTATTGGTAGTGTACCTGAAACAAGCCTTATCGAACACAAGATAATGGTGCCAATTGGTATCACAGGAACAATCAAGGAAATACGGAATGGCTCTTATACAGTTGAGGAACCGATTGCCTGGGTGAACTGTGCTGATGGAGAAGTAAGAGAGTTGAAACTCATGCAAATATGGCCAGTACGAAAACCCAGGCCTTATAACAAGAGATTAGATCCTTCAGGACTTCTTACTACCGGGATGAGAATACTGGACTACATGTTTCCACTCGCTCTTGGAGGCAAAGCAGCAATTCCGGGAGGATTCGGCACTGGAAAAACTGTTGCCTTACAACAGATAGCTCGATGGGCACAAACAGATGTAAATATATATGTGGGTTGTGGAGAGAGGGGAAATGAGATGGCGGATGTTCTCCAGAGCTTCAGACAATTAACTGAACCTAAGTCAGGTAAATTACTGCAGGAAAAAGAGATATTCTTAGCGAATACATCAAATATGCCGGTTGTAGCCCGGGAGGCAAGTATCTTTGTTGGCATTACTATGGGTGAATATTTCAGGGATATGGGTTATGACATTATGCTGGTTGCCGATTCTACATCCAGATGGGCTGAGGCTATGAGAGAAATGGGTGGCAGACTTGAAGAGATGCCGGGTGAAGAGGGATTCCCTTCATATATGGGATCGAGACTTTCTACCTTTTATGAAAGAGCAGGAAGCATTACCTGTCAGGGTAAACCTGATAGAAAAGGTTCATTAACAGTAGCCGGTGCCGTCAGCCCTCCGGGGGCCGATTTCAGCGAACCCGTAACCCAGAGTACTATCAGAATAATAGATGCTCTCTACGCACTTGATGTTTCTTTAGCAAACAAAAGACATTTTCCTGCTATAAGCTGGCTAACCAGTTACAGCCTCTATGTAGATGCAGTGAAAGAATGGTGGGCTGAATTTGACCCTGGCTGGGAGAATACCAGAGCAGAGGCTATCAAAATTCTGCAACAGGAGGCTGAATTAGAGGAAATCGTCAGACTGGTAGGTCCGGAATCTTTGCCACAAGACGATAAACTGTTACTGCTTATAGCCAGAATGATACGGGAGGATTTTCTGCAACAAAGTGCTTACCACGAAGTTGATACCTACTGTACGCCGGCAAAAGCAGGACTCATGCTTAAAACAATAATTAAGTTCAATATCTTGTCACAAAAGATGTTGTCTTCAGGAATCGAAATTGAGGAAATACGTTCATCACCTATAGTATATAAAATAGCCAGATTGAAAGAAGTACCTCATGATGTTTTCGAGACAAAAGTAAAGGAACTTTGGACCGAAATGGAGCAAAGCTTGGTAGCGCGAAAAGGAGGAATTTCATGAATACTTCTTCTCTGTATATCAAAGAAGGAACCGGGATTACCGAAGCCAAAGGAGCCCTGGTTATTGCCGAAAGTATCCCGGGCGTACAGTATAATGAAATAGTAGATGTTCAACTGAGCAGTGGTGAGATAAAAACCGGTCAGGCCATAGATATCAGTAATAAAGCGACTGTTATACAGGTCTTCGGCGGAGTTAGTGAAGTAGACCTGCTGAAAAGTAAAATAAGATGTAAAGGTGAAACATTAAAATTACCGGTTTCGCCTGATATACTGGGTAGAATTTTTAATGGTATGGGTAATGCTATTGATGATACTCCTGCCATATTACCTGAGAGTTATCTGGATATAAATGGGGCACCTATAAATCCTGCAGTACGCCAACCTCCCTCAGAATTCTTTGAAACTGGTATCTCCGCAATTGATGGATTAAATGTACTGGTTAGGGGGCAAAAATTACCAATTTTCAGCGGCTCAGGTTTGCCACACAACAGGATAGCAGCACAAATTATCAGGCAAGCTTCAGTAAAAGGTAATGAAGAACGGTTTGCACTGGTATTTGGGGCTATTGGAATCAGTTATGATGATGCCTCTTTCTTTATTAATAATCTTGAAAAGACCGGTGCTCTGGAAAGAACCGTAGCTTTTATAAATACCGCGTCTGATCCGGTTATTGAAAGAATATCAACGCCTGGATTAGCTTTGACCGCGGCTGAGTACCTGGCCTGGGAACAGGATATGCATGTGCTGGTGGTACTTACAGATATGACCAACTACTGTGAAGCTCTCCGTGAACTTTCAGCAATGAGAGAAGAAATACCTTCAAGACGGGGATACCCCGGCTATATGTATACTAACCTCGCCACGATATATGAAAGGGCAGGGAGAATTGCAGGGAAAGCAGGCTCTATCACTATCATGCCTATGCTGACTATGCCGGATGACGATATAACACATCCGATACCAGACCTCACCGGATACATTACTGAAGGTCAAATCGTACTGTCCCGAGCTCTGGAGAGGAAGGGTGTATATCCTCCAATAGATGTATTTTTATCTCTTTCCAGAATGATGAAGGAAGGAATAGGGCCTGATAAAACCAGGGAAGATCATAATAACGTTTTCATGCAACTATACTCGGCCTATTCTGAAGGATGTTATCTAAGGGAAATATCAACCATAGTAGGATCCGAAGCATTAAGCGAACGAGACAAAATATATTTGAGTTATGCCGATTATTTTGAAGATACTTTTTTAGCTCAGTCGGAATTTGAGAGAAGGAAGGTAGAGGACACTCTGGACATAGCCTGGGGATTGTTCTCGGCATTACCTGTTGAAGATCTAAAACTGATTAGTGAGAAATTCATTAAAAAATACCTTCCAAAATATTAGTATATATGTAGTAGCTATCAAAAATGGTACAACTGATTAAAATACGCCCTACTAAAATCGAGCTTGTACGGTTAAAACGCAGGCTTGCCCTGGCTACACGCGTTCAGAAAATAGTCAAAGACAGACTCTCGATATTAACCATGGAATTTCTACAAAGTGCCAGAGATACAGTCAAAGCAAAAGAAGAGCTAATCAATACCTACTCACAAGCTTACAAGGCATTATCATTTGCTGCTGGCTACCACGGTTATATAGCACTGGAAAAGGACCTGATAGCTAGTGAAGCAAATAAATATTTTGTGTTTGGCTCACGGCATATTGCCGGAGTGAAGATTTCCTCTTTTGACCTGGAGGAAAGAAAAGACCCTCTGAGAGGTTATGACCTGATAGATACATCCGCATGGTTGGATCATGCTGCCCAGTTATTCGAGGAATGCCTTAAAGCTACTGTAGAACTTGCTGAAGCACAGAGTAGTATGGAATTATTGGGTGCTGAGATAAATAAGGCGAAAAGGATAACAAACGCTTTAGAATACTTGATGATTCCCTCCCTGCAACTAACCATAAAACAGCTCAACATGAAATTCGAAGAGAGAGATAGGGAAGAAAAGGCCAGATTAAAGCGTGTAAAGGTATTACTGGCGCGCGAATAGATAAATGAATAATGGCTTACCCTATGAGAAGTTGCTTCAGCAGTGTTTGCAGGGCGAACTGCGTATAGCTAACGCTGGTTTACCACAAAAACAAAAATCGCTGCATGCTTTATTAAATGAAGAGTATCCTCATGTAGTATCCGGCGATGGAAGCCTATCTTCCTTTAAAATGAAGGAGCTCCAATATATTGCCAGCTTGATAACACCTGATGAAGAAGAAAAATTACTGCTGCCAATTATCATAGAAATAGGAAATATTCCATCAGAGGCTATAGTATTATGTCAATCCGAGGTAGAGGGCAAGGTTATCTCGAAAATTCTTGGGATGCAGCTTAAGATAAATAATAATGGGATCAGACTTTACCGTTCACAGTTGGCACTTCTCAGGAAAATTGCCAAAACCACCACTCAATATGCTTTTTCACCACATAGTATCGAGTCCCTACAATAAGTAACATTACCTTCAGGTTTTGTTTTTAGCCGTAAAGTTCATTATAATATAACTAATGTTCATATCAGGTAGCCGTCACATTTTATATATGGCTACCTTTTTTTTATTCTAAAGTGCAGTAATATGTATGGAGCGCTAGTAAAATGGAAATATTAAGCCCCTATAAAGAAGCCACTGAAGTAATAATTGATGTCGGTGGTGAGCCATTAAAACTATGTTATCAATGCGGGCTTTGTACCGGTAGTTGCCCATGGAACACTGTCAGGCATTTTGATGTACGACGAATGATTCATGAGGCACAGCTGGGGACAACAGATTTCGGGCAGGAAGATGTCTGGCTCTGCGCTTCATGCGGCGCTTGTGTTGAGAATTGTCCTCGAGGGGTAGAGATAATCGACATAATGCGAGCCTTGCGCCGTGCTGTTGTAACCCTTGGAGTTGGTAATGTCCCCGATGCCTTAAAAATGTCTATTAAAAATATTACTACTTCAGGTAACCCCCTCGCCGAGCCCGTATCGGAACGTGGGAAATGGGCTGAAGACCTTGAGGTAAAGCAATATACTCCTGGCACAGAGATACTATATTTCCCAGGCTGTATCCCCGCCTATGATAACGATGTTAAAAAGGTGGCTCAAGCTACAGCTACAATATTTAAGAAATTAGGAATCGATTTTGGAATTCTCGGAAGCGAAGAGAAATGTTGTGGAGAGTCGGTACGTAAAGCCGGACATGAAGATGCTTTCCAAAGTCTTGCGGAAAGCAATATTAAAACCTTTCTTGACCATGATGTCAGCACGGTAGTGACCTCATCCCCACACTGTTACCACACATTTAAAAATGAATACCCTGAGCTCGGTGGTACATTTACAGTACTACACATCACCCAATTTCTGGCATCTCTTATCGACAGCGGTTTTTTAACATTCTCTAAAGAGATAAAGAAAAAGATAATCTATACCGACCCTTGTTATTTGGGCCGTCACAATAAGATATATGATGAGCCACGAAAAATATTAAACAACATACCTGGCCTAGAACTATTAGAATTCCCTGATTCCAGAGAAGCTGCTATATGCTGCGGAGGTGGCGGAGGACGCATCTGGATGGAAACGATCAAAGGAGAAAGATTTTCAGATACTCGGGTTGCGCAGGCAGTATCAGCTGGAGCTGAAATAATAGCTGTATCCTGTCCATATTGTTATCTTACCTATAGAGACAGCTTACTCACTGCAAATAAACTGGATGTTCTTCAGGTAAAAGACATTGTTGAACTTGTCGCCGAGGCAATGTAATAAAGGAGACCTTAAAATGGAGCAAGAGATAAAAATCGGAGTTTATGTTTGCCATTGCGGGCTTAATATTTCTGGCATAGTAAACGTCAAAGATGTAGCTGAATACGCTACTACTCTTGACTCGGTAGTGGTTGCCAGGGATTATCAATTCATGTGTTCCGAACCGGGACAGAATCTTATTAAAAATGATATTGCAGAATTTGGGCTCAACCGGGTGGTAGTAGCTTCCTGCTCTCCAAGAATGCATGAACCTACTTTCCGTAATGCCTGTCAACAGGCTGGTCTTAATCCTTACCTGATGGAAATGGCAAATATTCGAGAGCACTGTTCATGGGTTCACGATGATAAAGAGGTGGCAACTGAAAAAGCGAAAGACCTTGTAAAGGCTGCAGTACGACGGGTATATTACAATCAACCGCTTACTATCAGAGAAATTCCTTTTAATCCCAACACCCTGGTTATCGGAGGCGGTATTGCCGGTATTCAGGCATCTCTCGATATCGCCAACAGCGAACATAAAGTCTACCTGGTTGAGAAAACACCTTCTATTGGCGGGCACATGATACAACTGGATAAAACATTTCCTACTCTTGATTGTTCCGCCTGTATTCTCACCCCTAAAATGGCTGCGGTTGGACAACATCCCTATATAGATTTATTGACGTATAGTGAAATTGTAGAAGTCTCCGGTTACGTAGGTAATTTTAAGATCAAGATTAATAAGAAGGCACGCTATGTTGATGAAAACAAATGTACAGGATGCGGTTTATGTTTCGAAAAATGTCCGGTTTCTATGAGTAATGAATTTGAATTAGGTCTGGCAGAACGTAAAGCAATCTATATACCTTTTCCACAGGCAGTACCGAACAAAGCTGTAATAGATAAAAGCGGCTGTATTGAATGTGGGTCCTGTCAAAGACGTTGTGAAGCAAAAGCCATCAACTTCGACATGCAGGATGAGATACTGGAGGTAGAAGTCGGAAGTATTATCGTTGCCACAGGCTATGATTCTTTTAATCCTTCTGTCATTGGACAGTATGGCTATGGGAAATTCGATAACGTAATAACAGGCCTTGAATTTGAACGCATGTCAAGTGCGACGGGTCCTACAAGTGG
>Ga0272442_10003595_pt1 | contig 21689 bp, 16 predicted proteins | sample SSMForm2O_FD_200262 | JGI IMG/M metagenome (GOLD analysis project Ga0272442, IMG submission 200262) | Marine sediment archaeal communities from Little Sippewissett salt marsh, Falmouth, MA, United States - SSM-Form-2O | ecosystem: Environmental > Aquatic > Marine > Wetlands > Sediment ... | reverse complement strand
GTATCGCGACGACGGGTTCGGCACGCAGGTGGACGGGCCGGAACAGGCCCGAGGCGTACCACATGTCCTGGCCCTCGAGGTAGCTGGCGGCGACGTAGCGCAGCACCAGGATGGTCAGCCTGTTCTTCCCGTCCACCAACCGGTTCGTCACGTCGAACTCGGCCGGTTCGAAGGAGCCAACGGTGTATCCGACGTGCTCGCCGTTCAGCCACACGTCCGCGCACGCCTTGGCGCCCTCCAGCACCAGCGACACCCGTCGCCCGGCGAAGGGATCCGGGACGGTGAAGGTCCGCGTGTAGACGCCGGCCTCGTTGGCGTTCTGGTCGATGTCGGGGATGCGCCCCGATCGAGTGCCCATGGCCGGAGGGAACCGGTTGGCGAAGTACATCGGCGTCCCGTACCCCTGACGTTGCCAGACACCCGGCACCACGATCTCGTCGTCTCCCGTGGCCCCACGCCGACCCAAGGCGTCGAGGTCGACGCCGGCGAGCCCGGAGACCCACTCGAACGACCATCGGCCGGCCAGGTCGAGGCGGTCGTGGCGCTCGTCGGCGTCGAGGTCGTCGAGGCTGTCGTAGACGGGCAGCAGGGCGCGCCCGCGCTCGCGGTTGACACCGGTGACGCGAGGATCGAGATGTCGAGACGTCATCGGGTCAGGGGACGCTCTTCACCCGCATGACGAGGACGGCGCCGAAGACCGTCACCACGGCGGCCGCCAGGTACAGCGTCTGGTACGCGGTGGCGTACCCCGCCGAGCGCAGCAGCGTGACCACGACACCAGCGATCACCGGTGCGAGCACCTGGGGCAGGGCGTTGGCGATGTTCACGACCCCGAGGTCTTTGGCCCGGTCCTCGGGCCGCGGCAGCACGCGACTGATGAGGGCCAGGTCGACCGCTGTGTAGGAGCCGAACCCTGCGCCCATCACTGCTGCCGCGATGGTGACCATGGTGACGTCGCGGCTGAACGCCAGGATCAGCAGGGACACGGCCATGATCAGCGATGCGCTCATCACGAAGACGCGCACCTTGCCGACACGGTCCGAGAGAGGACCCGTCACCAGGGCGAAGACGAGCAGTGCCCCGATGTAGTAGGTGAGGATCCCGGCGACCGTGGTGTCGGCCTCGGTCGGCGCCAGCTCGAGCACGTCGCGTGCGAAGAACAGCAGGTACGTCGTCACGAACGCGTTGCCGAGGAGCACCAGGAAGCGGGTGATCCACACCCACCCGAAGTCCGGGTGCTGGCGTGGGTCGATCCAGAACGAGCGGATGAACGAGCCCCACTCAATGGTCGGGACTCGTTCGCGTGGCAGCCGTGCGTCCGGCATGCGCCAGACGAAGAGGGCCGCCGTGACGACCAGGATCACGGCGACCGCGATGTAGCGAGGTCCCTGGCCGCCGACGTCTTCGGACCCGATCTCGACCCCCGTCTGCGGGATCAGGGCCACGATGATCGCGCCCACCATGACACCGAGCGGCTGGGCAGCGCCGACCACGGCGGAGACGGTGCCGCGCTGCCCGACCGGCACCTGGTCAGGGATGATCGCGGTCAACGCCGCGTACGAGGCGTTCAAGGTGAGCTGGGCCATGGCCCAGCCGAGTGCGAGCGCCCCCACTACCGGGGCCACCGGCAGCAGCACCAGAACGGCAGTGGCGGCGACGCTGGACCACAGCACCCAGGGACGACGCCGGCCCAGCCGCGAGCTCGTCCGGTCGCTGAAGGCTCCCGCAAGGGGGTTGGAGATCAGTGAGATGAGGGCGCCGACGGTGAGAACCAGGCTGAGGCTGGCCTCCTTCGACCCAGGGGCCAGCGACTCCACCTGCAGCGGCAGCAGGAACTGGATGGGCGTGAAGAACGCCGTCCAGATGCCGAGGTTCGCCAGGGCGAGAACGGCGATGAAGCCCGGCTTGACTCGAGTCACCGGCTCGGCCATCGGGTCCACCGTCTGGATCGGTGGCGCCCCTGGAACAGATGGCAGGGGCGATGCGTCAGGCCGATCGCTCATGGTCACCTCCACGTCTGGCGCGCCGGGCATCTTGGCAGATGTCGGCCCAGGCTGCCTGAGAAGGGGACACGGCCTCGTCCGTCAGTCGATGAGCCCCAGCTCGGCCAGCAGCAGCCACGTGGCAGCGAGTGCCGCCTTCTTCGGGAACGGGTGGTCGAGGTTCGGAGACAGCGCCCGGAGCCGTCCCGGGAACGGCGCATATGCGAGATCCCAGTGGTGGGCGTGCAGCGTCGCCAGGTGCGTGGACATCTCGAGGTCCAGCGCTGCCTGCCGCTGGGTCAGCTGCATGTCGTTGTTCGCATCGCGCTTCGTGAGCGAGACGGTGTCGGAGAACTGGAAGTTGGGCACCTCGAACGGTGTCGTTGATCCACTCAGCGTGAAGAAGGGGACGCCGAGCGCGTCGAGGGCGGCAGCGTTGTCAGCCAGGAAGCTCTCTCGGGTGCTCGTCCGAAGGTCGTCGAACGCGCCGGCCACGTCGTACTCGTCCACGCGACGAAGCCCGGTCTTCTCGCTGATGAGCGGGTTCACCGAGGCGAGCACCTGGTGCAACCGGTCGGTACCCGCCTTGACGTCGAGGTTCTTGACCTGCTCGTAGATGGTGTCGGCAGTGTAAGAGCCACCGTTGGCTCCCGCCCAGGTGACCACGGCCGCGACTCGCTGCGCGTACTCCGGGTGGTCGACAAGAAACTGCAGGATGTCCGGCCCGCCCTTGCTGTAGCCGAGCAGGAACACCCGCCCAGGCGGAGCAGGATCCTGCACGGGGCGGTTGTCGGCGGTGAATCCCTCGCCGCGGTCGAGGGAGGCGAGCATGTCTGCCTCGTTGGCCGCGCAGGAGCGGAACGGGTGCAGGTCGACACGCAGCGTCTTCCAGCCACGCTCTGACTCCAGAACGGGCGCCTCGGCGATGAACGGGTGGGCCCCGGAGTGCAGCAGTCCGGTGAGCAGCCCGGGGCACAGCAGCAAGGTGGTCGCGTCGATCTCGTCGACCTGAGGCGGCGGTAGCTCGTCAGTCCACGTGGCTGCGCCGACGTCCTTGAGAAACCGTTCCGCCAGCAGCTGTCGGGGCGAGCCCTTCTTGTCCGGTGTCCGCAGCGGCACCTTGGCCAGCAGAAGGTGCTTGCGAGCGGTCTCCACCGCTGCCTCGTCGGTCACGGCCTGCTGGAGGAAGATGTCCTTCCACCGCCGACTCATCCACGACTTGACGGCTCGGTGGCTCAGTACCGCCCGATCCTGCGCGACCATCTCTCGAAGCGCTGCGATCAACGCCAGGTACTCGCCCTGACGCTCGAGTTCGGCGAGCTCTGCGACAGCGTCCACTCCTGGCCTCCGCGTAGGTCCAGATCGTTGCGGTGGGCGATACTGGGTTCGAACCAGTGACCTCCTCGGTGTGAACGAGGCGCTCTCCCACTGAGCTAATCGCCCTCAGCGGCGCGCACAGGATATCGGACACCCGCTGGTGCCCCCGATGTGCCCAACATCCGCCGGTGTGCTGGGCTCAGCGTTCCCAGACTTCTCGCAGCGCCGTTCCGATCGGGCCCGGGAAGCCGTACCGGGCGAGGTACCACGCCGCCACGCCCACCACGACGAGGGCGACCGCGGCAGATATGGCCTGGTTGCGTCGGCGCACCTCCGGGGCGGTTGCCCGTACCCGCGCGTGGTGGGCCTTGAGCCGCGCCCAGTCGAGCGACCGGCGCGCCCACGCGAACTCGCTCGCCAGAATCATGAACCCCACGAAGATGGTCGCCCAGCCGGGGCCCGGCAGCGCCAGCAGCGCGATGCCGGCCACGAGGACCAGGCCACCGACCGTCAGTACGCCGACGCGCCACGAGAGGTCCAGAACGGGGTTCGCCCGCAGCCCGCGGCGAAAGCTGCGGTATCGCGACGCGCGGGGCGGCGGGACGGGTTGCCCGTCGACCCGGGTGGCGTCGCCGTCCCGGGGAGCACCCATCCGCACCTCCACATCGCCAGAGTAAAGAGACGGTACGAAGTTTGCCTGGGCTGTGAAGTGGGAACACCTCCGTTGAACACGAACACCTCGGACGGAGGACTGGCATGGAGACCACCACGGTGCGCCGTGACCTTGACCTGACCCTGGTTGGGCCCGACGTGCCGGTGCTGGTCACCGCGGTGCTGGAGTACCAGCCACGCGACCCGTACGCGGTCACGGCGGTGATCCTCACCACCTCCGGTCCGGTCAGCTGGATGTTCGCCCGTGACCTGCTCGACGAAGGGCTGGTGCACGAGGTCGGCGACGGGGACGTGCAGCTCGCCCCGGTGCGCGACGATGACGGGCACACGACCGTGCAGCTACGACTCAGCTCCCCGGACGGCGTTGCGGTCCTGGAGGCCTCCACCGACGGTGTGCTGGACTTCCTCGCCCGCAGCTATGGCCTGGTCCCTCCGGGCACCGAGCCGGCGTTCCTCGACATCGACGGCATGATCGGCGCGCTGCTCGCCCACTGACGCCACGGGTGCGCCCTGGTCACGACAGGGCTACTACGGTCGTTCCCGTGAGCCGTGACACTGCCCACCCCGCTCTGGAGTCCGGCGTGGACCTGTGGTGCGACCTCCTGTGCCCCGACTGCGCGGCGATGCTGGACGACATCGAGGCACTGCGAGAACGCGTCCAGGTGCGGTTCCGGCACTTCCCGCTGGTCGTCCACACGTGGGCGGTCCCTGCGGCGCAGGTCGCCGAGGAGGCGCGCGCCCAGGGCATGCTGTGGCCGGTCGTGACGGCGATCCTGGCGGCGAACAGCGAGATCCGCTCTCCTGACGACCTGTTCGCCACCGCCCAGCGCGGCGGGGCGTCGGTGACGCAGGTGCGTCGCGCGCTCACCGACGGCCGCCACGCCGGGGCCGTCGCCCGTGACTACCGACAGGGTCGGGCCCTGGGCGTGCCGGGCACACCGACGATCACCGTGCAAGGACCAGGCGGGCCGATCCTGCTCGACGGAGGCCGCACTCGTACGGGGCTGCGCACCGCCGTCGAGGCACTCGTGGAGACGTTCGAGGTCGCCTGAGGCCTACGGGTCGACGTCGCCGGAGCTTCGCTCGGCGAACACCTGCGCTGCCTGCGCCGTGATGGCGCCGGGCGGCTTCGGCCGACCGTCGACCGCCGTCACGGCCTGTACGTCACGCGTGGAGCTGGTGATGAACACCTCGTCCGCGTCGTGCAGCGCCTGGACGGGCAGGTCCTCCTCGATCGCACCACACCACTCGATGACCAGCGCCCGGGTGATGCCGGCAAGGCAACCGGACGACAGCGGCGGGGTCAGGAGACGACCGTCCAGCACGACGAACACGTTGCTGCCGGTCCCCTCGCACAGCCGTCCCGCGGAGTTGGCGAACACGGCCTCCCCCGCGCCGCGCTTCTTCGCCCAGCTCAGCGCAACGACGTTGTCGGCGTAGGACGTGGTTTTCAGGCCGGTGAGTGGGCTGTGCTCGTTGCGCGGCCACGGCGCCAGCGCGAGGGTCGTTCCCCCGCCCCATGCCGGCGCCGACGACGCCGCAACCAGGAGGGTCGACGCTCCGTCGGACCGGTCGCTGCCCAGCGGCCCCTGGCCCGCGGTGAGGGTGATACGGAGTCGGTAGACCGCGTCGTCGGTGAGCTCAGCGACCACGGCGGCGCACGCATCGCGCACGCGGGCTCGGTCAGGAGCCGGCAGGCCCAGTCCCTTCGCCGAACGTTCGAGGCGGTCGAGGTGACGGGTCATGGCGAACGGCTGGCGCCGGACCACCTTGAGGGTCTCGAAGACGCCGTCCCCGACAGTGACACCGTGGTCGAGAGCGGAGATGGCCGGCTCGTCCGGCGCGACCAGCCGCCCGTTGGCCCACACGACCGTCATCACGACCTCCCGTCAGATGACGCCAATCCTAGAAGGTGGGCGGCCTTCAGCTCGGTCTCGCGCCACTCACGTTGCGGGTCGGAACCCCAGGTGATGCCGGCACCGGTGCCGAAGCAGAGCGACCCGCCCTCCCGCCAGAACGTGCGAATGCCCACCGCGAGCTCCGCCCGCGAGGCATCGGCGTCCACCCAGCCGAGGGCGCCGCAGTAGGGCCCGCGGGCAGTCGTCTCGAGGTGGGCGATCGTGGTCAGGGCCGTGGACTTCGGCGCACCCGACACCGAGCCTGGCGGAAAGGTCGCCCGGAGCACGTCGGCCCATCCCTGGCCATCGGCGAGGTCGCCGGTGACCGTCGAGACGAGCTGGACGAGGCCCGGGTGGGTCTCCACAGCGAGGGCGTCGTGCACCGCCACCGACCCGGTGCGGCAGACGCGGCTGAGATCGTTGCGCACCAGGTCGACGATCATGACGTTCTCGGCGACGTCCTTGCCGGTCAGGTCGGCCGCGACCCGGCCGGTGCCCTTGATCGGTGCGGACGCGAGTCGGGCGCCGTCGCGGCGCAGGAACAGCTCGGGGGACGCACTCACCAGGTCGACGTCGGCATCGGGGAGGTACACCCGGGCGGCGAACGGCGCCGGGTTGCCGGCGGCCAGCACCCCGGCGAGCCCGTCCAGGGACGCCGCGCGATGCATCGGAGCGCGCAGAACCCTGCACAGGTTGACCTGGTACACGGTCCCGGCGGCGATGAGGCGGCGGACCTCCTCGACCCTGGTGACGTAGCCGTCGACGTCGAGCGAGGAGGTCCAGGCCTCGCGAGCCGGCCCCGCCCAGGCTGTCTGGGGAGCGTCCGAGGCAATGACGTCGCGGAACCTCGCGCACGTCCATCGACCTTCGAACGTGCCCACGACGACCCAGAACCCGTGCGTGTCCAGTGCCCGCGGGTCATCGGTGACGTCGACGAGGCCAGCAGCCAACCGTCCACCCACGTGGGCATACGGGGCCCCACTCGCCATGACCGCGTCGAGATCCACCGGTCGGCACGGTAGCCCGGCGGCTCGGTCGGCGTACCGACCTGCGGAGCATCATCGGGTACTCTTCGGAGTCGCGCCGGTGCTCCGGTGCACGCGGACGTAGCGCAGCTGGTAGCGCATCACCTTGCCAAGGTGAGGGTCGCGGGTTCGAATCCCGTCGTCCGCTCGACGTCCGTCCACGACGGCCGGGTCGCGGTGGAGTGGCCGAGAGGCGAGGCAACGGCCTGCAAAGCCGTGTACACGGGTTCAAATCCCGTCTCCACCTCGCAGAGCACCACCAGCACAACTGCACAGCGGGCGATTGGCGCAGCCTGGTTAGCGCGCTTCCTTGACACGGAAGAGGTCACTGGTTCGAGTCCAGTATCGCCCACCCCTCTGAGCAGCACGAACGCGACTTAAGTGCCGTCACGTCGCCCGAGAGGAACCGATCATGGCCCCAGTTCCCGGCTGGACTCTGTTCATCACCTTCAGCCTGACAAGGGGCGGCGACGACAAGGGCATCGCGGACCGGCTCGCCCGCGAGGTGGCCGGAGTGAGCCGCCGCTACCCCTGCGGTCTCCCCTTCGCGGTGGGACCGTCGCGCATCGTCATCAAGTCCGGCGAGGAGCCGATCGATGACGACGTCCTGCGCAAGCTCGCCGAGGACGTGCGCGAGCTCCTGCGGCGACTCGGTGACGAGTACGGCATCACCGACGTCCGCGTCACCACGGAGTGACGTCGTCTCACCGCGGGAGCGCTGTTGCCTCAGGCGAGGTGGCGAGTGGGCTAGCAGGATCAGCAGGGCGCGTCGAGGCCGGGAATCAGACGACGTCGACGCCTGACTTGTAGCGTCCCCTTCGCAAGTGAGATTGTGACACGGGTGGGTTACGGCACCGGGCTGCGGTCACCGCCCGGCGCTGGTCTCGCCTCAGGTCGCCTCACCGCGCCCGCAGGCTCGGCGGACGGGTGGATGGGAGCTCGGCTGCTTCGCAGCTCAGGCGTACCGCGCCCGCTGCACCTCGAAGGTGCTGGCCTCGTCCGGGCGGTACCGGTCCGTCCCGTACCACCAGCCTCCACGCAGCGTCGACGCGATCGTGTACCCCTCGAGGGTTCTCTCCTCTACAACGCCGAACCCGTAGGGAATCCGCTGGTGCTCCTGCACCTGCACGTCTCCCCAGCGCAGCATGGTGACCTCCGACAGAGCCCCGTCGTCATCGACGGCGAAGGTCACAGACTCCTCTTGGCCGTCGATGGACATGTGAACCGTGGCCCTCTGGTCGTCGACTGCCGTCCATCTGGCTCCGGCCTGCGGCAGCAGTGTCGTCGGAGCCCAGAACGACTCGGCTGCTAGTCGTCCGCGCGAGCTCGCGGCCACGTCCTGGCCACGGTTCGTGCCCAGGGGCACCACCCCGAGCAGGCGGACGTCGACAGCGCCGTCTCCGTCGAGGTAGTGGTCGCGCACTCGCAGCCACAGCGGACCGAGCGCAGCGCGGGCCTCCCAGGCGAATCCTCGACCGGGTACGAGAAGCTCGCGTGCGGTCACCGCCATGCGCCGCCCGTTGGCGGTCATCTCGCCGCTGAGCTCGAGCATCGTCCGTCGTGCCAGTGGTGCACCCGACGGGATCGCGCGCTGCAGCATCCGTCTCGCCGGCTGGGGTAGATCCGCCACCAGCCGGGGATCGAAGTGGCCGTCGCCTGACCCGGAGACTCCCCCAAGGCCGATGAGCGCGTCGGCGAAGCGCATGACCCTGAGCCTGTCCTACACCCGCTCGGCCGGGTCTGCGTCGCGACGTTCGATCCCGGCGAGTCGCCGGGCCATGGCCTTGTCGGCCTCGAGATCCACCCGGCGCGAGATCTCGACCCGTTGAGCCTGTGGCGAGCCGGCACCATGCAACGACTCGGTGAGGTAGCCGACGGCGTTGCGCCCCATCGTCAGGTTCTCGATCAGCCGGAGCAGGCGCACGCGGTGCTCGGTCGGGACGTCCTTCGACGATGACAGATACTTCTCCAGCAGCGGTCCGACGTCGGGGTCGGCGAAGTCGCGCTCACCCGGCATGGTCGCCACCAGGCCGCCGGCGATGTCCTGGGCGAGCCGCGCGAGCTCGTAGGGAAACCGGGTGACGTTGTGCTTGCAGACGTTGGCGAGCAGCCCGTCGTTCTTGTAGTTGCCGGCCGGCAGCGGCGAGGACTCGTACGACGAGGCGATGCCTGCTCCGTACACCGTCTCGTTGAGGTGGGCCATCTCGATGATCTTGTCCCGGACGTGGGACGCACGGTCGACTCCCTGGTACTCGGCGAGCTGTGCAGCGGCACCGATGAGGACGTCCCCGAGGCCGGTCTTGCAGACGTAGCTGCGGCGGTGGAAGGCGGTGAACCGCTCGACCAGCGGGGCGGCGAAGTCGACCTCGCCGTCCATGAACACGTACTCGTCCGGCACGAAGACGTCGTCGATGATGATCGTGGCTTCCTGCCCGCCGTACCGGGCGTTGCCGACGTCGATGTCGCCGCCCTCCATGGCCCGGGTGTCGCACGACTGCCGTCCGAGCACGTACGTGAGCCCGGGGTGCTCCACCGGGATCGCGGCCGCCACGGCGTAGTCGCGGTCGGCCTCGGTCATCCGCATCGTGGGCATGACGATGATCCAGTGGCTGTTCAGGCACCCGGTCTGGTGTGCTTTGGCCCCACGGATCACGATGCCGCCGTCGCGCCGCTCCACCACGTGTGTGTAGAGGTCCGGGTCGTGCTGGGCGGAGGGCCCTTTGCTGCGGTCGCCCTTCGGGTCGGTCATGGCCCCGCCGACGACGAGGTTGTTGGTCTGGCAGTAGGACAGGAACGACCGCAGCCGCTCGTGGTAGCCGGTGCCCCTGTCGGCGTCGCACTCGTACGTCACGGAGTACAGCGCGTTGAAGGCGTCCATGCCGACGCAGCGCTGGAAGCACGTGCCGGTGTCCTGACCGAGCCGGCGCTGCATCTTGTTCTGCATGACGACGTCGTCCGGTGACTCCGCGACGTGAAGGAAGCGGTTGACACGCTGCCCCGAGATCGACGAGTGCGCAGTGGCGAGCTCGGGGTGCTCGACCGCGAGGTCGTAGGTGCGAGCCATCGCGTTGACGGACGGACGGACGACGGGGTGGTCGACGATCTCCTCGATGCGCTCGCCGAGGTAGTGGACCTTCAGCCGCCGACCGCGCAGGCTCTCGACGTAGTCCTCGCCCGTGACGATGGCCCGGTCTGGACGCGACCACAGCGAGGTCTCGACGTCACCGATGGTCATGTGCTGCCTCCTGCCTGGTGATCCAGGTCGTCTGCGGCTGTCGGCCACGATATCCGGGCGCGAGCCGGACGTCTGCGCCGTCGTCGCGGTTGCGTGGAGCATCCGCCTGGCCGGAGTCGATCGCGTGGAGCGTTCGCCTGGTTCGCGACTGTTCTGCGGAGCGTTCGCCTGGCGAGAGGGCCTTCCGCGGAGCGTTGGCCCGATCATGGTCGGGCAAGTGCTCCACGGAACCGTTGGAAAGTCGGGTGAACGCTCCGCGGAACCCGATGCAGTCGGGCAAACGCTCCACACGATCACGTCGCATCGGGCAAACGCTCCACACGATCACGTCGCATCGGGCAAACGCTCCGCACGATCACGAGCGCCTGACCCACGCGTCACCGACGGCACGCGTCACCGACGGCACGCGGCCCGCCCGACACCGGTGCCGACGCTCCCCGGCGTCACATGGTCCAGCCGGCGTGCAACGCGACGTCGGCAGCCGCCTCGCCCAACGCGATCTGCGCGGCGAAGTACTCGGTCTCGAACGCCAGGTAGCTGAGCAGCTCGAAGCGTCCCGGCCCGTCCCCCACGCTGCGTAGCAGCCTGCTGAGCAGCCAGGTGCTCGAGTCGTCCCACCACTTCCACGGCCAGGCGCCGTACTTCTCCCGCAGTACCGTCTCGGCGACCGCCGCCAGCTGCCCCGGCTCAGGACCGACCTCCAGCACGGGCACGGCCCGCAGCGGGTTGCCGTACCTGTCGTGCAGAGGGGCGTCGCCGGACTCGGCGCACAAGCGGTTGGTCCAGCGCAGCTGCGCCAGATCCTCCACCGTGCGGTCGGCGAGAAACGCGTGCAGGACGTGCGCCGCCCCATCGGCGACGTCCGGTGCGGGGGCCCCGTCAGGCTCAGCGCCTGGCGCGGCGCCGAAGGTCGTCGAGTGCGCCGACACCACGACGAGTCGGTCCACGTCGAGCGCCGGCTGCAGCGGCCCGTTGAGGCGGATGCCTCCGTCGGCGTACCAACCGGAGACCGCCGCCGGATGGCCGACCCGGACGGCCGGGAACGCCAGCGGGATGGCCGACGAGGCGATGACGTGCTCGGCGCTGATCCGCGTCGTCGCCACGTCGAGGGCCCTGTCCGGGTCTGCCACTGCCTCGGCGTCCAGTGTGGTGTCGAGGAACACCACACTGCGGCCGCTGCTCACGACCGCCGGCGGGGTCTGTGCGGGCATTCGGGTCGCGACCACACCGATGGCGTCCACGACGCCGTGGTCGACGTTGGCCGAGATCTGGACGGTGTCGAGCGCCTCCTCAGCGGTCGCGACGAGCCTGGACGTGTCGAGGATCGACTCGACTCCGCCTCCGAGGCCGACGCTGCTGCGCAGCGCGTCCCATGCCATGGACGGCAGCGTCAGCAACGGGTTGCGGAAGATGTCGTCTGAGTCCGTGGCCACCCACAGCCCGCGCAGCCTGCGGCTGATCTCGTCGGGCCGAAGGTGCGCGTACGACGCCCACAGCGCAGCGTTGATCGCCCCGGCGCTGGTGCCGATCGCCACCGTCGGACGCAGCCCCTGCTGGGCCAACGCCGGGAGCAGCCGGGACAGCACCCCTGCCTGGTAGGCGCCGCGAGCGGCGGCTCCGGTCAGCACCAGTCCCACGCGGTCGTTGCTCACGAACCACGACGGTAGACCCGCGAGCCCGGTCTACGGTGAGGTCATGCCTGCGACGCACGAGGTCATCAACCAGGCACCGCCGCTCCAGGGGCACGACGTGCTCGCCGGCGATACCGCCCTGCTCGAGGCCCTGCACCGCCACAACGGGTCGGCGCACGCCGACCGCCTGCACGAGCTCGGACGCCTGGCCGGCACCCCGACGGCACAGGCATGGGGACGCGACGCCAACACCGTCACCCCGGTGCTGCACACCCACGACAGGTACGGCCACCGCATCGACGAGGTGGAGTTCCACCCGTCGTGGCACCACCTCATGCAGGTGGCGACGAACCATGGGCTGCACGGGACACCGTGGACGGCGCCACCGGACTCCGGAGCCCACGTCGCTCGAGCCGTCGGGTTCCACACCTGGTTCCAGGTGGAGGCGGGGCACGGGTGCCCGATCTCCATGACCTACGCGGCTGTACCTGCGCTGCGCACCGACCCCGGGCTGGCCGACGCCTGGGTGCCGCGGCTGTCCAGCACCGACTACGAGTTCGGCCTTCGGGCACCCGGGGACAAGCGTGGCTGCATCGCCGGGATGGCGATGACGGAGAAGCAGGGCGGGTCGGACGTGCGCGCCAACACCACGGTCGCCGACGCCGTCGACCAGCCCGGCGTGTACGCCCTCACCGGCCACAAGTGGTTCTGCTCGGCGCCGATGAGCGACGTCTTCCTCGTGCTGGCCCAGGCACCGGCCGGCCTCACCTGCTTCGTCGTGCCTCGGGTGCTGCCCGACGGCACCCGCAACACCTTCCTCATCCAGCGGTTGAAGGACAAGCTGGGCAATCGTTCGAACGCGTCGAGTGAGATCGAGCTCGAGCGCACCCTGGGCTGGCGCCTCGGGGAGGAGGGACGAGGCGTCGCGACCATCATCAGCATGGTCGCCGCGACCCGCCTCGACTGCGTGATCGGCTCGGCGGGGCTGATGCGGGCGGCGATCGCCCAGGCCACCTGGCACGCTGCGCACCGCTCCGCGTTCGGAGCGCTGCTGGTCGACCAGCCGGCGATGTCGGCCGTGCTGGCCGACCTGGCCTTGGAGTCCGAAGCCGCCACCGCGCTGGCGATCCGCCTGGCCGCCACCTTCGACTCCTCCGACCCGCACGAGGCCGCCCTGCGGCGCATCGCTCTCCCGCCGTCGAAGTACTGGGTCACCAAGCGTGCGGTTGCCGCGATCGGGGAGGCCCTGGAGTGCCTGGGCGGGAACGGCTACGCCGAGGAGAGCGGCATGCCGCGGCTGTACCGGGAGTCCCCGGTCAACGCCGTCTGGGAGGGCTCGGGGAACGTGCAGGCCCTCGACCTTCTGCGCGTCCTCACCCGGGAGCCGGCCAGCATCGAGGCGCTGCGCAAGGAGCTCGCGCTGGCCTCGGGCACCAACGCCGAGTTCGACCGTGCGACGTCCGACCTCGACGCCATGCTGGTGGACGTTGCCCGGGACCCGGCATCCGCCCCACGGCACGCCCGGCTTCTCGCCGGCCGGGTCGCCACGCTGCTGCAGGCCTCGCTGCTGCTTCGACACAGCCCCTCGGCCGTCGGCGACGCGTTCGTCGCCACCCGTGTCACCGCGGGAACCGCCGCCGGGCTGGGACTCGCCGGTGCCCTCCCGGACGCTGTGGACACCGCGGCGATCGTCGCGCGAGCGACGCCGGAGCCCGCTGCTGGCGGCTAGGGTCCGACGCGTGGAGATCTGGCCAGGGGTCCCGTACCCGCTCGGGGCGACCTACGACGGCGAAGGCACCAACTTCGCCTTGTTCAGCGAGGTTGCCGAGCGGGTCGAGCTCTGCCTGCTGGACGACGAGGGGGTGGAGACACGCATCCCCCTCACGGAGCGGGAGGCGTTCGTGTGGCACGGCTACCTCCCCCGGGTGCAGCCCGGCCAGCGCTACGGCTACCGCGTGCATGGCCCGCACGACCCCGAGCACGGCCTGAGGTTCAACCCGGCGAAGCTGCTGCTCGACCCGTACGCGAAGGCGATCGAGGGTCAGCCCGACTGGGACGAGGCGTTGTACGGCTACCACTTCGACGACCCCGAGGCCCGCAACGACCTCGACTCCGGCGAGCACGTCATGCACTCCGTGGTCATCAACCCGTTCTTCGACTGGGGTCACGACCACCTGCTCAACATCCCGTACCACGAGACGGTGATCTACGAGGCGCACGTGGTGGGCCTGACGATGACGCACCCGGAGGTGCCGCCCGAGATCCGCGGCACCTACGCCGCGGTGGCGCACCCGGCGATCATCGAGCACCTGACCAGCCTCGGCGTGACGGCTGTCGAGCTGATGCCGGTCCACCAGTTCGTGCAGGACAACCACCTCGTCGAGAACGGCCTGCGCAACTACTGGGGATACAACACCATCGGCTTCTTCGCCCCGCACAACGAGTACTCGGCGGCCGGGCAGCGCGGCGAGCAGGTCGCGGAGTTCAAGTCGATGGTGAAGGCCCTGCACCGGGCCGGCATCGAGGTGATCCTGGACGTCGTCTACAACCACACCGCCGAGGGCAACCACCTCGGGCCGGTGCTGTCGTTCCGGGGCATCGACAACACCGCCTACTACCGGCTCGTCGACGACGACCCCTCCCACTACTACGACACCACCGGCACCGGCAACAGCCTGCTGATGCGCCACCCGCACGTGCTGCAGCTGATCATGGACTCCCTGCGCTACTGGGTGACCGAGATGCACGTCGACGGGTTCCGTTTCGACCTCGCATCCACGCTCGCCCGGCAGTTCCACGAGGTCGACCGGTTGTCGGCGTTCTTCGACCTCGTGCAGCAGGACCCGATCGTGTCGCAGGTCAAGCTCATCGCCGAGCCCTGGGACCTCGGCGACGGCGGCTACCAGGTGGGCAACTTCCCTCCGCTGTGGTCGGAGTGGAACGGCAAGTACCGCGACACCGTCCGCGACTACTGGCGTGGCGAGCCGGAGACCCTCGGCGAGTTCGCCGCCCGGTTGACGGGGTCGTCCGACCTGTACCAGGACGACGGCAGACGGCCGTCGGCCAGCATCAACTTCATCGTCGCTCACGACGGGTTCACCCTGCACGACCTGGTCTCCTACAACGAGAAGCACAACGACGCCAACGGCGAGGACAACCGCGACGGGGAGAGCCACAACCGGTCGTGGAACTGCGGCGTCGAGGGAGCCACCGACGACGAGGACGTCCTGGCCCTGCGTGCCCGCCAGCAGCGCAACTTCCTCACCACGCTGCTGCTGTCGCAGGGGGTGCCCATGCTGGCGCACGGCGACGAGCTCGGCCGCACCCAGCAGGGCAACAACAACGTCTACTGCCAGGACAACGAGCTGTCGTGGATCGACTGGGCCGACGTCGACACCGAGCTGCTGGCGTTCACGCGGGCGCTCACCGAGCTTCGCGCCGAGCACCCGGTCTTTCGTCGGCGCCGGTTCTTCGACGGGCACGGCTCGGGGCCGGACGAGGAGGTCGGCGACATCGTCTGGCTCCGCCCGGACGGCACGGTCATGACGTCGCAGGACTGGGAGACCGGCTACGCCCGCTCGCTGGCCGCGTTCCTCAACGGCGAGGCCATTCATGAGGCCGGCCCCCGCGGTGACCAGATCGTGGACGACTCGTTCCTGCTGATCTTCCACGCCGGGCACGAGCAGATCGACTTCACCATGCCGCCGGAGTGGCTCGGCCAGGCGTGGGACGTCGTGATCGACACGGCCGACGACGACGTCGCCGATCGGGCGCCGGTCGGCCCCGGCGACACCGTCGGCGTGTCGGCGCGATCCGTGGTCGTCCTTCGACGCCTGGGCGACTCGTGACCCGAGCACCCACCCCGCCCACCGCAACCTATCGGCTGCAGCTGACCCCGCAGTTCGGCTTCGCCGACGCCGCCGGGGTCGTGGACTACCTCGCCGCGCTCGGGGTGTCCCACCTGTACCTGTCCCCCGTCCTGCAGGCCGCTCCGGGCTCGATGCACGGGTACGACGTCATCGACCACGGACGCATCAACGACGAGCTGGGCGGCGAGGCCGGGCTGCGTCACCTCGCCGACGTCGCCCACCGGCACGGACTCGGACTCCTCGTCGACGTGGTGCCCAACCACATGGCGGTTCCTGAGCCCGAGTCGCTCAACGCCGCGCTGTGGTCGGTGCTCCGCGACGGGCCCAGCTCGCCCTTCGCCCGGTGGTTCGACGTGGACTGGTCGAGCCAGCACCGCTCGTTCCTCATGCCGGTCCTCGGCCGGCGCATCGGCCAGTGCCTCGAGTCCGACGAGCTCACCCTCGACACCGATCGTCGCGAGCCGGTGCTTCGCTACTACGACCACGAGTTCCCGGTACGCGAGGGCACGGAGTCGCTGGCACTACCCGAGCTCGTCGACCGTCAGTGGTACCGGCTCGCCCACTGGCGGGTCGGCGACGAGGAGCTGAACTACCGACGCTTCTTCGACGTCGGCACCCTGGTCGCGGTGCGGGTCGAGGATCCCGACGTCTTCGACGCCACCCACGGCCTGTTGCTGACCCTGTACGCCGACGGTGTGGTCGACGGGTTCCGCATCGACCACCCGGACGGACTGGCCGACCCGCGCGCATACGTCCGCCGGCTGGCGGCAGCCGCGCCGGGAGCGTGGATCGTCGTCGAGAAGATCCTCGAGGGCGAGGAACGCCTGCCCGAGGACTGGCCGTGCGCCGGGACGACCGGCTACGACGCCCTGATGCGGGTGACCGGGGTGGCTGTCGACCCCAGCGGCGGCGAACCTCTCACGACGCTCTGGTCGGAGATCGCCCCGGACGAGCTGCGCGAGTACGAGGCCGTCGCGCACATGTCCAAGCACCAGGTGGTCGCCACGTCGCTACGGGCCGAGATCGCTCGGCTCGTCGACCTCGCCCACCTGGTGAGCACCGAGGACCTCACCTACCGCGACCTGACCCGGGCGAACCTGGAAGCGGCGCTGGTCGCGATGCTCGTGGCGTTCCCGGTCTACCGCGCCTACGTCGTCCCCGGCGAGGACCCACCGCACACCTCGGTGCAGACCGTCACCGACGTTGCTGCTGCGTGTGCCGCGGAGCACCCGCACCTGACCGACGAGCTCGCCTACCTGCGTGAGCTCGCCCTGGGACGGCTCGGCACCCGCGAAACCGGCAAGCGGGCGGAGTTCGCGGTGCGGTTCCAGCAGACCTGCGGACCGGTGATGGCCAAGGGCGTCGAGGACACGACCTTCTACCGGTGGCATCGGCTGGCAGCGCTCAACGACGTCGGCGGCCGGCCCGAGCAGTTCGCCGTGTTCCCCGACGAGCTCCACGCCTGGGCCGCTCGCCAGCAGGACGAGCGGCCGTCGTCGATGACCACGCTCTCCACCCACGACACCAAGCGCAGCGAGGACGTGCGCGCCCGCATCCTGGCTCTGTCCGAGGTGCCGGACGCGTGGCGTGAGGCAGTCACCGGCTGGCGCGACGCGGCAAGCGCCTACCGCTCGGCCGGAGGCTGGCCCGACCCGGCGACCGAGTACCTCCTGTGGCAGACGGTCGTCGGCACCTGGCCGATCAGCGCGGAACGGCTCACCCAGTACCTCACCAAGGCCGCGCGAGAGGCGAAGCTGCACACCACCTGGACCGACCCGGACCCCGACTACGAGGACGCGCTCGCCGGCTTTGCCGGCCGAGTGGTGTCGGACGCGGACATCGCTGCGTCGGTGGGCGCGTTCGTCGAGCAGATCCAGCCGTGGGTGCGGGTCGCCACGCTCAGCACCAAGCTGCTGCAGCTGACGCTGCCCGGCGTGCCCGACGTCTACCAGGGCTGCGAGCTGGTCGACCTGTCGCTCGTGGACCCCGACAACCGCCGCCCGGTGGACTTCGCCGACCGGCGTTCTCGGCTGGCGGCCCTCGACGACGACGGGGAGCCGTCCGACCTGGACGACGAGAAGCTGCAGCTGGTGGCCACGGTGCTGCGCCTGCGACGCGAGCACCCCGAGTGGTTCGGTGCGCGCGGCACCTACGCCCCGCTGCCGACCACCACGACGAACGCGCTGGGTTTCGTCCGTGCCGGCCGGGTCGCCACCATCGTCACGCGGCGTGCGCGCGACCTCGACTCCCGCGGCGGCTGGGGGGACGCGCAGGTGGTGCTCCCAGACGGCCTGTGGCGCTCCGCCGTGGACGGCTACGAGGTCAGCGGCGGTGCCGTGCCTGCTGCCGAGCTGTTCCACGGCCGTCCGGTCGCCCTGCTGGTGCGAGCCGAGGCATGACGGCCGCACTCTGGGCGCCGTACGCGTCGAGTGTCGACGTGGTTGTCGGCACGCAGCGGCATCCCGCCCAGCGCGACGACCGCGGCTGGTTCACCGCCGCCGTGCACCCGGCCCACGGGGAGACCTACGGGTTCGTCGTCGACGGCCGCGACCCACGACCGGACCCGAGGGGCTGCTGGCTGCCCGACGGCGTGCACCTGCCGGGCCGGTGGTACGACCACGCCGGCTTCGGCTGGACCGACGACGGATGGTCGGCCACCCCGTGGGAGCAAGCCGTGGTGTACGAGCTGCACATCGGAACCTTCACCGACGAGGGGACGTTCGACGGCGCGGTCGAGCACCTGCCCGACCTCGCCGATCTCGGTGTCACCCACGTCGAGATCATGCCGGTGTCCGCCTTCGACGGGACCGACGGCTGGGGGTACGACGGCGTCGCCCCCTGGTCGGTCCACGAGCCGTACGGCGGCCCGGACGGTCTGAAGCGGTTCGTGGACGCCGCGCACGCGCACGGCCTGGCCGTGGTCGTCGACGTCGTCCACAACCATCTCGGACCGTCGGGCAACTACCTCGCCGACTACGGCCCCTACTTCACCGACCGGGTGACCACACCGTGGGGTGACGCGGTCAACCTCGACGGGCCGGGGTCGGACCAGGTGCGGGAGTGGCTTCTCGGCAGCGTGGCCGCGTGGCTGGTCGACTTCCACGCCGACGGGGTGCGGCTCGACGCCGTCCACGAGCTTCATGACGGACGGGCCCTGACATTCCTCGAGGAGGTCGCCGCGCTCGTCGACCGGCTGGCCGACGAGCAGGGACGGCCCCTGGTGTGCGTGGCGGAGAGCGACCGCAACGACCCGCGCACGGTGCTCCCCCGCCCGGATGGCCTCGGGATGACCGCTCAGTGGGACGACGACGTGCACCACGCGCTGCATGTCTGGCTCACCGGTGAGGCCCAGGGGTACTACGCCGATTTCGCTGCTGACGCTTCGCAGGCGCTGCGCAGCGTGTTCGCCGGAGCGTTCTTCCACACCGGCACCTTCTCGTCGTTCCGGGGGCGTGTGCATGGCCGAGCCGTCGACACCGCCGTGCTCGACGGCACCCGGTTCGTCGCCTCGCTGCAGACCCACGACCAGGTGGGCAACCGTGCGCAGGGCGACCGGCTGACCCACCTCGTGCCGACCCAGCGGCTGGCGGCCGGGGCGGCGTTGCTGCTGCTCGGGCCATTCGTCCCCATGCTGTTCATGGGTGAGGAGTGGGCCGCCTCGACGCGGTGGCAGTTCTTCACCTCGTTCCCCGACGAGGAGCTCGCCCAGGCTGTCAGTGACGGACGTCGGTCGGAGTTCGGCGACCACGGCTGGGCGGCCGCCGACGTCCCGGACCCGCAGGATCCGCAGACTGTCGAGACGTCGCGGCTGCGCTGGGGCGAGCGCTCCGTCGAGCCCCACGCCTCGATGCTCGCCTGGTACCGCACGCTGCTACGACTGCGAGCCGGCGAGCCGGATCTTCGTGACCCGTCGCTGCCGGTCGAGCTGACCGCGGATGCCGACCAGGTGACGATGCGACGCGGCCCGCTCACGGTGCGGGCATGGCTCACTGGCGAGCAGCGAACCCCGGGCGAGGACGACGAAGTGGTCGCGTCCTACCCGGGGGCCGTGCTCGTCACCCGGCCGACGACGGGGACCCCGGCGCACGGATGATCTCCGCGGGGTCGAGACCCTCGCCCTCCCGCGCCAGCGCCACCAGCCGCGAGATCGCCCGGTAGTACTTCTTGCGGTAGCCGCCGGCCAGCATGTCGGCGCCGAAGACCTGGTCGAACGGCACACCGCTCGCCAGCACCGGAAGGTCACGGTCGTACAGCCGGTCGGCGAGCACCACCAGTCGCAGCGCACTTGCCTGGTCGGTGACCGGCTCGACGTCGGTGAGGTGCACCGCCTCGACCCCGTCCAGCAACGGCCCGTAGCGGGACGGATGCACCGTGGACAGGTGGGCGACGAGCGAGCCGAAGTCGTCCAGCGTGGCGCCGGCTCCCGTCTGCGCGCAGCGTGCACGCACTTCGTCGCTCGAGTACGGCGGTGGCGCCTCGGGCAGGCCGCGGTGCCGGTAGTCCTCGCCGTCCACCCGGTAGACGTCGAAGTGGGCGGCCAGGCCCTGGATCTCGCGGAGGAAGTCCTGGGCGGCGAATCGTCCCTCACCGAGCGCGTCGGGCAGCGTGTTGCTCGTCGCGGCGAGCCGCACGCCTCGCTCCACCAGGTGGTTGAGCAGGGTGGAGACGAGCACCGTGTCTCCCGGGTCGTCGAGCTCGAACTCGTCGATGGCCAGCAGACGGTGCTCGGCCAGCGCGGCCACCGTGGGAGCGAACCCGAGCGCACCGACGAGGTTGGTCAGCTCGACGAAGGTCCCGAACGCCTTCGGGGCGGGGGCGGTGTGCCACAGCGAGGCCAGCAGGTGGGTCTTGCCCACCCCGAATCCGCCGTCGAGGTAGACCCCGGCGCGACTCTCCGGGGGGGCAGCCCCTCGGCGGAACCACGACCGGCGCCCGCCGCCACGACTCGAGTCCAGCGTGGCCGCGAACGCCGTGAGCGCGGCGACCGCAGCACCCTGCGTCGGCTGCGCCGGGTCCGGCCGGTAGGTGTCGAACCGCACGGGGGCGAATCGGGGCGGGGGGACGAGCTCGGCCACCAGCCGGTCCGCGGGGACGGACGGGTGCCTGTCGACCAGGCGCTGCGGACCGGTCATGAGGCGTCGGTGGCCTCTTCCTCTGCCTGGCGGGCCTGGAAGGTCATGCCGGCGGCTCGCAGCCGCTGCACCAACGTCCCGTCGAAGGCGACCGCTGGTGTGAGCACGCCGGCGACGTCGGGCAGGTGCTGCCGGTCGCGCACCAGGCACAGAGCGGACTCCCCCAGCATGACGCAGGTCGCCGCGTATCCGGGGTCGCCCTTCGCGGCGACGTCCTCGATGTAGTGCTCGCCGCTGCTCGTTCGCGTGTGGATCTCGATCGTGAAGAAGCCCTTGCGCCGGGTCTCCTCGTCCGGGCCCTCCCCTGGCTTGGGCAGGGCCCGCTCCGCCACGGCACCTGCGGCCTTGCCGGTCACGCTGTTGCCCATGACGGCGCCGAGCCCGAAGGTCCCCGCAGCGAGGGCGGCGCCCTTGGCAGCCGCGTCCGGCCCGGTCCCCAGGCCCAGCACCTCCCGGTAGCGGAACTCCCGGCCGTAGGGGTAGCCCAGCAGCGCGTTGGAGCGTCGCACCACCCGGGTGTTGATGCCGGCCATCATGAACGGCCCCACCCATTGCCCCAGGTCGTCGTCGAAGGACGTGCCGCGTGGGTCGGGCTGGTCGATGTCGGGCTCGGCGTCGCGGTCGGGGCTCAGCGAGTAGGCGTCGCGCAGCACGTCCTTGCGGGCCGGGTCGCGTCGCGCGGCCTCCATCTCGGCCATCCCTGACGCAAGGGTTCCCCCGCTGAGGCCACCGCGCATCTTGGTCACCACGAGGGTGGTGTCGGTGAGCTCGCCCGCGCCGTCCGCTCGCACGCGCTGGGCAAGGTCCCAGACGCCCAGGTCGGACGGGATGGAGTCGAAGCCGCACGAGTGCACGATGCGTGCTCCGCTGGCCTGTGCCGTCGCGGAGTATTCGTCGATGCTGTCGCGCATGAACAGCACCTCGCCGG
>Ga0272442_10003594_pt1 | contig 21695 bp, 11 predicted proteins | sample SSMForm2O_FD_200262 | JGI IMG/M metagenome (GOLD analysis project Ga0272442, IMG submission 200262) | Marine sediment archaeal communities from Little Sippewissett salt marsh, Falmouth, MA, United States - SSM-Form-2O | ecosystem: Environmental > Aquatic > Marine > Wetlands > Sediment ... | reverse complement strand
TGCGATGAAGTTGCGCAGTTGGCGAGTCGCCCGCGCCCGGGGGGACCTGCTGGTCAGGGGCGTCTTGGAGGACGGGGACGTTTTTCCCATCGGCATCTCCCGAGAATAGACTATAAGTAGACTATCAGTATACCGTGCTTGACTTGCTGGAGCAAGGTCGCTTTACTGTCACGAAGGAAATGTTGCCTTTGGTCCCTGCTTGACCTCGGGCCAAGGGAGTCTCGGTGGAGTTGCCGCAGAACTCTGCCGTGTTGGGATGTGATCACAGCGCGGCCTGCGGCCGGGCGCGAGAAACGTCTTGGAGAGACCCAGATGACACATCAACTCGTCACTCGGCGGACGTTCATGAAGGGCGCGGCCGCGTGTGCAGCCGCGATGGCTCTACCCCGGAACGTGCTCGGAGCGAACGCGCGGCTGGACCTCGCCTTCATCGGCTGCGGAAGCCGGGCGAAGTCGGCGCTCGTCCCGGCGTTCAGTGAAGAGAACTACGTCGCCATGTGCGACCCCAACGAAGCTCACGCCGCCGCGGCGCTGGAGCGGGCGAAGAAGCTGGGCAAGACGTTCCGCTTTTTCAGAGACTACCGTCGCATGTTCGATGCGTTGGGGTCGCAGATCGACGCCGTTGTCGTCGCCACGCCCGACCATCAGCACTACCCGGCCTCGATGTACGCGATGCACCACGGCAAGCACGTGTACGTCGAGAAACCCATGGCGAACACCGTCTTCGAGTGCCGCCACATGCGCGACCTCGCGGCGAAGAAGAAGCTCCTCTGCGCCCTGGGCAACCAGGGCCACTCGACCGAGGGCATCCGCCTGTGCAAGGAGTGGTTCGAAGGCGGCGTGATGGGTGATGTATCGCGGGTGGAATGCTGGACGCCCCGCAGCGGATCCGGGCCCGTCAAGGGCGTCAAGGAAGAGCCGATCCCCGCGACGCTGGACTGGGACTTGTGGCTGGGCCCGGCCCGGCCGCGGCCGTACAGCCACAGGCTGCTGAAGGCCGGCGCTGCCCGCATGTGGTGGGGCTTGGGCAACGGCCAGTTGGGCGACATCGGCTGCCACACTATGGACGCCCCGTTCTGGGCGCTGGACCTGGGGGCTCCCGAGAGCATCGAGGCCGACGCCACGCCCACCAACGAGTTCAACTACCCGAAGGCCTCCACCATCACGTACACGTTCCCCGCCAAGGGCAAACGCGGGCCGGTCACGCTGAAGTGGTACGACGGCAAGCGGAGGCCCAGGCGCCCCAGCCAGCTCGAGGCCAGCCGCGAGTTGATCGAGGAGGGCGCGATCTTCCACGGCTCCAAGGCGATGGTTCTCGTCCAGGGCATGCGGCCGGAGAGCGTGCGGATCATCCCCGAGGCGCAGATGAAGGCGACCGTCAAGTCGCTTCCTCCCAAGACGTTGCCGCGCGTCAGGAACCACTTCGACAACTGGCCCGAATCGATCAAGGCCGGCGTCCAGCCGACGAGCAACTTCGAGTATGGCGCGGCGCTGACCGAGGTGGTCGTGCTCGGCGCCTTGGCCGTGCGGATGCGGAAGAAGCTAACGTGGGACGGCGAGAAGACGAACATGGCGGAGGCCAACCAACACCTCAAGCCGTTCATGCGAAAGCCGTGGGACTTCACCGAAGGCATCAGCGGGAGCAAGGGATGACTCGACACCGGCGATCTTCGAAACGTATGGCGTGCATGGAATGGACGCGGGTCGCAGGCGCTGTCGCCATGCTGGTGTACGCGGGCGGGGCGGCAGCGGGGGAGCCTGACGGCTTCACCGAGTTGTTCAACGGCAAGGACCTGACGGGCTGGGCCGGCGATGCGCGGTTCTGGTCGGTGGTGGACGGCGCGATCCGCGGCCAGACGACGGCTGCCAATCCAAGCGACCACAACACGTTCCTCGTCTGGCGGGGCGGGAAGGTGCGGGACTTCGAGCTCAAGCTCCGCTTCCGGATCGAAGGGACGAACAACAGCGGTGTGCAGTATCGCGGCAAAGAGTTCGCCAAGTGGCGCATCTCCGGCTACCAGGCGGAGATCGTCAACAAGAATCACGTGGGCTTCCTGTATAACGAGCAACTCAAACGCAAGGGCGTGCAGGTCGGCCAGTTCGCCGTCTACACGCCGGAGGGCGAGCGGCAGGTTCTGGGCAAGGTCTGCGACGCCAGGGCCCAGTGGGCCAAGGGCCACTACAAGCCGGGCGACTGGAACGAGATGACCATCATCGCCCGGGGCGATCACGTGATGCACCTGATCAACGGCCATCTCACGGTCGAGGTCATCGACCGCGACAAGGCGAAGTCCGCCCGCGAAGGCTTACTCGCGTTGCAGGTCCATGGCGGCGCGCCGCTGCTGGTCGAGTTCAAAGACATTCGCCTGAAGGCGCTCAAACGCAACTACGGCAAGGCGCGAGTGCTCTTGGGCGGCAAGAGCCTGGCCGGCTGGAAGATCGTGCCCGAGACGTCCAAAGGCATCTGGTTGCTGCGGGACGGCGCGATCGTCACCGAGGGCAAGCCGCGCGGCTATGTGCGCACGGTCGAGAAGTTCGACGACTACCTGCTCCGCGTGCAGCTCAAGCACTTCGTCAAGACCAACACCGGCGTGCTGCTGCGCGTGCAGGAGCCCGACCGCGTCTGGCCCAAGAGCATGGAGGCCCAGGGCTGGTACGGCACGGTGGGCGACATCTTCGGCATCGGCTGGAAGTTCGAGGCTGACGTGTCGCGGCGGTACAAGGACCGCGACCTCGACCCCCGCGGGCGTCACGTCAAGAAGATGCACCCGAGCAACGAAGGGCCGCTGGGCAGTTGGATTCGCTACGAGATCCTGAATGATGGAACGGACCTGGAGCTGACCGTCAACCGCCTGCTCCAGAACAAGGCGTGGAACGTCACGGCCAAGACTGGCGCCATCGCCCTCCAGGCCGAGGGCGGCAAGGCGGCGTTCCGGAATATCGTGCTGATCCCGATCATCCATGCCGACCCGCCGAAGCCCTGACGGATATCGGACCGGAGAGAAGGAGTGCATCGCGTGAGTACTCTTCGTATCCACGTCGTCGCCGCGATCGCGGCCGGGCTTGTCTATGCATTCCCCGCGTCGGCCGATCCGGGTGCCATGCTGGGCGCGGGCAATGTGCATGCGTCGGACCGGCAGTTGGACATGAAGCTCGGCGTCCTTCGGACAGTCGGGCTCGGCATGTGCCGCATCCCCCTGGACGGCAGGGCCTACTGGAAGGACGGCTCTCCGAACCCCGAGGCCGCCGACGTCGCTGTGCTGGCTGTGGCGAAGAATGGTGTGACGCCCATCCTGCTGCTGGAGTACTACACGCGCTGGCACGACGCGATCGGCGGATACGACAAGTGGCGGGCCATCGGCAGGGCACTGGCGGAGCGGTTCGCGCCGGGTGGCGAGTTTCTGAAGGGCCACAATGTCCCAGCCGGGTGGGGTATCGTGCACTACACGGCCATCAACGAGCCGATGTGGCGCAGCAACAACCCCCAGCCCATCGACCCCCAGCAGTACGCCAGGGCGTTGGAGGGTCTGGCCGACGGCGTGCATAGCGTCAGTGCGAAACTGCACGTCAGCCCCGGCGGATACCAGGAAGTGCCCCTGTTCGCCAACAAGAACCCCTACATCAAGGCCGTTGCCGGGCTCTACAACGCCGGCAAGCTCCACGCCATCGACATCCATCGCTACTGGGATGTGAAGTACGTGCCTATGGACAAGGGCAGCCGCTTCTCCCTTCAGTCGCAGTTCGACCAGGTCTGCAAACAGGCCGGCATTACGGCGGCGGTGAAGTTCCAGACCACCGAGACCAACTTCAAGAGGCGGCTGGTGACCGAGGACCAGGCCGCCCGGGGACTGCTGACCGGGCTGTGGGATGCGCTGACGGTCGTCGGCGATGACGGCAAGCCGGTCACGCAGTTTGCCATGCCATGGAACGTCTTCAACACCACCGAGAAGGACACCAACTACGGCCTGTGCATCAAACAGGCCCCGTGGGAGCCGACGGCTCGCGGCAAGGTGCTGATGGCCGTGGTGGCCCTGACGGGAGGAATGGAGATCGTCTCCTGCGATCCGCGCAAGACCGGCGTGACCGTACTGGCGGGCGCCGGCCGGAAGATGTGGGTCTGGCAGAACCGCAAGGGCTGGACGGACCGTCCCGGCACGTCGTTCGAGATACGCGACATCCCGGCCGGCGTTCGGAGGATCGAGGTCCACGCTTGGGACGGCCTGCGGAAGAGGATCGACACGGACGGCCGATCCCGGCTGGTCGTCGAAGGCCTGGAGCTGGACCAGACATACATGTTCCTCGCCATGCCCTGATCCGCCGGCCTGGCGAACACGCGAGTCACGCCAAGAGAGTCCCTCGCCGCTCGAGCGCCCCGGCCGCCAGGTTATCCCTGGACGCCTGCCAGTACCGCACCAGCCGGCGCAGCCGGGCAATCTGGGCCGCGTCCATTGGGCTCACGTCAGGGATCGAGAACTCCCCGGCCGACTCGGCCTGGATCGCGCCGGTCCACGTCGCGATTGCCAGACCGCACGCCGCAAACCGGAGTGCGTGGTTCCTCTCCATCTGCCGATCCACTTCCTTGGATTGCTTCACACTCGATTCTCTGTCCCTGTCACCGTGCATGCGTCACGCCAGGTGCGGCGGAGTCCACTTGCGCGGGTTGCGTCATCCTCCCCCGGCCGTGAACAGTGTGAAATTGCCGGTCCAGGCGGTGTCAGTGCGGGACAGCTCCTTCGTTGCACCATCGCATATCTGGCGGACGATCAAGGCGAAGGGCTTGCCGTTGTAGCAGACTTCCGGGAAGGTGATGCTGGCGGAGGCGTTGCCGATGAGAAACATCGGCTCGGGCAGGCTCTTGCCGACCGTGTAGGACAGGCCGCCGAGGACCTCCGTCTTGCCGCCGTTCGTGGTGGACAGCAGCGTGCCGCCACCTTCCGTCTTGTAGCCGAGGATCCACGCCGCGCCGCCGTCGTTCAGCACGTGCAGCCCATCGCCCTCGACGTTGAATTGCCTCGCCCACAGCGACTGGCCCTTGAAACGGAACCACCGGCCGACCACGTCCTCGATGTACATGTCGCCCGGGCCGCTGCCGTGGTAGGCGTCGGCGGCCTGGAAGTTGATGGCCATGCGGCGCAGCACGAGCGTGCGCTTCGCGGCGTGCTCCATAAAGTGGTAGGGGCCGCCGGAGTAGTCGGTGTTGATCCACTCCATCGCGACGACGGGCGAGTCCCCGTCGGCGAAGCGGAACATCGGCTGGGCCTGCTTGTTGAGCGGCGCGGCCACCTGGAGGAAGGCCTTGCAGCCCATGATCCGTCGGACCTTGCCGCGTATGACGACCGTCTTGCCGATGCGATAGCGCCCGCGCGGCAGGTACACCGTCGTCGCGCCGGAATCGATGGCCTTCTGGATGGCGTCGTTGTCGTCCTTGGCGTCGTCGGCGACGGCGCCGAACTTCTGCGGTGCGACCCACGTCTTCGGCGCGTCCCACGGCAGCTCGGGCGTCTCGCGGACCGGCAGCCGAAGGCCCTGGCCGGGTCGGCCGAACAGGCTGACGGCGGGCTTGCTGAGGTACTGTTCGACGTCCGGCCCCGCCAGCTTCTTCGTTCCGGCCTTCGAGTGGCTGACCAGGGCCGTCGCGTAGCCGGTCGTCTTGACGTTGCGGGCCATCATCGTCGCGTCGTTGACGATAGCCGAGCACTTGGTCGCGGCGCCGACGCCTCTGAGCGTGCTGTCGACCAGGACAGTGAACCCCGCCGCCGCGTGGAAGGCCGGGACGGCGTTGAGGCTCCGCAGGTCCCGTACCGTGCAGGGCTGGCCTTCATTGCGGAACCCCACGATGTTCTGGTGCTCGACGACGATGTGCTCCATCGTCTCGCTGGCGACGCTGGTGGCCACGCGGATGCCCACATCGAAGCCGACGACCCTGACGTGCTTGATGAGGCACGGTCCCTGCTCGTTGGTGTACCCCATGTCCAGCCCGATCACGCCGAAGCCGTCGCCGGAGACGATTCCCACGTCGTACATCCCGCCCTGGTTGTTGGCGATGAACTGCACGCCGCAGGCGCCGATGTTGCCGACCCCGGTGTCTACCGTCAGGTTGTGGATCTCGTTGCCGAACCGTTGGGCGGGGGCGCGTCCGGTGTAGAGCACGGCCTTGGGCTTGCGCGGGTTGGTGAAGCCCTCGCAGTTGTCGCGGAGCTTCAGCACCGTGGCATCGCGGCTTTGGCCCTGGAGGACGGTCTCCTTCTGCTGGTCGTCCTTGCCGCCCCAGCGAAGCGTGTCGCTGACGAGGTACACGCCGTTGGGCAGATAAATGATCGCGCCCTGCGAGGGATGGTCGTCGAGGGCCCGCTGGATGGCGGCCGTGTCGTCGGTGACGTTGTCGCCTTTGGCGTTGTAGGGAGTCTTCGTGACGTCCACGACGCCCGCGTCGGCCGGGAAAACGATGTTCTCGGCGCCCGCCAGCGGCTTGCCCAGCCCCGGCGTCGGGTGCGCCGGAGGGGGGTACTTCGGCGTCCAGTCGGGCGCGACAGGCGGAGCGGCCTTGGCGTCGGCGTTGGAGAACCGCACTTCTGCCACACCGGACATCTCCCCGCCGCGGTAGTTGCTCTTGATGACCCACTTGAAGTAGCGCCCCCGCACGGGCTTGGCGAACGGCACGACCTCGCCGCCGTAGTCGGCCTCGCCCGGGGCCTTGGCCAGCGTGAACGTCCCGACCGGCGAGAAGTCGTTGCCGTCCGTGGACGAGAGAATATGGACCTTCCGCACGCTCCGCGTGTTCCAGCCGCCCTTCTCGTTGTAGTTCCAGACGTACATGCCGTTGACGTGGCAGACCTTGCCGAGGTCGAACAGCAGCCAGGAATCCGGCTTGCCGTTCCACATGCACCCGCCGCCGTCGTAGACGTTGTTGGAGTGGACGTAGACGCCGCTGCCGGGGAACGTCTCGCCCCAGCCGGAGCCGTCGGTCATCTTCCGCGGGGTCCGGCCGGCGCTGGTCTGCGAATCGGACGCCTTGGCGTCGACGGGCGTGATAAACGCCCCGAGCGACTGCGTCGGCGGCAGGGGGGCGGTGAGGATCAGTCTGCCATTGTCGAACTTCTCGACGAAGAACGTTCGGCCCTTCAGGACGACCTTCTCGCCCGGCTTGAAGGACGTGGCCGTCGGCCCGGCCGCCAGGATGGGCGCTGCGAACCACCCGGCCGCGGCAGCCGCCGTCAACGGCCACAGGATCCAACAGAACACTTTGCCACGCATGCGAGGCTCCCGTTGCGATTCCAATGCAGGGTTCGGAGGAAGGCTTCGGGCGACCAGCGGAACCTGGCCGAACCGGCGTCGGTTCAAAGGGTGTCCCGCCTTCCTGTTGACTACCGGGTTGGTAGCTTGAGGAGAGCATACCATGCTTGCGAGTTCTCAATCACGGGCTTGTTTGGATTCCCGGGCGGCCTGTCTGGCCGTGGTGATGGCCGGCATCTTCGCGCTGGCCCGGCCTGCCGTAGCGGAGAATATCGTCTTTCCCGGCGATGCGGGGGTCGTCAACGTCAAGACGAGGTACGGCGCCAAGGGCGACGGCGTGACGGACGACACGGCCGCGATCCAGAAGGCCATTGACGAGGTCAAGGGCATCCCCGACACGCTGTACTTCCCCGATGGCACGTACCTGATCAGCGACAGTGTGGGGGTCTTTCACGGCAAGGCCCACAGCCGGGATCGCTTCCTGACCTACCAGGGGCAGTCCGAGAAGGGCACGGTTATCAAGCTCAAAGACAACTGCCCCGGCTTCGGCGACGCGAGCAAGCCGAAGATCGTCTTGTCCGTCTACCAGGGCCAGGGCACCGGCGACGTGATGCACAGCTACGTGCGGAACCTGACGGTGGACGTCGGCAGGAGCAACCCCGCTGCCGTGGGCCTGCGATTCATGTCGAACAACTCCGGGGCGATGTACCACGTCACGATCCGCAGCAGCGACCCCGCCGGGGCCGGCAAGCTGGGGCTGGACCTCACGCAGGGCCAGGTCGGCCCGTGCCTGATCAAGTACGTCACCGTGCTCGGGTTCGACACCGGCGTGGAAGTCGCCCACACGTTTTCCGTGGTCCTGGAGCACCTGACGATCCGGAATCAGAACGTGGTGGGGTTCCTCAACTCGGGCGGCCGGACCACGCTCCGCGGGCTGACGAGCGTCAACAAGGTGCCGGCCGTGCGGAACAAGGCGTACGACCTGACGCTCGTCCAGGCCGACCTGACGGGGGGCAGCGCGGACAAGGCCGCCATCGTCAACGGCAAGGCCCGGCTGTTCCTGCGGGACATCAAGCAGAGCGGCTACGGGCACGTGCTCCAGGAGGCTTCCGGCAAGGTGCACGACGGGGCGGTGATTGGCGAATGGTATGGTGGCAAGGGCTTCTCGCTGTTCGGCTGCGAGCTGAAGTCACTTTGCCTGCCGATCGTCGAGACGCCCGAGATCCCGTGGGAGGCGGACCTGTCCAAGTGGCAGCGCGTGCCATGGTCCAAGAACCACGAGGACATCAGCGAGGCGCTCCAGGCTGCCATCGACACGGCCGCGAAGGAAGGCAGGACCACGATCTACTTCCCGCGCCGCACCAGCACGCACCACTACCCGAAGTTCACCCGGCCGATTCGCGTGCATGGCAGCATCAATCGGATCATCGGCATGTCGAACATCATCGACATCGCCGACCCAGGCGGGAAGTTCGACGCCGGCCAGGCCATCTTTACCTTCGAGGACCTGACCAGCCCGGCGGTGGCGGTAGAGCGGTTCTTCCTTCTGGGCGGCTGGAAGGGGCCGCGCAAGGCATACATGTTCGACAACCGCTCCGGCAAGGCGCTGGTGCTGCGGAACATGGGCATGCGCACGCTCATCAAGAAGCCCACGCCCAACGGGCGGACGTTCATCGAGGATGTGCCGACCTCGGGCCTGTTCATCGGCCCGGGCGAGAGGTGCTGGGCCCGCCAGTACAATCCCGAGAGCCCCGAGGCGAACATGATCGAGGTGGACGGCGGACAGCTCTGGGTCCTCGGCCTGAAGACCGAGGGCCGGGCGCGGCATATTGTGGCCCGCAACGGCGCGAAGGTGGAGTTGCTGGGCGGCGTGAGCTACCAGTCGTGGAAGAACCAGCGGCTCGATCCGCCGATGTTCACCGTGATCGACTCGGACGCGTCGTTCACCTTCGGCTTCTACCACTGGAATCAGCCTTTCACCACGATTGTCGAGGAAACTTGCGGCGGCCAGACGAAGAAGCTGCTGCGCAAGGACTTGGCGAACTACCACCTTCCGCTCTATCGTGCATGCGCGGCCCCCGCCGCCGCCGGGAACTGACAGTCCAACGGCGGAGCCTGACGTGTCTGGCCGGCATTGACCGTCGCCATGCAGCGGATGCCTGGCGAGTAGAGAAGATATCGGATGCCCATCATGTTCCCTCTGGCTGTGGCGTGCATCCTTCTGGGCGCGATCGGCCCGGTTCGCGCCGTGGAACCGGCCGACCCAGACCTCATCCCCGAGGCGAGGAAAGTGTTGCGGTACCTCCACTCCGTGGAGGGCAAGAAGGTCCTCACGGCCATCTCGCGTTACGGCGGGGGGCCGCCAGCCGTCCTGCACGTGACGGGGCGGAACCCCGCCATCACGGGTACGGACATCTACGGTTTCCACACGAAGTTCGGCCCGACGTACCACTCCGTCTGCAAGCGCGTGGTGGATCATTGCCGCTGGTGGTGGCGACAGCGCGGCGGTCTCGTCACGCTGCACTGCCACTGGGGCCTGCCGGGGAATCCGGACGGCTCAGCTTGGGCAAAGGGTCGCAAGGGCAGCGGACGCATCGACCTGGCCAAGGCCGTTGTGCCCGGGACCAAGGAGCACGGGGATGTCCTACGCGACCTGAGCGTGACAGCCGACTACCTTAAGCAGCTGGCCGACGCCCGCGTGCCGGTCCTGTGGCGGCCGCTGCACGAGATCGATGGAAGCTGGTTCTGGTGGACGGACACGGCCACGCCGGAGAACACGGCCGCCCTGTGGCGGCTGGTGTTCGACTACCTCGTCAAGAAGCGCGGCGTGCACAACCTGATCTGGGTCTACAACGCCGCCCACGTAAGCCACGGGCTCAAGAAGAGGGGCGCCACCTTCGAAGACCAGGTTGCCTACCGCAAGCGGTTCTACCCGGGGGCGAAGTACGTGGACATCGCCAGTATCGACACGTACGCCAACCCGAAACTCGGCTGGGGCGCCCCGCAGGACGACGCCCGGCAGGAGGCGTACGAACTGATGCGGCAGATCGCCCCGGGCAAGATGCTCGCCATCGGTGAGGACAAGACGCTGATCAACCCGGACATCGCACAGAAGGGCGGCCCCCCCTGGGTGTGGTGCCTGGCGTGGTTCGCCGGGGGGAAGGCCAGCCCCGCCGATTGGATGCGAAAGACGTTCAACCACGAGCACATGGTTACACTGGACGAACTGCCCGCGCTGGTCGGCCAGAATGTCTCCCCGGACGTGCGTATCCAGAGCCCCGCCGACGGCTCGGAGCTCGATGCCGCCGTGACGCTGAAAGGCCGGGCGTCCGACCGCGACGGCAACCTCAAAGGCGTTTCCGTCCACGCGCTGCCGGGGGGCTGGCGCAACTGGTTCTTGCGAAGCGACGCGGACCTGGCGAAGCTGCTGCCGGCCAAGACGTGCCTCGGGGAGGCGAAGCTCGCCTCCGACGGCCGATGGACATTCACGTGGAAGGACGCGCCGGCGGGATTCCACAACGTGGTGGCCTTCGCCCACGATGCCGACGGCGCCATTGCCTGCTCCAACGCCGTGCGCGTGACCGTCGGCCTGAAGGACTTGGCCCGCGGCAAGCCTGCCACGGCTTCCTCCACGAGCAAGAACGGCGGCACGCCCGCAGAGGCCGTCGACGGCGACCCGACGACGATGTGGTGGAGCGACAAGGCCCAGCCGGACCCGCAATGGCTGGCCGTCGACCTCGGCGCCGTTCGCGACATTGGCGGCGTTGCCGTCACGTGGTGGAAGGCCTACCCCAAGAGCACGGTCGTGGAAGTCTCGCTGGAGGGCAACACGTGGATCGACGTGGCAGACATCCGCCGCAAGCACAACTTCTACGGCGATTCGGACATCTTCCGTTTCAAGCCCCTCCGCGCTCGCCACGTGCGGCTCAAGTTCACGAGCCCGGCCGTGAAGTGGCAATCATACACAGTGTTTGAGTTCCGCGTCTACGGCACTATTCCCGAGTGCAACCGCCCATGAACACAGCACGATCCGCAGCCAGACCGGCTGCAGCCGGTCTCCTCGTAGCCCTCCTTGGTGTTGCCGGTGGCTCGTTGGCGCAGGCGCAGGATGGAACAAGCAGGACACCCGCCGAGTGGCTCACGACCGTCGAGGCCGAGGCGGCGGCTCAGAAGGCCGCGTGGGATGCCGCCTGGCGCGACGTGATGCGCGGCGCGGCCATGGCCATGGAGCCCTACGACGGGCGGCCGGAAAAGACCGCCAAGCTCTCCGGCGAGAAGAAGCGGCTCTACGAGGCGTACCGCCGCGTCCGAGACAAGGAGGTCGCGGGTGTGGCGGCGAAGCTGCTGGTGGGCCGCCCGACCGGCCAGGCCGATCGCAAGGTCCGCTTCCTCGCCAGCGGCTGGCTGGTGCATCGGTACCTTCGCGGCGGCATCCGAGCGAATGAGAAGCGCCGCGAGGCCCTGATGGCTGCGGAGCGGTCGGTTGCCGACTACGCCCGCGGCGTCGAGAAGGCCGGGCGCGCCGCCCTGGCCAAGGGCTACCGCGGCGGCAAGCTGACCGCTGCCGACATCGACGCGCTGCGCGATTACGCGATGTTCGTCGACGTGCGGTGCACGGGCGACGGCGTGCTGCCGTGCCACCTCAAGCTGACGCGATCACGCCACGGCGCCGGCGGCTTCCGCATGCCCGGCGAGGCGGCGCCGGATTTCACGCTCGCACGGATGGAGGCGTTCCTCGGTACGCCGGCCTACCGCGATGCCAACCCGCGAGACCCCGTCGACATCCTCACGCCGCTGGCCGTCCGCGAGTTCCTCCAGATCATGTGTGGCTTCGAGCAGCGCGGCGGGAAGGTCGTCGCCAAGCCCTACGAGGTTGCCCCCGGGCGGGAGAAGCACTACGTGCGGCTGAGCGACCACCGCGGCAAGCGGCCCGTGCTGCTCGTGTTCATGAACGCCACCGACCCGTGGGCGTGGCACGGCCGGATCGCGCCAATGTTCGAGCCGCTCAAGCAGGCGCTGGGCGGGCGCTTGGCCCTCTACTTCCTCTGCACGACCATCCACGACACGCGAATGCCCTCGATGGACTTCGTCGGCGAGCGGTCCGGCCGGAGCTCCTACGTGCACGAGACCGCCATGGAGCACCGCGCGCGAATCTGCAAGATGTTCTACATGGGCTGGCCAGACTGCACGAGCGACTACCTGCTCGACGACATGGCCCAGCACCTCCGCAACGAATGGATGGACCAGGGCGGCGGGGCCTACGTCGTGCTCGTCGACGTCGCCGGAACCATCGCCTACGCCGACTACCACAAGGACATCCCGCCCCACTGGGGACCGAAGGCCGTCAACTTCCCCTACGAATTCCTCACGATTCGCATGAACCACCTGGAGAGCCGGCTGGCGAGCTTCTTCGCCAACGGCGCCCGCTACGACAGGAAGATCGAGACGCCCTTCCCCGCGTGGCGCCTGCCGGCCGCGCGCCGCGGCAAGGCAACGGCCGCTCGCATGCGCGACGCCGTCTGGATGCCCGCCAAGGTCACGGCCGTCAACGCCGCCGCCGGCCGCATCACGGTCGAGCGAACGCTGCCTCCGCGGGAGCAGATGAAGGGCATCCGCTTCTGGGACGAGGCCGGCGCGAAGGCCTCCGCGTTCGACCCCGCCGTCAAGCACCGCCTCGACACCGTCCGCGCCTGGCTGGCCGATCGGCGTGAAAAGCCCACGTACACGCTCATGGTCGACAATGCCACGGACGTGTTCGTCAACGGCTGGCCGAAGCCGCCGGCCGAGCTGCGCGTCGGCGATCGAGTCGGCGTGTGTTTCGCCGCCGGTCAGAACGACTGCCACGCGATCCGCCCGGCGCAAGTCCGAGCGTACCGCTTCCCTTGAGTCTTCAGACAGATGCACGCGCGGGGCATTTCGGACACTCATGGAGGCTGCGTGCTGTTCGCGGGCAGCAAGTAGCCGGTCGTGGCGCCCCACCTCTGCCAAGGGGCGTTCCGGCGTCGCAGCCCGAACCGGGGAGACTTGCGCGACTCATCTGGTGCCGCCAAGCTCACGCGACCAACCCAGGGGCAAGGTGATGGGGGCGTCGCCCTTCGCGCCCACGGTCAGGCGCAGGTCATCGGACCGGACGACACCTTCCAGGGCTCGCCATTTCCGTCCGGCCTGGATGGTCAGCGCGTACTCGTCGGCCCTGTAGACGCCATGCTGCACGCACCAGTCGAGGCTTGCCCGGGCGGGCAGGGCGCCCCCCGTGGAGACCTGCGTCTTCCGCGCCTTGGCCTCGCTGCGTTCCTTGCGCTCCTTGGCGGTCAGCGGCTTGGGGACGGTGACGTAGTAGCCCGAGCCGACCCACCGGGCGGTGAGGCCCTCCGGCAGGACGACCTTGCCGAAGTCGCCCGTGCGGACGCCGTTGACCGCGACGATGCCGTAGTCGCCGGGCTTGAGACGGTCCTCCATCGTGACCGTCAGCGTTCCCGCCATGGCCGCGTTGCCGACGACGTTCATCGCCCCGCCTCGGCCGATACCCCGCGACGACTTGGCGTGCAGCCGGACGCTGAGCTCGCTGCCGGCGGCGAACCGCGCGTGCCACCGAACCTTCAACCGGTTCGCGCCGAGTTCCAGCATGTATCCCTTGCCGAGGACGAGGCCCGTGCACGTTCGACCGGCCGGGAGCGTCACGGTCCCGCCGTCGCCGTCGAAGACGGCCTGAGTGGCGTCGTCCCAGGTGATCCGCTTGCCGTCGCGCCGCCAGCTCGTGCCCTCGCTGCCCCACGCGCCGCTGCCCGCTGCCCATCGTGATATGGGCGGCGGCGGGGCGTCGACGAAGTCCCGCAGGATCGGCGGCGGGTAGAAGCGTTTGGCGACCGGGTCCTTCACCGTCGGGTCCGGGGCCGACCACGGCTCGGCCTGGTGGTACTTCCAGATCGCCCGGGCCATCGCCTCGTCGGGGGCCCAGAAGGCGAGCTTCCTGTCGCCGGCGTAGTCGGCGTAGGGAGCCGGCTTGTGCCTGGGGTTCTTGATGTCCGCGTCGTACAGCCAGCCGCCCTTGGCCGTCATCGGGATGCACCGCACCTCGGTCTTGCCGTCCGGCGCGCTCTTCGGAATCCTCGCGGCCGCGAGGCCGTGGATGTAACGGACGAGCAGGGCCGTCATGTCGGCGTTCCACGTCGTGTGCCGCCCGCCGCGATGGACCACCAGCGTCCAGACGTTGTCCTCGTCCTTCCGCCGGCGGTCGAGCATCTGCATCCGGGTCATTACCCACTGCGTCTGGTTCCTGGCCTTGCCGTCGGGTCCGGTCGTGGCGTAGGCGGATCGCAGCCCCCGGCCGAGGTCGCCGCCCTCCGGTCCGTACTCCTCGAACTCCCCGCTGAAGTGGACCAGCGGCACGGTCCGCAGGCTGCGGCTGAGGTCCTCGATGGCGTGATGGAAGTTACCGCTCTTGATCATCACCACGCCGATGACGCGGTGCGGCTTCCAGTAGGCGACGTTGCGGCAGAACAGCCCCGCAGCCGAGTGCCCGGCGGTGAGCATCGGGGCGAACTCGACCTCGGGATGCCCGCTCTCCTTCGCCAGCCGGGCCAGGGCCCGCTCGAGGTACGTATGGCCCACCTTGATGATTGACGTGTCGAGGGGATAGAAGAGCACGCCCATCCCCTCGGCGGCCAGGGAGGCCCGGACAGCCGGGTCGGTGCCGAGCTTCTTCTCGATCATCACCGCACCGGGGTAGAAAAGCCCGCGGACCTTGTCCACGCCCTTCGGCAGCCAGAGGCACGCCTTGACGGGCGGGCGCTGCTTGCCGCGCCGCGGCGGGCGGGGCATCTCGACGATGTGTGTCCAGTCCTCCGCGCGGACGGCATTGCGGTCGGCGGCCGTGCCCCGCGACGTCAGCGCCGTCATCGCGGCCAGGAGCAGAGTTGGCCAGAGGGATGCGTTCGGTCGTGTCTTGTGCATCGACTGTGTCTCCCTGCCGAGAGATATCACTTGAGGGCCCCCGGCTTCGGCTCCGGCAGCTTGGGCTTCTGGGCGGAGTATTCCACGTCGGACGCGGCCGAGCAGGTGAATCGCACGTTGATCCGCTGATCGGCGAGCCTGCCTGTCAGGCCGATCTGGCGGCCGATGACGGCGAAGCGGATCTCCAGCATGGCCAGGTTCGGCAGCGTGCCGGGCTTGGTCGTGTCGGTGCGCTTGGGCACGAGGAACGTGGCCGAGCCCTCGGCGTCGCCGATGGTGACCGTTCGCGGCCCGACCTGGAGCTGCCCGCCGACGGTGCAACGGGCCCTCGGATAGGACCGTGCCCCGTGGCGGGCGACGTCGTCCTCCCGCCGCCACGGGCTTGTCTTGTTGACGGTCAGCTTGACCTTGTTTTTCAGGTCCGCCACGCGCTTCGGTCGGCCCTTCCTATCGGTCATCTCCGTGTAGGTGAACGAGACCAGTTCGCCGCAGACGCGTTGCGTTTGGATGCCGTCGGCCTGGAGAACGTCGGGGCAGTCCAGCACGAAATCGGCGGTCGCCTTCCGCTCGCCGTAGGCGAACCGCCCGCCCTGGCCGGCCCGGCCGGCGTAGAAGCTCGGCCACTTCGCGTCGGCGGCATCGCGGAAGGTCGCCTTGACGGTCACGTATCGCTCGGAGCCCATGTCGAACACTTGCCCCTGCCTCGGCCAGGCCAGCGGCGGGCCGTCGTAGGGCTTGGGCTTGCGCGGCTTGCGGGGCGGCTGGACGTAGCCGGGCCAGGGCTTCGTCGCGGCCAGGTCCAGCAGCAGGGCGTAGCCGTCGGTCAGCCCACCGCCGAACTTCGGCTGCACGGGCCTCGCCAACGCCGGGGATACCGTCTCGCCCTTGACGGTGTCCCTAGGCACGGCGCCGGTGAGGCACAGGAGCATCGGCTTGCCTCCCCTTCGGCCGGTGGCGAACGCCCAGCCGTCCACCATGTCGTTGCAGCCGCCGACGGCGACGCGCGTCCCGCAGGCGGGCACGGGCGAGAAGAAGCGGTAGCCCGTCAGGTTCGGGTCCGTCACGACGAGGCTCGTGCCCGTGTCGGCGTCGGAGATCGCGTTGGGCATCGCCACCGTGCGGGTGCGGGCAACCCACGCGATGGACCCGTCGGCCGCGCACGTGAGCTGCGTGATGAGCGAGGCGTCGGTCCGCGTCGAGGCGAGAACGTCGTGGTCCGGGCCCATTCTGATCACGCTGACGCACGTGGACATCGGCGTATGGCCGAGGCGGTTGGGCACGAACCGCTCGATGTCGTACGGGTAGCGGAACATCGCGTTGTTGCCGCCGTGGCTCCACGTGGAGATCACCAGGTTACCCCGGCCGTCGTAGGCACACTTCCGCACGGCCGAGTCGGCCACGAGGCGGAGCGCGTCGACGCCGACGAACGGCCCGCGCCACGCGTAGAGCTGCTTGAGGACCGTCCCGTCAGGGGTGTAGACGTACAGGCGCGGGTTGCGGTACGGCTCGCGGCCGGTCGGGCTCATCCAGTCGCCGACACGGACGTACCGGCCGGTGACGGGGTCGACGGCGAGACCGCTGACCACGCGCGTGTTCTCGATGGCGATCGCCCGGATGCACTTGCCCGCCGGCGTATACGTCCGCAGGCCAGGGCCGTGGAGCCAGATCGACCCGTCGTGGAGCACCCGCAGCCGCGGGGCGATGCTCCAGCCCTTGATGTCGCGGAGCCAGTCGACCTTCGCCAAGTCCTCGCTCAGCCGGGCCAGGTACGTCCGACGGCAGCCAAACGTCGAGTCGTCCACGCCCTTGGGGTCTTCAACGATCTCGCTTTCGCGTGGACCGGGAAGCCTGGCGATGCGCTCGGTCGCCGAGCCGGCGATGGTGACGGCGCCGTCCGCCGAGAGCGCCACGGCCGTGATCGACCCCGCCCCGCGCGGCAGCCGGACGATGCGGCGAACCGTCTTGAGGTCCCCGCTGAGTACCGCCAGGAACCCCGTGGCCTCGCCCTGGAACCAACTGAGCTTGCGGAAGACGGTCTGGGTCTCGACCGTCTTGCCCTCGGCCGCCCACTGCATGCCGCGCGGCAGGGACCGCAGGGCCTTGGCGTCCGCGAGCTTCTTGCGCTTGGTTTCTTCCTTCGCCGGCGCCTCACGGAGCGGCGCCAGGCTTGGGGCGGGATCGAGGCCGGCGATGTCGTCGAGTCCCGGCACGGCCACCTTGCCGGTGTCCTTGCCGCCGATGCGCTCAAAGGCCGTCACGCGCGCCAGCGGCGGCGCGTCGGTGCCGAGAACCGTGGCCTTGACGCCGCCGAGCGCGATCTCCGCGTCCAGCGTCACGCCGCAGATCAGGATGTCACCGTTCGGCAGGAACGCCCCGGCCGAGAGCCATTCCGTGCCGCGTGAGCCGAGGTATGTCGCCGTGTCAACCTTGGCGGGATTCGGCGAGAGCGGCGGCTCGGCCCTGCCGGGCAACGTGGCCGCGGACAACAGCACGACCACGGTGGCCGCACGTCGTGTCATGCTTGCACGGCTGCTCTCTCGTCTGACAGTCACATCACTTGCCTTGCGTTGCGAAGACCAGATGGCCGTCCGTCATGGAGACGCGCTGCTTGCCCACGACGGCTACGGCTCCCTCGACACGGACCTTCGGCGCTTCGGTCGTGGTGGGGAAGTGGAACGTCAGCCTCGCGCCGCCGAGACGGACGGATTGTCCCTCGGCCTTGCCGGTCGTCACCAGCATCACCCCGGCCCCGCTAGAACCCGTGAAGTCGACGGCGAAGCACGTGCCGTCAGCCAGCGTTAGCGAACTCGTCTGGCCGCGGGGCGAGGACCGCCAGTACTTCGTTGGCCCGTCCTTGACGCTGCCCCATTTGACGTGCTTGCCCATCGTGTTGAGGCACAGGGCTCGGTCGGGCTTGGCGCTCATGTAGCCCTGGGTCCTGTTCGTCAGCACGGTGATGACCGTATCGTTGCCGTCCTGCCAGCGATTGCGCCACGCGTAGAAGCCACAACTCGAATCGCGGTAGCACAGGGGCAGGACGTCGGCGGGCTGCCTCTCGGCCTGCGAGATCGGCCAGTTGACCAGTGCGCAGACGGCCACGTGCGGATAGCGGCTGGTCGTGTCGTACGGCACGTTCGCTTTGGCGTCGGCGTCGGCGAGGAAGCGGTTGTAGTACCATTTCATCGCCGCTTGCTGCGGCTCCGTCACACCGGCAAAGCCCAGGGCGAAGTACCCTCCGCCGCTGAGGCCCTGTCGCGACCACACGTTATGTCCGTAGCTGCCCCGGATCGGCCAGAAGTCAGGGCGCCCGTTGCGGACGACCGTCTGGTAGATCCACTTCAGGGCCGTCATCCGCACGTTGGGACGTTCGCCAGTTGCGAACTCCAGCCCGCCCGCGTTGCGCCAGGCCTGGACGGCGGTGAGGTAGGCGATGTGCGACGCCATAGATCCCGTGCCGTCGCCCTCGGCGAAGAACCCGCCGTCGCCGAAGCCCTCGCTGACGTTGCGGACCATGCTCTGCTTCGCGACGGCAAGCAGCGTGTCGATCCTCTTCTGGTCGACGAACTTCTCGCCCGTGACGGCCAGCAGGGCCATCGACGCCCCGCCGACCTGCATGCCGAAGTGATTGCTGGATGGCGGCATCGTGCCACGCGCAAGGGCTTCGATATTCCCGCTCTTCTTCTCCTTCGACGTGGAGCTCTTTCCCTCGTACTCGGCGATGGCGCGGCCGAACTTCTCGCGAGTGGCGGCGTCCCAGCCATCGTAGCAGAGGTCATAGCCAACCGCGTGCCATCCCAGCGAAGGTCCCGCGCGAAGCGGCCCGCCCGGCCCCATGAAACTGTAGCGGTCGTCACGATCGCGCTGACCCGCCAGCGATTTCTCAAAGCACTGCCGACCAAACTCGGCGTACTTCTTCTCGCCGGTCAGTTGGTACAGCAGGCCGTAGCCGGCGGCGTGGCTGATCGTGTAGACGCCCGGCGTGTCGACGCTGGTGCTCTTGTAGCCCCCGCCCATGTAGGCGTGCGTGGCCTTGCTGAAGAGCGTGGTCATCGTCTGGCCGTCCTGGCCGTCGAGCAAGTAACGTAAACGCTTGATGATCGCCTTGCCCTGCGGCGTTTGGGCTTTCCGGCGCAAGGTGGGCAGGTCGCTCTTGCGGAACAGCAGGCGCGGATGCTCTCCGGCGGCGGGGGGGCTGAAGCCCTTGACCGGCTGGAACCAAGGTCGGTCGTCGTTCTTCATGTGCGTTACGCCCTTGCGCCATTTTCCGTCAAAGCTGCCGGTGAGCTTTACGTCCGCCTTGCCTTCGATCTCGACCGTCAACTTGTACACGCCCACCATCACGGTACCGAGATACCCGCCGTCGAGGTCGAAGATGTAGCGGCAGGGGACCATGTCGAGCGTCGTGCTCGGAACGGTGATGTGGGCCTTGATTCGGTTGCGGTCGGCGGCGGCGACGTTGCCTTTGAACGTGAAGCCCTCCTTCCCGTGGACGGCGAACTTCTGGCTGAGTTGCCCGTGGATCGTCGAGGTCAGCTTTCCGCCCTCAAGCCCCAGCAACAGGACCATGCACCTCCCGCCGTAGGTCGGGTCGCCTCCCACCAGCGAGCTTTGCATATTGCACTCGAAGGTCACGCTGTCGGGCAGGTTCGGCTGGTTGTCGTCGCTGGCCTTGCCGGTCACCCGCCCGGCCCGGCCGAGGTCCTTGGTCGTCACGTCGGTGCTGTTGATCGCCGCGATTCTGTACTTGCCGGACATCTCGCCAGCCCCGTCGACCGCGGCGTCGATGTCGAATTCCATCGTGTAGGGCTTGTGATCGCGCGGCACCCACAGGTCGGGGGTGATGTGGAGCGTGAATCGCCCCTTCATCTTGCCGTCCTTGATGGGTACGCCGGACAGATCGGCGCAGTACCAACTGCGGTTGTACGTCTTGCCGCCCTGTTTGGCCGGATCACGCGAAGAACCCACCGCCACAATCCACTTGCCCCCGTCTTCGCGCCCATAAAGGTACAGCGGCTTGGTCCCGCCGCGGAATATCCCGTCCAGCACGATCTGCCACTTGCGCTCCGCGGCCTGGCCGACGGCCGACGTCGACGTCAGCACGCACACGACAGCGATTATCCACACGCGATAGCGACTCTGATTCATCATGCTCTCCTTCATCACCGGAACGCTATCTGCCGCGCATCGTCTTGACTTGCTCCGACTCCCAGTCGGGCGCCTTGATCCGTTGGCGGATCAACCAGTCGGGTATCACACCGAACGGGTATCCCGCATCGGGCACGAACAAGCCCACCTCGCCCTGGGAGCGGTCCATGTCGATGTCCTTCCCGGTGAGGGTCATTACCGCTTTGCGATTTCTCGCGACGTTGACGTAGGCGACGTCCTTGACGTCGTCGATCCCACCCCCGAAGGTGATTACATCATCACCAACTCGCACACCGCCATCGATCGCCTCGATCTCGGGCGTCTTGTCGCCCGGATAGAGCACGGTGATGAACTCACCGCTCGCCCCGTCGGTGGTCAGGCGGATGCCCTTGGTGTGCTCCCTGATAATCGCTCGCTTCGTCCGCTTGTCTGTCTTCTCGAACTTCCAGTCATGGCGATCTAGTGTGAACTTTGCGGGTTTCATGCAGACGGCTGTGAGGTTGCCGAACGCGATACGGTTGCCCTTACGCCCGCACTTGTCGGACAGGACGTGCAGGCAATACGTGGCTTTGACGTGCGACGGTGCGTTGTGCTGGTCGCGGATGACGAAGTAGTCGCCGCGTGCGTTCTTCATCGCGACGATGGTGCGGCGGTACTTCAGCGTTTGTTCGAGTTTCTGCTGGGGCAGGTAAACGTCCCATCCCTCGGGCGGGTACTGGGTGGTCACGCGGAGGCGGTCGGATTCGACCTGCCCGATCGCCACATCGACGTCGTCGGACGCCTTGAATGCGATCACGCGTTCGTAGCCGTCCATATTCGCCCAGGGCAGCTTGTCGGTATGGAACGCCACCCGGTTATGCATATGCTCCTGGCCGGCCCGGGGCCCGTAGCTGCACATGTGATCGATGGCAACCTGCCTTGCATCGGCGCAATAGTGAAACGACAGCTGGTCGCCGTGGTAGTGCCCGCGGTTCGGGCCGCTCTTGAAGGCGAGGTATGTCTCCTTGTCTGTCCCCGGGCGGTTGCGGAAGACCACGCCGAAGCCGGGCAGCTCCTCGGTGCGGAACGCGCGGACGTCCTCGGTCGCGCCGAACTGCTCGGCCACGGTCAGCACGTCCGGCCCCAGCGGGTGCGTGTCGCCGCCGGGGTGGCAGCGGCGCTGGCCCGGAGCGATCGGCTGGGAGAGGTGCAGCAGGAACGACGCGCCCGCCTTGTAGCGCGGCCAGGTCGTCGGGTCGAAGCCCAGGTGCTCCTTGCACAGCGGCGCCAGGGCCGACCACGACTTCATCGCGTGGGCGACGTAGCCGGGGCACTCCTGCCCGGCCCCGCCGGGCAAGGTGATCGAGTGGTACAGGTCCTCGTGG
>Ga0272442_10003591_pt1 | contig 21704 bp, 19 predicted proteins | sample SSMForm2O_FD_200262 | JGI IMG/M metagenome (GOLD analysis project Ga0272442, IMG submission 200262) | Marine sediment archaeal communities from Little Sippewissett salt marsh, Falmouth, MA, United States - SSM-Form-2O | ecosystem: Environmental > Aquatic > Marine > Wetlands > Sediment ... | reverse complement strand
GGGATTTGAACCCTCGGCCTTCTGCTTAGGAGGCAGACGCTCTATCCAAGCTGAGCTACGAGAGCATAAAAATAACTAGAAAAAGAACTTTATAAGATTACTCCAAACCAGACTCATAAAGAAGCTGTATTTCTTCGTCTGTAAATGCTCTATTTCCTATAAACACTTCATCAATATAAGAAAATGCAGGGAATCTATTACCCATACCGCCAGTATTCGCAGCTCCTACAATTATTCCATGAGCACCTGAATCATAAACTATCTTTCCTGAAGCAACAGTACTGTTAGCAATTTCACCATTATTATAACAAGTTAATCTATCACCGTCGTAAATAAATCCAATATGAGTCCATTCATCAGTTTTCAAATCACCGCATGTTATTGATAATTGAGGGGAATTATCTGTTTCGCCAATATAAACATAAACAACACCTTGGTAAAATATACGATAGCCACCTACCCAATTAGGTGAAACATATTTATGACGTCCTAGTATATTACCAGATTCATCTTCACCTAATTTAGCCCAAACAAAAGCTGAAACTGTCTGTGGTAATAAACTTTCATCTTTATTAATCATAACATAATCGCCATCATGATGAAATTCATTACTTGATCCGTTTGCTAAAATTCCCTTACCAATTTTTCCAGTAACGCCATAATAACCTTGAGCCACTGAATTATCATGCCACGTACCGTCATTGCCATAAGTTGAATCGTCTTTGAATGTTCCGTCTTCTTCTTCAAATGACATACATAAAACAATACTGTCATCTGAACAAAAACCGTCAAGATATTCATAATCTAAAGCACTTGCACCCTCTTTTGATATAATCTTAATTTTACTTTTATCTTTTCCGCCTTTAACATAGGGTGAATATAAAACAACTCCAGTATCGCCAACACCTAAAGTATCAGGAGCTACACTTGTAATTAATTCATCGTCTATAAACAAACTAAAATCAGATAAAATAGCATTACCATCATTTCTAATATAAATCTTATTTGCATCATAGTTATCTATTGCTAAATGCGGTGTGCCAGAAATATCTTCTATAGTTTCTTCCACTTCTTTGGTGCTTTCTTCAGAAGCTATTGTAAATATTCCAGTGCTCCACAAATAAGCCATTGCACCTATGGCTACTGTAATCATTAAAATCAATACAACTGCTACTACAGCTGAAACTCCTTTCATAGAAAATAATTACAAAACAGGTTATATAAAATTAGCCCATCATTGACTCATATCTAAATGAAATTTCTTCAGGACCTAAAACTCTTTTATGAACTACAAATTCATCTATCTTTCCATTGAAATATCTATCTTGATTTGTATAGTCTCTTCCAACTCTAAATGCCGACTGTGTTGATGGTGTATAATCCCCATCACCACTTGTTGCTTCTTCTCCGTTTATATATATTCTAGCTGTTGTCCCATCATAAGTTAAAACAACATAAACCCATTGCTGAAATGGTGTTGTATCAATAAACAAAAAATATCCAGAACCTGAACGGCCGACAAATGTTCTCAATTCGGTATTGCTATGATATTTTAGTGAATATCCTTCTATAATACCATCTGGCTCAGGACTCCATCTAGTATTTCCAAAAATAGGATCCTGATCACCTACTAATGAATCGTGCCAAACCCACGCTTCAGCTGTAAACTCTGAACTTGTTAATTCTGTATTTGTAGCAGACTGAACATAATCACCACTACCGTCAAAAGAAAGTGCATTTCCAGAAATACCAGACACTCTTGTTGCACCATAAATAGTTCCATCGTTTTCATTATCACTGCCGTCAGTAGCTGTACTCCCAGATCCTTCAAATCTATAACATAGAACAACATCACTTTTTTTACACAAGTCCATTTCAAATTCTCCAGTATATTTTGCACCTTGTTGTGTAGCTATATAAACAGTACTGTAACCTTCTCCCCCCACATATGGACTTATAGTAATCTTACCTGACTCACCGGGCCTTAAAATACCGTCAAAATTATCAATATATTCAACAGGTTTATTGTTAACATAAATATTGAAACCTGAAAGTGAAGATCCTCCAGTGTTCCTTAAATAAATATCATTTACATCAACAGATTCTAATTTGAACTCAGAAAACATTCCCTGTGTCTCTCTTTCAATCTGCCCGCTAGCTTCTTCAGTTATTGATCCAAAAACACCACCGAACCAAAGATAAGCCAGTGATGCCAAAGCTACTGTAATCATCAAAACCATTATTACAGCAACAACAGCTGATATGCCTTTCATAGAAAATAATTACAAAACAGGTTATATAAAATTAGCCCAAAGTAAAACTGTCCATATAAGACGCACCCTCAGCTGAAGTAATTTGTATTTCTGCTGTTCCAACGTCAACATCAACAAGTGTTATAACAGCTTCTTCACCAGGTTTTAAAATTTCTTTGTCTATTGTAAAATCTGAAGGTTTTCCATCAACATAAACAACCCACCCACTCAAATCAGAAAGACCATTATTCTTAACTGAAATGTCAAATCCATTATTTTCCAAAACAATAAATTCTGCAAACTCGCTCATATCTTCTGATTCATCAAACTCGTCTGTTACAATTTCAAATGAAGACTGTGACCATACATACAACATCGAAACCAAAGCTACAGAAATCATCAAAAGCATTATTACTGCAACGACATTCGATATTCCTTTCATAAATTAGTTTTAGAATAAATGTTTTATAAAAACACTTGAAGTCTATTCATCAATATTTCCATCACAGTCATTATCTTTTCCATTTGGTAATTCTGGTGCACCAGGATATATACTTGCATCAAAATTATTACAGTCCTTTTCGGGGTACATACATGTTTCTTCAGAAAGTCCTTCACCATAACCATCGCAATCTGGATCCATACACCAGCAGAATTCCCTGCATATGTCATACCCAACTGAACTGTAGTTTGTATCGCACATATTGTCATTTGATGTCCAATCATTGTTAGCTTGTTCGTAAGTATCAAAATAATTTCCACCAGAAATATTATTGTAACAAGCGTAGTTGTTGATAAACGTATTGCCACCTGATATGCCTGACCAAATACCATGCCTGTTATTGTTATAAGCAATGTTATTGCTTATAATATTATAATTTGACCCGCTTGATATACAAATTCCATGAACCGAGTTGTTATATGCTGTATTGTTAATCAATGTATCATAATCACTATAATACAGTCTAACCCCACAATCAAGGTTATTGTAAAGGGTGTTGCCTATAATTGAATAATTTAATCCGCTGACTTCAAAATGTATTCCAGGAGCCTCAACATCATGAACAGTGTTGCCTATTATACTATTGTTTACATTGCCTGAAAATCTTGAATATATACCCCACGTCGGACGGACTTCACTTGTAACAATGTTATTTTCAACTGTACAGAATCTGCTGTTTCCACTAAAATATATAGGATAAGAAAAATCATTTACAATACAATTCTTAACAGTTACATTAAATCTGCCCCCAATATCAATTCCAGTAGTAGTTGTGGTTCCAGATGAACCATTTATTGTATGCCCCATGCAATCTAATGTCTGATTATCAGCAGATATATCAATACCATTTCCAGATGTTATTATATCTGAATCAAGACATATGTAAATGCCTTCTGTATTATTGTTGTTAACGCAGTCAGTGTCTTCGCAAAAAAGATCACAATTTTCATATGTAAAATATTCTTCTATAGGAGCTGCAGAATCGTAGCGGAATTTAACTTCAGAATCTGTCAATGCTCTGTCATATATTCTCAGTTCGTCAATTTGGCCTTTAAAATAATTTACTCCTAAAATGCTGGCTTCATCATGACCAATTTCAAGATCTGTATCGTCTTCATTAAGAATACCGACATCTCCAGTCGCGTTAAGTGCAAGTTCCCCGTCATAATAAAATTTTATTTCACCTGTAGTACTGTCGCGCGTTCCAACAAAATGATGCCATCGCGCAGGTTCGCCAAATGGAACCTCAAAACTACCGGAACTTTTCCAGGAAGAGCCATCATAAACCATAAAAGCCATATTTCTACTGACACCTTCATCAGGTCTACCCAAAACAAATCTGTCATAATCGCTTACTATGCTAAGATGACCGCTATAAAAATTATTACTAGCTGACTTAACCCAAACCTCGACAGTCACGGAATCTGTAACATTGGTATATTCAACATGAATATAATCATCAATCCCATCAAAGGAAAGCGCGTTCCCAGAAATTCCACTAACATAAAGCGGAATTCCATATAATGTTCCATCATTATCGTATTTACTATAATCATCAACAATGTTTCCTATACCTTCATCAAATGTATAACAGAGAACCAGATCATCGTTCTCGCATTTATCGATAGTCTGAGTCTTTCTTCCTGACAAACCACCCGAAGTTGTTACATAAACATCTCTTGACTTTTCCTCATAACCATCATAAGCCCCCACAGTTATCTTGCCTGATTCACCGGAACCAAGCACATCAAATTCATTTTCAAAATAGACTTTTTCGTCATCAATATAAACTTCAAAATCAGTCAGATTTATATCGCCGGTATTTCTTACGTAAATATTAGAACCTTTAGCAGATTCTATAATAAATCTTGAATTAAGATCTCTAGTTACAGCTTGTGTCTGTAATGATCCTTCCTCACTTACTTCTGAAAACATTTCATTAAACCACATATATGACATCGCAGAAAGTGATATTGTAATCATCAATATCATTACTATAGCTATCACAGCTGATATTCCTTTCATAAGTTAATTTTAGAAAAAGTTTTATTTATTATGATAGGTTCTTTACAAATTGCTGATACTCAACCAAGACCTCGCCAGCTTCCATTGTTCTGTTTATTAATCTGACTTCGTCTATTACCCCTTTGAATCCTTCGTCTCCTCTACTCCCTATAATCAAATTAGAAGAGCTTGAATCTACTGTATCAAAACCTGTGTCTGTTTTGACTAATATTCCATTTAGATAAATATTCAAACCATCACCATGAGTAGCAACAACATGATACCATTCATCCTTATCCCATGTTTGGGACCCTAAGCTGGCTGTTGATTTTGTTGAAGTTCCGTCTTCACCAATCTCAATATCAAGAGTAACCGTATCTGTAACCATTCCTGAAAATCTTAAATCAAAGCTAGGATTATCTCCTGTTCCATGATTTATCAAGCCAGCATTATTATCACTGCCGTAAACAGCTGATGACAGACTCTTCTTAGGCTTTATCCACATGCTTATTGTAAAATTATCTGTATCTAAAGAAGCATCATCGAAAACTTCTACATAGCTGTCATCAAACTCAAGAGCATAACCACTTATACCCAAAACCCATTCAGGATCTCCTTTTAATGATCCAGAGTTTCCATATTTACCACTGTCGGTAACTGTCTTACCTATACCTTCATCAAATGTCATACAAAGCAAAACATCATCGCCCTTGCACATCACCATATCAACAACTTTAGTAATATAGGTTTCTGCACTGGCTACTTTCAATTGAAGATTATCTTTTCCAGAAAAATACTGATTTACTTCAATTACAGCTGTTTCATCAACCCTCAGTAAGCTAGGTACATCAGCTTCAACAGGATTATTTTCAATAAAAATTGCAAATTCGGTCAGATCAACATTACCATCATTTCTAATATAAATCTTATTACCTGATACAGAATCAATTGTAATATGTCCTACAGTCGTGACTTCATCTGAAACCTCATCTATCTGCTCACCGCTTGTAGAGCCTACTTGCATAAATACTCCTGTAAACCATAGATAAGCCATTGCTGCTAAAGCAACAGCTATTAGAAGAATCAATACAACAGCTACCAAAGCTGAAACTCCTTTCATAGAAAATAATTACAAAACAGGTTATATAAAATTATTCATAATCATATATTTTTCTCTTTGCCAACCCCTGTTTTGTGGTTATCTTAATATCATATTTTTCTCCAGGTGTTAAACCTGTTCCTAAATCTAAAGAGCCCACTTTACCTGCTTCTAAAGAACCTGAAAAATCATCAGTAAAATCTACTTTAGAACCGTCTACATAAACACTGAAGTCTGTCAAAGTAACACCGCCGTTATTTCTTACAGTAACTACCGCATCTTTGACATTCTCTATTATAAAACTTGCTTTCATACCTTCTGCAGTTTCTTCCATCTGCTCAGTTCCTTCTGAACTGATATCTCCGAACATTCCGGTCATCCAAAGATAAGCCATTGCTGCTAAAGCAATGGTAATCATCAGTATTAACACAATAGCTATTACAGCAGATATACCTTTCATAATAGAATATTAAAAAACATCACTTAAAAAATTAATATATTCCTGAATTATAGTGATTTAAAATCTCATCCTCAGCTAAAGCATTATTATATACTCTTATCTCATCCAGTGTTCCATTAAAATGATGATCATATGGAGCATTATTGGTATAAAATACACCTATCTTTAGATTAAACGCACCAGAATTTCTATCATAACCATCTGTTATATCATATTCTCTGACTTTAACACCATCAATAAAAATTTTAACCTTTTTCTGGCTGTTGCTAAAAGTAGAGACAAAATGATACCATTTATCAGTATACCAAATTCTGTCAGGAGAAACATATGAAGTCCAGGAAGTTGGACCTCCCATTTCAAGCATAAACCGTTCATGAGTATTATACTTGTCCCAGCACCACCATATATGATTATCATCTCGCTCAGGGCCTTTATTTATAATAGTTCCAGCGTCTTTCCACATATCAGCCTTTGCCCAAGCTTCAAGTGTAAACTCTTCAATATTATTAAATTCTTCTATGTTTCCAAACGTAACATAATCATCATCACCATCTAAATGAATTCCTTTTCCAGATATGCCATCTGTATAAAATATATCTCCATATATTGTTCCATTATTACCATAATTGCTATAATCTATTATCTCATTAGATTCATCATCAAATGTAAGACAAAGAATAACATTATCATCATCACACTCATTGATATTTTCTTTTTTTGTTTTTGTAATCCCCTGAGAAGTTGTTATAACTACTTCACTCACGTCTTCATAACTTGAATAAGGACTCAATATTATTTTACCAGATTCTCCTGATCCTAAATTATCATTAAAATCATTTTCAAAATAAGTTTCTCTGCCGTCTACATAAACACTGAAATTTGTCAGGTTTGTCTCGCCAGTGTTTCTAACATAAATATATGATCCTTTAGCAGACTCTATAATAAATTTTGAAGAAGTTGTTTTGACAACATCCTGCGTGCTCTCGTCAGCTTCTTCAGCCATTCCTGAAAAAACTTCAGTAAACCAGATATAAGCCATTGCAGAAAGAGCTATAGTGATCATTAAAATCATTACAATAGCTATTACAGCTGAAATACCTTTCATAGAAAATAGTTAGAAAGCATATTTTATAAAGTTGTATTATATAAAAAGCTTATCTCTTCAGCTGTCAATGGCTTGTCATATATCCTGACCTCATCTATTATTCCTTTATAATTTGCTCTTGGATCTGTATAATAACTTCTAGCTCCAACATAGCAAAACTTAAAATCTCCCATCAATTGATATGCTACTTCACCGCTGCAACCATTTCTTCCGTAAATAGCTTCTGAAAAATATTCACCATCAATATATAGATATGCCTTGCTCTGATTGAAGACAAGTGTATAATATCTCCAGTCTGTTGTCTGTGTAAGACTATTAAAATTGAAAGTATTGCAGTTTACTGAAGTCTCAGCATACCATCTATCTATCCAAAAAGATATCAAATTGATAGTACTGCCATAATAACGGTATGTAAATAAACCACGACCCTCAGCCGGATTATCATATTTAACCCAGAAAGAAAGTGTAGCACTTTCTCTGCTAAGCGTTACATTGTCACTCATACTTATTACATCATCTACACCGTCAAAATAAACAGCCTTCCCAGAGATGCCGTCAACCCACGTGCCACCGCCAAGTATCTCAGCATCAATACCTGCAGAACTACTATCATTAACTTCAACACCAGAACCTTCATCAAACCTATAACAAAGTACAACATCTTCATTTTTACAATCATCTATATAATGATTTTCAACCTCAACAACTTCTGTATTAGTTTCTATTTTAAGTTCTTTTTCACCATAATTTGATCCAATCTGTAAAGTTATTTCACCCACACTTCCTGGACTGAGTTTTTCTGTAAAATTTGTCTGATAAAAAACTGGCTCATTATCAAGATATATATCGAAATCAGAAATATTAACATCACCTGTATTATTTATCAAAATAACAGAACCAACTACAGATTGTATATCAAAACTAGAATCAAATTCAACATCTATTTTTTTATTTTTATGTAAACCCCCGGATGTTGTAATAACTATCTCATCTTTTCCATAAAGATTGTCGGGGTTTATTTCTATTTTACCTATGTCACTTGGTTCTATCACATCAAAATTACTCGTAAATTCAACTTCTTCTTCATCAATAAACAGATTCAAATCAGTTATATTATTTTCACCTATATTTCTAATATAAACAGTTGATCCTTTAACACTTTCAATCATAAAATCAGAAGCCATTGTTTGGCTTGTCTGTTCAAACTCCTGAGTTCCCGCATCACTCACTTCTACAAACATTTCAGTAAACCAGATATAAGCCATTGCAGAAAGAGCTATAGTGATCATTAAAATCATTACAATAGCTATTACTGCTGAAATACCTTTCATAGAAAATAGTTAAAATCTATCACTTAAAAAACTTTCTAAACATAAACAGAAATTGATTTATTTCCTAAAATACCTTTAACCAATTCTTTTCCTATATCAGAATCTTTTGTCATTTTTATTGTACCTTTTCTGCCTACTGTAGCAGAAAATAAATATTCATTATCAACATAAACATTTGCATTTTTTCCAGACATTCTTTTGCTGAAATGTAGAACAACAAAAGCACCTGTCTCTTTTATTGTAAATGCTGCTTCTTTGCCCAAGTTATCAACTAAAGGTTCAATATCAATTCCTATTCCAAACTTTTCCTCAAGCTTACGGACATTCTTCCCTTCTTTTCCTATCATCCTAGGTATTAAATCATTGCTTACTTTAATTGCAACTTTGCTCGGTGATAAAAACTCAACTTGCGCTCGTGAATCATACTTTCTTATTTCTTCTTTTATTTTTTCTTTCGCTAACTTCTGTAGAGGAGGTTCCCTCTCTTCTTTTACAGGAATTACAACTGTTTGCTCACCGTAAGTATAAATCTCAAATTCAACTTTATCGTTTTCAAAATCCTTTACTTCAACAACAGGTCTTGCTAAATCAGCTTCTGTCATTCCATTAGGAACTTTAACTGTTAATGACAAGCTGTAAACATTTTCAACTTTTCCGCTTTTTATGAAAACAATTGTATCAACAACATGGGGTATTACACCTAAATCTATTCTTCCTATAAATCTTTCAACAGCTTCAACAGGAGCAGATGAATGCATAACTCCTATCATGCCCACTCCAGCTAATCTCATATCAGAAAATATTTCAAAATCATTTGTTTTTCTTATCTCATCAAATATTGTATAATCTGGTCTCACTAACAAAAGAATATCAGAAGTTTTTGCAAAGCTTCCTTCCAAAGGACTGTATTGTGTTACTTCTTTAGGAACATCCAAATCTCTCGGAGTTTCCATTGTCTTTATTATCTTGTCTTTAGTCAAATAAAATTCAGCTAATGAAGTTGCAAAAGTTGTCTTTCCAGATCCAGGAGGACCTGAAATTAAAATTCCTTCAGCTTTGTTTTCTAATCTTTCTTTCAGCTTATTTGAAAGTTTATAATCATCTAAAAATAATTTAGTAATTGGTCTTACGCATGTAACTTCAAGGGCATCTGAAAAAGGCGGTCTTGTTATAGCTATTCTCATATTTCTAAGTTGAACAACAGAAGCGCCTCTTCTACCAATCTCAAGAGAAGCATCTTCTTCATGCCTCACTGAATCTAAAATCTCTCTTTGTATATTTTCTATTTCATCAGACTTCATCTTCTTTTTTCCTATTTTCACTAGCTTGAATTCTCCTGGTCTGCCTCTTTTAGCCATAGGAACAATTCCTTCTTTCAAGTGAACAGACATTGTATCTTTTGTCAAAAACTTTTCAATTTTTATTTTCTTGACTTTCTTATAAGACTCATAAAATTCTACTTTAATTCCTTCAGCTTCTGCAGACAAAGCCTGTGGTAAATCACAAGTAACAAGAACAGCTTTTTTATCTTTTGCAATATCCTGTATCAAAGCATCTAATCTCCCAGACCTTGAAAGCCTTATATCATCATAAGCTGCTCTGTCGCCGTAAAAAGTAATTTTTATTTTCTGTTTTTTAGATTCCTTTCGTATTTTCTTTATTTCCTCTAGCCCCTCAAATCCTATTTCTCTGGATTTAGATGCCTGAGCCTGAAGTTCACCCATAACCAATCTGGGTATTATCAGTTCAGAATTCTTCATTTTACCAGATTTAACTAAATCTGTTAATCTTCCATTAATAATAGCAGAAGTATCAGGAACAACTTTTTTAAGCTTGTGATTGCCCTTATCAGGCCCGATTCTCTTTTTCATATTATCTGATTAAGAATTGATTCTTATAAATAAATCTGTTAATATATTTTTTAACTTATACTTCCGAGTTACAGAATCATTATATATAATTTTGACAAATTATTAAATATGGTGCCAATTTGTCCAGAATGTGGCTCTAAAAGCATAGCTAAAAATCTTAGAGAAGCAGTCTGTAATTCATGTGGTCTGATTGTTGACGAAACACAATTTTTAGAGTCATAAATCGTCAATAAATGTATGCAGCGATTTCTTTAGATATAGTAACCTATCAGATATATTTATTTAGAGTATTTCCTATCATTATTTCATGGCTTCACAGACTGTCGTCATTTTATTATTATTTTTAATAACATTCTCAGCAGCAGCTGTAGGATATTTCTGGGTCTATCCTGAAATACAGTATTCTTTTGATATAGGTGAAGCATCTACTATACAGCAGTCCTTTGCACTATGTAATCAAAAGATAATACAGACAGCCAGAACAGGATCTGTCTCCAACTGCATATTCTCTGTAAAAAGAGGTGATATGATAATACAGGATGATTCAATACATTATTCAATTGGCTCTTCTTCCCGAAAAGAGCTTTGTGATGAATCAGGTTGGTTCTCAGTTGATAACAACATATGGAAGCGCTGTGATTCTTTCGGTCAAAGATATTCATTAATGTGGTTCTGGCCAGCTTCTGGAAATATAACTGGCCAGGATTTCTCAGGTGATTTAGGTGGATCATCAATTGACTTTGGTTCATCACAGCAATTTATGACAATTTCAACGCAAGTTGAATTTGACTATTCTCCTTTAGAATCAGGAAATGTTCTTGAAATATCTCGTGTTAATTTAACAGAAAATGTTGCTAATCTAAGAATAAGAATACTCTAAATTCCCATAACCATTACATTGACATCTCCATATGTTTCAATTCCGTCAGAATTATAAAGTGTTATACATACCCATGTATCTTCTGTACCAGACTCAAAATGCGCTGTACAATATTTACCAGATTCAGGTTCTGCAGATGTACATGTAACAACAGGTTGTTGTGTGAATTCCAAACCCATCCTAGAATAACTAACTATTCTTCCACCGTAAGCACAGGAAGATAAAGCTATTGTATTACCAACCCAAGCACCGATTTTCATACCAGTCACACCATTCTTAAATTTAATATTGTCAGCATAAAGATTATTACATTCCAAATTATTCAGAATTTTTATATCAGAACCGCTAAAGGTTAAATCAGAATTCAGATTCCAAGTACCGCCATTAAAGAGCTGAGAATCTCCGACCTGATTTGGAAGTATATCAGCAGAATTTATACAACCCCCCACCTGAGAACATGAAATAGAATAAATATCAGTTATAGAATTGTCATTCATATTTAACGACCCACCAGCAGTCATTGCCCCACCGCCTTCTATTTTTAAAGCAGGATTGGTATTTGTTGACGGGTGTGGTGCTATAGCAATATAATCATTCGGATTAGCTTCTTTATAGAATATTCCTAAATTAGGATATGATGGTGAAAATCCCCATATTGTAAATTCCTGCCCTGTTGAAAATGATTCAGTTCCATAAATAGGATTTCCAAGCATATTCAATGAGCTACCAACAGTCAAACCTCCAGATATTATAGTATCTGTAAAAATTTTCACATATCTAGTATAAATTGGTGGTGGTCCAATAATTGTTGGTTCGTCCTTGAAAAAATAAAGTTGTATATAATCAGCCCCCGTCGAACTTAATGTTGTCGTTTCTCTGATATCTGGTAATAACATACCAGATATCTCTTCATGTAATGATTTTATAACAGATATACCTCTTATGTTAATATCACCAACAATATCAAGATCTTCTGTCAACTGTCCCACTTCATCAGCTCTATAAGCTGTAGGTGCAGAAGCAACTTCAACACTACCCAATGACTCACCGTCAACTGTAACTGACAAATAGCATGAATCATCAAAATTTAAATTGCCAGTATTCATCAAAATTGTAAATAATCCATCTTCAACTTGAGCTGTATATGAATCACTCCAGGAATCGCCACCACAGTTTATATCTAAATCAAATGTCTTTACATCATTTATTGGAATGCCATTCTGATCTGTCAATCTTCCCTGCAGTGAAACCTTAGTATTGATATCCTCACCTAAAGCCAAAACTGAAACAGATAATAGCAAAACCACTGCAATAAACATAGGTATTATTCTTTTCAAGCGTCTCCCCTAACTAATTTATAAAACCAACCATATATAAAATTAGGGTTAATATGAAAAAAATATTGATAATTGCATTCATCCTAATAATATCATTATCCATGCCAGCATCAGCCTTCAAAATGTCAGGATCAACATACAAGTTATATGGTGAACTGGTCTATGGAGGCGGAGAAACATCTTCAGCAAATTATAAATTAACTGGAGCAATAGCCCAGCCATTCACAGGCTCATTAACAACTTCTAATTATCAATTATGTCTAGGAATATACTGCATAGCTGTTCCAATAAAAGTCTATGATTTTTACCTTTCAGGAAATCTATTATTCAACAACGAATCTCTGAAAAATAAAAATGTGCAATTAGAAATAAGCTTCCCGCCGTATTCAAAAACAATATCCAACAAAACAGATTCAGAAGGAAACTTTGTATTCCACATGACTAACGTTCCAAAAGCTTTAGCTGAAGAAGAATTTCATGTTTTAATAACAGCTTTCGGAGAAATCACAGCTATTTATGAATGTGTTTATGATTCAGATACAGACACATGCGAATATTATCCATATGGTTAAGAAATATTTTTATCTAAACTTTTAATCAAAACTTCTTTTTCCTTACCGGTCTTCATATTCCTTATCTTAACTTTGCCTTTTTTCAATTCCTTCTTACCTACAATAACTACAAAAGGTATTAACTTTGTAGAAGCATATTCCATCTGCTTACCTAATTTCCTGTCCATTAAATCTGTATCAACACTAATTCCTTTATTTCTTAAATCATTGCAGATTTTCATTGCATCTTTCCTGACTTCATCATTAACCGGAGCGACAAATACATTGACATTTGTCTCTGGTAACCTGAACATTTTTTCCTGCTTCATAACTTCTATTATTCTTTCAAAGCCTAATGACAAACCTGTCGCAGGCATGTCTTGCCCGCCTAATTTCTTTATCATATTGTCGTACCTTCCGCCGCCAGCCAAGCTCCATTTGCCGCCAGAAACAGAAACCTCAAAAACAGGACCAGTATAATAATCAAGACCCCTGACTAAACTAAGATCAATAACAGCATTCTTTTCATAACCTAAAATCTTAATTGACTCCATTATTTTCTCAAGTTCTTCAGAACCTTCTTTAGCTAATTTATTTTTAATTTTTTTAGACACACCCAATACTTTCTTAGGCTTTCCCTTAGTCGAAATAAAATCAACAATCTTATTTATATCAGGTTCACTTATTCTGTATTTTTTCAGCTCTTGCTTAACCCCAGACTCACCGATTTTATCTAATTTATCAATTGACCTGAAAACTTCATTTACTTTATTAACACCAATTGATTTTACAAACCCCTCAATAATCTTTCTGTTGCTTAACCTTATCACAAACTTATTAAAACCAAGTGACTTGAAAACATCGCATGTAACTCCGATTATCTCAGCATCAGCCTCCGGTTTTTTAGATCCAAAAATATCAATATCAGTCTGCATAAATTCCCTGTATCTTCCAGACTGTGGATTGTCATATCTCCACACCTTGCCAAACGTATATCTCTTAAAAGGTCTTGGTAAAGTCATTGACGAAACTAACCTAGAAGTCCCAACAGTAAGATCAAACCTCAATCCAAGATCTCGGTTTGATTTGTCTTTAAAATGATAAATCTCTTTCTTTATTTCTTCACCAGACCCAGATTTTGCAGCCAAGAGATCAAAACTTTCAACAGCCGGCGTTTCCAAAGATTCAAAACCCCACTTTTCAAATGTAGCTCTGATTACATCAAGAACATAATTTCTCTTTATCATTTCATCTGGCAAAAAATCTCTCATGCCTTTTACTGTCTGAAATTTCATGTTAATAACTTAGAATTTTTTATTATTAAACTTATCCTAAATATTTCTTGATGAAGTCCTGATATATCAAAGAAGCATCTTCCAGATCCTTTATCTCTACAAACTCATCAGTTATATGAGCCTGATCTGGGTTGCCTGGACCAAAAACTACAGTAGGTATTCCTTCTCTTATGAAATTACCAGAACCTGTTGCTCCGTGTTCAGCTTTCAGCTTACCAGCTCTGCCTCTTGCCTTGATACACTCTAATAATATAGGAATAAAATCCTGCTTCTGATCAATTTCAACAGCAGGCTCATAAACCTCTTCTGTAAATTCAATATCAACTTCAGGATCCTCTTCCTGAAGATTTTTAATCAGATTTCTTATTATTCCTAGCACCTCTTCCTTATCCTGTCCAGGAACCAGTCTTATGTCAACAGAAGCTCTTGCTTCTCCTGGAACAACATTTGTCTTCATTCCGCCAAATATTGTATTAATAGAAATTGTACTTTCACCAAGCATAACATGTTTGATAGGAAGCTTTGCATTATTAAGATCAACTAAAAACTTTCCAAGTTTCTCAATTGCATTGACACCTTCCCATGGTGTTGATCCGTGAGCTTCCTTGCCTTTAGAAATAAATTCAAGCCACAGAGCTCCTTTTTCTGCTGTAACAACATCTAAATTAGAAACATCTCCGATTATCATCAAGCCATTATCAAACCTTTCTTTCATTTTAGGAGCCATTAATCTCATACCGATTTCATCTGAATCGCCTGTTTCTTCATTAACACATCCAAGAAACATTATTTTACCTTTTGGCTCAAATCCTTCTTCTTTCAAAGACTCAATAGCATTTACCATTGAAGCAAGTGGACCTTTCATGTCTGTAGCTCCTCTTCCGTAAATCTTCCCGTCTTCAACAACTCCGGAAAATGGATCATGTTTCCAATAATCTTTTTTAGCAGGGACAGTATCCATATGACCTTGCAAAACCACAGTCTTGCCTTCGCCACCGTCCCAAGTAGCTAAAATATTAGGTCTTCCATAAGCTTCTTCAAAATACTCAACTTTCATTCCAATAGCTTCAAGTCTTTTTTTAAGAATATCAGCAACTTCTTTTTCATTTCCTGGTGGGTTAGTAGATCTAACCTTTATTAAATCTTGGGCCAAACCAACTAACTTGTCCCTATCCATACATAAAATTTGTATCATATGCTTAAATATCTTACTTATTCTTGACTTCTACAATATCTCCCAAAGTCAGTGAAGATGTCTTCTTCTTTTCTGAAGAATATTCAGGTATATCTTCCAAAAGAATTACATTAAAAAAATTCTCAAGAAGTCTTATTATTCCAAGAGGTGGTCGCCAACCCTCTTCTACCCTCTTCACAAGAGAGCTTTTTATTTTAAGTCTTTTAGCAAGCTCATCTTGTGTTAATCTCTTCTTTTCCCGCTCTCTTTTTATTATATTTGAAAAATCAGAAACCAATACCTGATTCATCTCCTCAGGCATTCTTATTTCTTTCTTCTTAGCTACAAACTTGACCTCTTTAATCTCATTTCCCATAGAAACACAGTCGTCACATACCTTAGAAAGAGATCCCTCTATTTCTATTGTTCTTCTTGCATTTTTCGAACCGCAAAGTTCACAGTCCATATATTATTTATAAGTATGTTAAATAAATAAAGCTTATAGTGATACCATGGAGCTCTTTAAAACCATAGACAAAACGTCAATTGACTTTTGGGAAAAGAAAAAGGTGCCTCAAAAAGTCTTAAAAATAGATCCAAAAAAGAAAATGTACTATTTTCTAGACGGCCCCCCATATGCAACAGGCTACATACATTTAGGAACAGCTCTTAACAAGATTCTTAAAGATTATTATATCAGGTTCAAAAGAATGCAAGGCTTCAATGTATGGTGTCAGCCTGGTTATGATACTCATGGTTTGCCAATAGAAAACAAGGTTGAAAAAAAGCTTGATTTCCGAGAAAAAGACGATATTGAAAAATTCGGCATTGAGAAATTCAATAAAGAATGTAAAAAATTTGCAACAGAATTTATAGACACAATGAATGAACAATTCAACAACTTAGGAGTATGGATGTGGTGGGATAACCCATATCTGACATTAAACAAAGAATATATAGAAGGTGCCTGGTTCACTTTCAAAAAAGCATTTGAAAAAGGGCTTCTCTACAAAGGTAAGTATCCAGTTCATGTCTGTCCGCAATGTGAAACAGCTGTTGCTTACAATGAAATTGAATATCGAAAACTTAATGATCCTGGAGTATATGTAAAATTCAAAGCAGAATCTGGAGAATATTTTATAATCTACACAACAACACCATGGACTCTGCCTTCAAACACAGGAATAATGGCAAATCCAAGTTTTGATTATGCTAAAATAGAAATTAACAACGAAACATGGATAGTTGCTGAAAAGCTCGTTGAAAGCCTGTCCAAAAAAATCAACAAAGAACTTAAAGTAAAAGAAACTGTAAAAGGAAGTGAACTTGAAGGTATAAGATATGAAAACCCTTTAGAGGAAATAATACCTTTACAGAAAAATGTAAAAGGCCGTGTAATTCTAAGCAAACAATTTGTTAACTTAGATGAAGGAACAGGTCTTGTTCACACAGCACCTGGACATGGTAAAGAAGATTTCAAAGCAGGAACAGAAGCAGGCCTGGATATAGTATCACCTCTGGATTTATCTGGAAAATATACAAAAGGCACAGGAAAATTTGAAGGAAGATTTGTAAAAGAAGCTGACCAGGAAATAATAGCATATCTAAAAGAAAAAAATTATTTAGTGGAAAAAGAATCTGTTACTCATGATTATCCAATATGTTGGAGATGCAAATCCCCATTACTGTTTATGTGCGTTCCGCAGTGGTTCTTCAAAGTGAGCGCAATCCAAAAAAAGTTGATAAAAGAAAACAGCAAAGTAACTTGGGTTCCTGACTGGGCTGGAAAAAGATTCGAAGACTGGCTGGAATCATTAGGAGACTGGCCAATATCTCGTCAGAGATATTGGGGAACACCGCTTCCTATATGGGAATGCTCATGCGGTGAAATAAAAGTATTAGGCAGCTCCAAAGAACTTCCAAAAGATATACCAGATTTGCACAGACCTCATATTGACAAAATAAAATTAAAATGTAAATGTGGAAAAATGATGTCCAGAATACCAGATGTATTAGATGTCTGGTTCGATTCTGGTGTAGCTCCATGGGCAAGCTTAGGTTATCCAAACAACAAAAAAGACTTCAAAAAACTCTGGCCTGTTAAATTTGAACTGGAAGGATCTGACCAGTTCAGAGGATGGTGGAACTCTCAGATAATAACCAGTGTAATAACCTTTGACAAGTCTCCGTTTGAAAAAGTTCTATTTCACGGTATGGTTCTTGATGTTAAAGGAAAGAAAATGTCAAAATCTCTCGGAAACATAGTTGCCCCAGAAGATGTAATAAAAAAATATAACCGTGACATGCTTCGTCTTTATCTATTATCATATGACCCGTCAACTGACTTGGCTTTTTCATGGAATGATATAGAAGAACTTTCAAAAACTTTTATACTTCTCAATAACATAATTAAATTCTCGGAAACTTGCGAAAAAAGCAAAAAGAAAATAACATATCAGACAGAAGACAAATGGATACTTTCAAAATTAAATTCTCTGATAAAAGAAACTGAAGAACTAAATAATAATCATCTTGCATTCAAATCTCTTGAAAAAATAAGATATTTTATTTTAGAAGACTTAAGCAGAACCTACATAAAAATAATAAGAAATCGTACAAAAAATAATGACCCGGCAATAAAGAAAATATTAGATGAAATCTTAGAAAATCTTTTAAAAATATTGTCTCCAGCTGTTCCGCACACAACAGAATATTATAATCTGAAAATATTCAAAAATAAAAAATCAATTCACGAAGAAATTTGGCCAGCTGTAAATGAAAAAAATATAAATAAAAAATTGGAAAATCAGATGAAAATAATCCAGAACATAATACAGGCATCAAACGCTTTAAGACTTGAAAACAGTCTAAAATTAAAATATCCACTTAATTCGATAACGATATCTGGAAATGATAATACAATAAACGCAGTACTATCTCTTAAAGAAATACTAAAGAAAATGACAAACACAAAAGGTGTAAAGACATCAACTCTTAAAGTTGAATATGAATCTATAAAATTAAACTACAAAATAGCTGGAAAGAAATACGGTAAAAAATTAAAGGAAATAGAAACATTGCTTCTGAAAGCTGACCCTAACATCTACTCAGAATTAAAATCAAAAGGAAAAATATCATTGGAAGGCAAAACAATTGATCTTGAAGATGTAATAGCAAAAGAAAAATCACAAGAAGGAAGTATATCATTTGATGGTGGAAAACTATCACTTGACACAAATATAACTCCAGAACTTAAAACCGAATGGCTTGTAAGAGAGCTTATAAGATCCATTCAAGAAACAAGAAAAAAATCAGGATTAACAATCAAAGACAAAGTTTCTATAACACTAAAAGATATAGAAATATTCGAAAGGTATAAAAATGAAATAGAATCTGCAACAGACAGTAAAATAAAATTCGGAAAAATAATCGGTAAAAAGAATGTATTTGAATTTGAAGGAAAGGAATATTCCTTCGGAATAAAAAGCTGAATACAGAGATTTAAATATATAGCTCTACTATTTTTTCTTTATGAAAAGACTTATAGACTTTGCAAAAAATATAAAAAACAAAGACCTAAAAGATAAAACACTAAAATTTCTAAAAGAACCTTCGCTTTCAAATCCAGAAATGGTTTATCCCACATGCGACATGAAAAAATGCCCCTCGTGGATAGGCACACACCACAGCAACGAAGGAGGATTGTTAGAGCATACTTTATCTGTAACAGAAATTTGCCTTTCAATAGCTGACACATTCGAAAAAACATACAAAACAAAAATAAATCGCGACCATCTTATAGCTGGAGCGCTTCTTCATGATATATCAAGATTATTTCTTCTGAAAAAAGATAGGGGTTGGAATTTCACCGGATGTATACTAGACCATGCAACATTCTCAGCATGTGAATTATATGCAAGAGGTTTCCCAGAAGAAGTCGTCCATATAGTAGGATCACATGGCGGAGATATGGGAGCAGCATCAGCGCATCCAAGAACAATTGAAGCACTGATATTGCACCATGCTGATGTAATAGATGCTTCAGGTGAATCAATGATCCGCGGAACACCTGACCCGTTCCAATTTTTATTGATGGGAGCAGACGAAAATGGAGAATAAAGACAGAGCAATAGACTTTATCAACAACATTGAAGGAGATATAGGAATATATTTTCACAATGATGCAGACGGAGTATGTTCAGCTGTTTTAATGCTGAACATGTTACTAGAGCGTGGATTAAAGCCAAAGCTTTACTGCACAGGTCTTGATCTGAAAGATTTTGAAAAAATAAATCTGCATGACAACTGCATAATAGTAGACTTGGCAATAGACCAGTATCCTATTTTGTTTAATTATTTCAGAAAATCAAATGTTCTTATTGTAGATCACCATCCAATATCAACTGATCTTAATAAAATAGGATTTATACATGTAAATCCTAGATTTGAAGCACCTAATAAATATATTTCAGCTTCAGAAATATGCTGGATATTATACAAAGAACTTGGTGATGAAAATTTAGAATGGGTGGCTAGAGTAGGTGCAACAGGAGACAATTCAATAGAAGGAACAAACAGAGAAAGAAAAGCAGCTGAAATATGTGCAGCTGTAAAAGCCCTGAAAAAAACAAAAGGATTAATATCTCTTGCAAAATTCATGTCAAAATGCAAAAACATTTCAGAATTTCTAAAAAATGAAGACTATCTTCAAATGAGAAGCGAATTAATAAATGAATTAGACAAGCAAATAGCTCTTTTTGAAATATCAACAACAGGGGATCCTATTTTCTTCCAAGTAAAATCAAAATACTCAATACTTTCAACTTTGATAAACAGAGCATTTGAAGAGCATCCTAAAAAAACATTAATTTTCTACAGAAAATCCGGACCAATATACAAAATATCAGGTCGTAGTAAAAAATATGATCTTGGAAAGTTATTCAATAAAGCTTCAAAAGGTATAGGAGTCGGTGGGGGTCATCCTGTTGCAGCAGGAGCAGAAGTCAGGGATTTCATGAAATTCAAAACAGAAATATTAAAACTTACAAAAAAATCAACAAAACTTGGAAAGAAAGGTATATTTAATTTCAATATCTAGCAACTATAAAAGAATGCTTTGCTTCAAAAGGATCAAGCATCTTCCAGTCAATTATTTCAAAGCCATGCTGTATAAGTTTCTTAAGCTGTTCATCAGTAACTTTCTTAGAAGATTTAGTAACATCAATTGACTGTGTCTTGACAGCCAGCATCAGATAACCATCTTCTTTAAGAAACTCTTTACAGTTTCTTATAGCAATATCAGTCAAATCAGGTTGTGCTATATCAACAAAAACAACATCAACTTTCTCAGAAACACCGTATCTGTCAGGAAACCTTGCATCAGCCATTATAGGAACTATGTTATCATACTTTTCTGTTACAGGAACCAATTCCCGGAAACATCTATCAGAAAATTCAACACCATATATTATCCCTTCTTCTCCGATTATATTGCTAAGGTAACTTGCAGTAAAACCGTGAGCAATTCCCAGATAAAGTACTTTTGTTCTATGGTGAATAGGGAACTTCTTTATTCCTTTCATTATTGCTGCGCCAGCTTTGGATCTATTAGGATCCCACATCCTGTACTCTTTATCATCTTCTGTAAAAGTTCGTTCCCCAAACGGTCTGAAACCTGGAACAGAATTAATAGTAGCTAATTTACCTTTTATTAAAAAAACTCCTGGAAATTTCTCTTTTGGCATATTATATCTATGATATTCTAGCCTTTAAATATTAATTAAAAATCAGACTATTTCTTCAGGAACACATCCCTTTTGAAATATAACCCAGCCAGCAACAAT
>Ga0272442_10003589_pt1 | contig 21707 bp, 20 predicted proteins | sample SSMForm2O_FD_200262 | JGI IMG/M metagenome (GOLD analysis project Ga0272442, IMG submission 200262) | Marine sediment archaeal communities from Little Sippewissett salt marsh, Falmouth, MA, United States - SSM-Form-2O | ecosystem: Environmental > Aquatic > Marine > Wetlands > Sediment ... | reverse complement strand
CTTAATCAGAAAGAGCTGCGATGAAAAACAAGATGATTTGGGCATGATCGGACACGGTCAGCAGTGAAGGTGGCAGGTCGAAGGTGCAGGTGCAGCGGAAGGCGGAGTCATTATTGAGAGCGTGAGAGTATCTTACCTTCACTTTCACCTGGCACTTTCACTGGCGGCCGGTCTTCCTTGGTTGTGGCCACCGGCCGCCTTGTTGCGAAGTGGGGGAAAGTGGCCACCGGTCACTTCCCTGTCCCACTCTTCCAGGGCTGGGTGATGAGGACCTCGTCGGTTATCACCTGCTTCTTGATTCCGGGGCCGGCCCAGGAGACGGTGATGGATGCGCCGCCGCCGCCCTGGTAGAACTCGACCTTGAACGGATAGATGCCGGGCTTCAGGTCGATGGACCCGCTTTTCTCGACAACGCCGTGCGAGTTCCAGTCGTCGACGAGCTGCTTGCCCGCGACCCAGAGTCGCTGGCCGTCGTCCGACGCGGAGTAGAAGGTGTATTTGCCCGGCTTCTCGATCCGGATGAAGCCGGTCCAGCGACATGATATGTTCTCCTGCCCTGCGGGAAACTGGCCGAATGAGAGCTGGATCTTCGAGTCACGGCGTTCAACGGCGAGATTCTCGAAGTTCACACCCTTGTAGTAGCTGCCCCGGATTCCCGGCTGGTAGAGTTCGAAGATATCAGTGAACGTCCGTGACCACGTCTCGAGCTTGCCGTCGCCTGATGTGCTCGCCGCCCGCACGTACTTCTCCAGGATGTCGTAGGCCCCGGGATCGTTCACCAGCGTTCCGAACTTCTCCTTATCGCCCTCGCACCTGGTCCGGAACGTCTCGGCGAGGATCTGGACGAAGCCGCGGTAGCGGAAGGAAGTGTCCTTCTTGACCAGTTCGTAGAAGGCGAGGAAATCCCTGTCCTCCATTTTGTGGAGGGACTTGCGGAGCTCGGTGGCGATCAGGACAGCGCGGGGTGAGCGCGGGTTGTCGCGGAGCCGGTGGATGATGAGTCGTATGGAGCGTTCGTCGTTCTGGCCGAGCAGCCAGAGCGATGCCTCGTCTACCGTTTTCGCGTCGGTCGACTCACGCAGCACTTTCCGGGCCATGATGAGGCCGGCGTTGCCGGCGTCGCGGAGTGACTGCTTGGCCGCGTCGACAATGGCCTTGTCCGCAGAGCCGAGCCTGGCAATGGCATACTCGAGTTCAGTTGCCACCTGCTTCTCTTCGTTGAGGCGCTTCATCAGAGTGTCGAGGGCCTTGGCTTCTTCGGGTTTCCTATACTTGCTTCTCGCCTTGCGGCACATGATCAGCGCCTTCGGGAAGTTCCCATCCATTTCGAGCCTGAGGATGGCGAGGAGGTCACGCTGGAAGGGCGCCAGGTTGCTTTCGTCGATCTTGGGTTCGGGCAGCTTCGGCGGCTTGCTGACCTTTTCCACCGTGTGGTCGATTACGGGGCCGGTTGGTTTGCTCTTCCCGGTACGTTCTGGTCTGGCGCCGCCGGAGGTGGACGAGCCGGAGTCGCCACAGCCCACGGCGAGGACGCACGCAAGGAAACCGAGTACTATTCTTCTCATAGGCCGGCTCATGTTGCGCACGTCGAGCCGACGTGCGCTACTCGGGTAGCCCGAAGAGCTTCTCCTTGAGGTCAAGATAGTACAAATAGTCGTCGGGGTCAACGTCTGGTGGGCAGCGATGGTCGCAGAACGGGATATAGCCTCCGCGCTCGACCAGTGGGATGAGACCCTCCATGTAGGCCTTGATTGCCTCCCGGCCCTTTGCCAGCTCGATCTTGTCTACTCCCCCCATTATCCGGAGGTCCTTGCCGTACTCGGCGAAGAGCTCCCCGGGATGTGCGCAGGAGTTGACTTCGAACGGGAACAGGCAGTTGATGCCGTTTTCGAGGAAGATCGGCAGTATCGGGCGGACGTCCCCGTCGCAGTCGGTGTACCAGATATCGATCCCCGCGGCGTGGAGCTTGCTGCCTATGCGCTTGTAGCGCGGCGCCACGACATCCCGGAAGAAATCGACCGAGACTATCGGGCCGTTCTTGAAGCAGATGTCCTCCCATCCCGAGGCATAGTCGAAGTCGATATGGTGAAGCAATTGGTCCAGCATATCCTCGACGAGCAGGCAGCACGTTTCCACCATGTCCTCGATCATGTCGGGGTAGTCGTAGCACGCGTAGGCCACGCCCTCGAAGGTCAGCATGTCCCGGATCTTGCCTATCATCGAGCCGCAGTTGACGCCCAGCGGATAGTCGCGTTCCGGCGGATGCGCCTGCTTGACGGATTCGACATCGATCTTCCGTTCCGGGTCGTCACGGCGGAAGCGTTCCTCCTTCACGCGCTTCCAGTCTTCCGGTGTTGTAACGGAGGACTTCGTGTAGTGCGGGATCGTGCTGTGCGCGTCCTTGGGCACCTCGCCGGTCAGGCCGTCGCCGTTCTGGATGATCCGGGTGGTCTCGGTCTCCTCGATTACCTTGTGCTCGAACGGAGGGTTGAGCCATGTCTTGCCGCCGGTCGCGACAATCCGGTCGAAGTTGAAGAACCTGTTGGCCTGTCCTTCGCTCTCGATGCCGTTCTCGACGAACATAGGCCACTGTTCGTAGCATTCCTTCCAGTAGCCGAACTCCATGTTGAACGACCTGTCGACCGGCTCGTAATGCATCTGGCGCCGGAACCGCTCGCGGTCGGTCATCGTTCCCTGCCACTTGTCACGGCACGGGGTAATTTCCATGTTTAGTCCTTCAGTATTTACTGTTCACACGTCAGTTCTTCTTGATCTCGACGCCCTTGAAGCGGCCCATGGTGGGCAGGTCGCCGGCCAGCGGCTTCGCGTATTCGATGAACGCCTTCGTAACGTCGTTGCCCTGCTTGTTGATGAACTTCGCCGGCATCTCCTTCGTGTCCCTCGCCACGCTCTTGAGTGCGACGGGCTCGAAGGTGACCCTGTACTTCTTGCCGCGGGCGCGCTTGATGGCGATGGAGCCGTCGATGTTTTTCGATGCTGCATGCCTGACCGCCGCGGCGCCGACCTGCCGGGCCTCCTTCGAGTCGGTGGGCGAAATGATTCCCGGGTAGGACCTCTGCAGGTAGCCGAACGTGTCGGCCCTGACGCGCGAGATGCTGGTTCGCGCCTTTATCACGGTCGACAGCAGGTCGCCCAGGCCGCCGGTGCCGCTGAGCTGCACGTTGCCGTGCGAGTCCATTTCCTTGCTGAACTTTGACGCGATCGGCGTTCCGCTCCTGTCGGCGATGCCTTCCGAGACCGCGACGAGACAGCGTCCGTGCTTCTTGTAGACTCTCTTAACGTCTTTCACGAACCGGGTCATGCTGAACGGCCGCTCCGGCAGGTAGATCAGGTGCGGGCCGTCGTCCGGATACCTGCGCCCGAGCGCGGCGGCCGCCGTGAGGAAGCCCGCGTGCCTGCCCATCACCACCGAGATGTGCACGCCCGGGAGCGCGCGATTGTCGAGATTCACGCCCATCAGCGCGCAGGCGACGAATCTGGCGGCGCTGCCGAAGCCGGGGGTGTGATCGTTTGAGCGCAGGTCGTTGTCTATTGTCTTGGGAATGTGGAAGCAGCGCAGCTCGTAACCGGCCTTGTCGGCTTCCCTGTTGATAATGTGGGCGGTTTCCGCCGAATCGTTCCCGCCGATGTAGAAGAAGAAGCGTACGTTGTGCTTGTGAAGCACCTTGAATATCTTCCTGCAGTCGGCGGGCGTGGGCTTCTTTCTTACCGTGCCCAGCGCCGAGGAAGGCGTGGCCGCGACCGCTTCGAGCGTGGTCGCGGACTCTTTGCGGAGGTTGATGAAGTCCTCGCCGAGGATTCCCTTGATGCCGTGCCGCGCGCCGTAGACGGCCTTGATGTTCTTGTGTTTCTTTGCCTCGACGATCGCCCCGATCAGGCTCTGATTGATGACGGACGAGGGACCGCCACTCTGTGCGATGAGCATGTTGCCTACCAGTTTCTTCTTCATTATCGTCTCCACCGGTTGATTTCGGGTTAGCCTCTTGACACACATATGCAGGAAGGCAGAATGTGACATTGTTGCGGGCGGATGATCAAGGAAAGAATGGGCCGAGGAAGAATGGTTGATGGTTGATGGTTGATGGTTGATGGTTGATGGTTGATGGGGTTTGACGTGGGAACGAGGCGCGGCAGAAGCAAGAAGGGGCGGGGGAAATGGCAGGTTGAGCGCGAGCGGCACCAGCTCGATCAGTCCAGGCCGGATGTGTTTTTCAAGGATGCGAGTCCGATCGGCGAGATGATCCCGCGGCTGATGAAGAAGATCGGGCTTGAGGACGAGCAGTGGCTCGAGACGCTGAGCATGGAGTGGGCCAGGCTGGTGGGCGAGGCCGTGGCCAGGCACACCCGGCCGGGCCGGTTCAAGAAGAGGGAGTTGACGGTGTTCGTTGACAGCTCGGTCTGGCTGAACGAGCTGTCCCGCTACGGGCGGAAGGAGATGCTGGCGAAGTTGCGCGAACGCTTCGGCAAGGGCAAGATCACGTCGATCAGCCTCAAGCTCGACCCGGAGGGGCCAAACTGATGTGTGAGTATTTCGATTCGCACGCGCACTTCGGTGGCGAGGCCGACGTGGCCGCGGTGGTCGAGCGGGCAAAGGCGGCCGGCGTGACGCGCATCATGGCGGTGGGCGGGTCGCGGGAAGACGACGACGCGGCGCTGAAGGCCGCGCGGCGGTTTCCGGACGACGTGACGTTTGCGATAGGGCTTGGCAGGCATCTCGCCGGCGAGTTGGGGGAGTCGGGCGTGTCCGGGGCCGTTGCGGAATTGGACGGGCGACTTGGGGAGCTCGGGGCAAGTTCGCCGCCCGCGGCACTGGGCGAAATCGGCCTGGACTTCCACTACGAGCGGGAGACCGCGGAAGCACAGGTCGGGCTATTCCGGAGTCAACTGGAGCTGGCGCGCGGGCACGGACTTCCCGTGATCGTGCACAGCAGGGAGGCCGAGAAGGAGACACTCGGCGAGCTGCGCGCGCACTTCGAGTCGCTCGCGGGCGCTGCAGGCTGTCCGGGCGTGGTCCACTGCTTCACGGGAAGCGCCGAGTTCGCGCGCGAGCTGACCGAGATGGGTTACTGCCTGGGATTCAGCGGAATCATAACGTTCAAGAACGTGTCCGACCTGCGGGACGTGCTGGCGACGGTGCCGGACGAAAACCTGCTCATAGAAACCGACGCACCGTACCTTGCCCCGGTCCCGCACCGCGGCCGACCCAACGAGCCCGCCTACGTGCCGCACGTCGCGGTGGCCGCGGCGGAGATAAGAGGCGTGACCAAGGAACACATTGCCGCGGTTACGATGGAGAATGCGCGGAGAGTATTCGATAGGGGAAGAGTGTCGGGTATTGGGTGTCGGGTGTCAGGAGGAGGGGCCGGGAAGAAGTAGCCCGCGGACCTCTTCAACTGTGGTGCCCTGGACGGCGACGCGTTTGTGGCGGCCAGTCCGGCCTGACAGGATAGCGATCTTTCCGGCCGGCACTCCGAGTCTCTTTGCCAGGAATTTCACGAGCGCCCTGTTGGCCTTGCCTTCCACCGGGGCTGCCTGCAGCCGCACCTTCAGTTCGTCTCCCACCGGTCCGATCACCTCGTTCTTCGAGGAGCGGGGAAGCACGCGCAGTCGAAGCATCACTCCGTCCGGGGTTGTGGCTATCCAGGTCATTGGGTGGTGAGCCAGGCCTGGTAAAGGAGTCTCATGAGCTGCCCGTGAACAAACCAGGCCGCCAACATGAACACCAGGGGGGTGAGATTGAATGTTCCGATCACCAACGGGCAGCGGCGCAATGGGCCCAGCAGGAAGCTCAGCCATTGGTTACAGAAATAGGCCATGGGACGCGAGTTGGCGAACATCGCTGCCCAGGACACTATTACCAGGAGAAGCATGAAGCGGCAGATGACGGCAAGGATATTTGTCCAGCCGGCAAGCGCCGAGAGGGTCAACCGGAAGAAGAGCAGGGCGTAGGGGCCGGTGTGGAACGGCCGGGCATGCGGGCCGCGGGTGCTCGCGAGTGCGAGGATGGCGGCGAGGACTATGCCTGTGGCGAGCAGAGTCGGCGGCCGGAATTCAGTTCGGATGTGGGAAAACGGCCGTGCGAGGCTGTCGACGGCGTTCAGGGTATGGTGTGACTGCGAGCTGAAGCGCGTGCGGACGTAGACCAGCGAGAGGCTCCAAAGCATGAACAGAAAGATCGCAAACGAGAGGACGCTGAACAACAGGCAGGAGAGCAGGTTGCCGGCTATGGGCCAGGCCAACTCGAAGCCGAGGCTGAGTGGCAGGGGTGCGCCGAACGCGATCATCAGCGCGCGGAGCACCAACAGGAAGATGACGAGAATAGCGGGTATGGCTCGTTCGGGGATGCCCGTGAAGAGCGGCCGCATGAAACGGATCATGGTGTCGGACAGGCGTTCGAGCGTGGATAGGTGCGGATTGAAGAACAGGGATCGGTCCTCATGGCACCAAAGGCGAAACCAGAAGAGCGTGATCAGTACGTTGAGCACCGTATTCCATATTTGGGGACGCATGGGGATATGTTTAGCGCAATGCAGGAAATGGTCAATTGCGAATGGATAAACATTCCGTCATGCTCGCATTCTTCCTGCTCCTTAATTCTGCCGGAGGCCCCAGGGTCAGACCCCCTCCGCACCCGGGTGGGCGAGTGGGAGGAGTGCGAGTGAGAACGGCGAAGGTCTGGTTCCCGATGCTTGACCTTTCGGTAGGGGGCGTCTATACCTAGTCCCATGATTTACCCGAACGAAAGCGAGTATGCCGCCCTGGCGGGGGATTACGACCTGATACCGGTCTACAAGGAGGTGCTTGCCGATACCGAGACGCCGGTTTCCGTGCTGGAGCGATTCGCCGACAGGGAGAACGTCTTTCTCCTCGAGAGCATGGAGGGCGGGGAGACGTGGGGACGTTACTCGTTTGTCGGCGTGGACTCCGAGCTTATCCTGGAGGTGGATCACTGCGGCGGGCCAACGGGCAAGCTCGAGGAGATCAGGAAAGTGTACCGCGACCTGCGTGTAGCGGAGGTGGACGGGTTGCCGCGTTTCTTCGGGGGTGCGGTCGGATTCGTTGGCTACGAAGCTGTAGGCGAGTTCGAGAGAATGCCGCCGCCCGGAGCCGCCGGAACGGGGGTTTTTCCTCGGAGCCGTTTCGTGAAGGCCGATCGTATAATCGTTTTCGACAACCTGCGGCATACGGTCAAGATCGTTGTCTGTACCAGGCCCGGCGCGGATAACGCGGGGGAGGCGTACCGCCGCGCGGTGGCGGACATCGAGGGCATCGAGGCGACGATAGGGTCCGCGAGCCCGGCCTCCGACGGGAATACCTATCCCGCGGCAGAGTTCGAATCGAACATGACCCGCGAGCAATACATGGAGATCGTGGAGAAGGCCAAGAAGTACATCTACGACGGCGACGTTATTCAGGTGGTGCTGAGCCAGAGGTTCAGCACCCGCACGGCTATTCCGCCGGTTCAGCTGTATCGCGCGCTCCGGTTCCTAAATCCATCGCCCTACACGTTCTTTCTCAAGGTAGGCGACCAGACCCTGGTGGGATCATCGCCGGAAGTGATGGTGAGGCTGATGGGCGACCGTGTCGAGCTGCGGCCGATCGCGGGCACGCGGAAGCGCGGCACTACCGAGGAGGATGACCGCGAGCTGGCCGAGGAGCTCCTGGCGAACGAGAAGGAGAAAGCCGAACACGTGATGTTGGTTGACTTGGGAAGGAACGACATCGGGCGGATAGCGGAGTCGGGCAGCGTTGAGGTCACCGAGTACATGGTCATCGAGCGCTACAGCCATGTGATGCACATGGTGTCGCACGTTGTCGGACAGCTTCGGCCGGAATTTGACGCGTATGACGTGATAAAGGCCACTTTCCCGGCGGGGACGCTTTCGGGGGCGCCGAAGATAAGAGCCATGGAGATAATCCATGAGCTGGAACCCGGTCCCAGGGGTGCCTACGGCGGTGCCGTGGGCTATATCAGCTATTGCGGCAACATGGACCTTGCGATTACCATTCGAACGCTGGAGATAGGCGACGGGGTGGTGTCGGTACAGGCCGGCGCAGGCATAGTCTACGATTCCGACCCCGCGTTCGAGTTCCAGGAAACGTGCCTGAAGGCGCGCGGCATGCAGAAGGCCGTTGAAATGGCCGCGAGGGGATTGGCCGTGGAATGATTGTGCTCATCGATAACTACGATTCGTTCACGTATAACCTGGTCCAGATGATGGCTTGCCAGGGCGGGGACCTGCGTGTGTTCCGGAACGACGAGGTGACGGTCGAGCAGGTAGTGTCACTGGAGCCGGCGGGTCTCGTCGTTTCTCCGGGGCCCTGCACTCCCAGGGAGGCCGGCATTTCAGTCGCGCTAATCAAGGAGCTGTCGGGCAGGATCCCTGTGCTCGGGGTGTGCCTGGGCCACCAGTGTATCGGGGCGGCATTCGGCGGCACGGTCTCCAACGCCGGCCGGATCATGCACGGCAAGACGTCCAGGGTGAAATACGATAAGTGCGATCTCTACAACGGGCTGGAGAACCCGTTCGTGGCCGGCCGCTACCATTCGCTGGCGATTATCGAGGGAGACTTGCCGGACGAGCTGATCGTGAACGCGCGGAGCGAGGACGGCGAGATCATGGGTGTTCGACACAGGGAGCATGTGACATACGGTGTGCAGTTCCACCCGGAATCGGTGCTAACCCCCGGCGGGAAACGTTTGCTCCGCAATTTCCTCGGAATAGTTGATCAGTCATAGAGATGCACGTGGGCGTGGTTCGTGGCTGAGAAGAAAGGACCGAAAGGACCAAAACGACCTAAAGGATTGGTGGGAGTTGGAGCGACAGGGAGGGGGCTGCCGTCTCACTGTCGTTTAGGTCCCTTAGGTCCTTTGGGTCCTTTGCAGCATTGGAGGCGTTAAGCATGAAACAGTATCTCGAAAAAGCAATGGCCGGAACCGACCTGACGCAGGAGGAGACCGTCGCGGCGTTCGACCTCATCATGTCCGGCGGGGCAACGCCGGCGCAGATCGGTGCATTCCTGGTTGCGATGCGTATGAAGGGCGAGTCCGCCGAGGAAGTTGCCGGCGGCGCGTCGTCTATGCGCAAGCACGCCGTCCAAGTTGACGTGGGCGATCTTTGTGTCGTGGATACCTGCGGCACGGGCGGGGACGGCAGTCACACGTTCAACATCTCGACTGCGGCGGCCCTGGTAACGGCGGGCGCTGGCGTGCCGGTGGCCAAGCATGGGAATCGATCGATAACGAGCAAGTGCGGATCGGCGGACGTGCTCATGACGCTCGGCGTGAACCTGGAGGTTGCGCCGGAAGTGATATCGCGGTGCATAAAGGAAGCGGGGATAGGGTTCATGTTTGCCCCCAAAATGCACCCGGCAATGAAGCACGCGATGGGGCCGAGGAAAGAGCTCGGAGTTCGGACGATGTTCAACATGCTGGGCCCGATGACCAACCCGGCGGGGGCGAAACGGCAGGTGCTCGGTGTGTTCTCTCCGGATCTGACGGAGCTGTTCGCGAACGTGTTGCGGCTGCTCGGCAGCGAGAAGTGCTACATAGTCCACGGTCTCGACGGTCTCGACGAGATAACGACCACCGGCAAGACGCGGATCAGCGAACTGTCCGACGGCGAAGTGAAGACATACGAGCTGGACGCAAAGGATTTCGTGGACACCTATGCCGCGACCGCCGACCTGGCCGGCGGCACGCCGGAAGAGAACGCCGGAATGGTACGCGCGCTATTGTCCGGCGAGAAGGGGCCGCGGCGCGACATCGTGTGCCTGAACGCCGCGGCGGCGATCGCCGCCGGCGGCAAGGCGGACGACATTGCGCAGGGCTGGGCAGTGGCGCAGGCTTCGATAGACGAGGGCAAGGCATCGGCCGCCCTCGAGAAACTGGTCCAGGTGTCGCAGGGGTAGAAGCGTGGCGCGTGAATGGGACGGTGTTGCTTGGACATTCTGCAGTCCATCATGGCTGAGAGACGTCGCGACGTCGGCGCCGCGAGGGAGTCGGTTCCGGTAGAGTCCCTTGCCGCCGCGGTGGAAGCGCGCACTCACCATAGCCTTTCCGCCGCGCTGGCGGCGGACGGGACCGGCATTATCGCGGAGATGAAGAAGGCCAGTCCCTCCGCCGGCCTGTTGAGGGAGCAGTACGAGCCTGCGGACATCGCCCGGATGTACGCGCGGACGGGAGCGTGCGGGCTGTCCGTCCTTACGGAGCCGCGCCACTTCGCCGGCGACGAGCAGCACCTGCGCTCCGCGCGCTGCGCCTGCGATCTCCCTATCCTGCGCAAGGATTTCATGTGTGATCCGTACCAGGTTTGCGAGGCGGCGGCCTGGGGAGCGGACGTGGTGCTGCTCATAGTCGCGGCGCTGGAACGTGGGCAGCTGAGGGAGATGTACGACGAGGCCGTGCGCCTGGGGCTCGACGTTCTCGCGGAAGCGCACACGGGCGAGGAAGTAGAGACGGCACTCGGCCTGGAAGGAGCAATCGTCGGCGTCAACAGCCGTAACCTGAAGACGCTGAAGACGGACCTGGCGGTTGCCCGAGAGCTCGCGGAACGCGTCCCCGGCGACAGGCTGTCGGTGGCCGAGAGCGGCATCAGGACGCGTGACGATGTCGAGGCGCTGGAACGGCTGGGATACAATGGGTTCCTGGTGGGAGAGAGCCTAATGCGGGCGCCGGATCCCGGCGCGGCCCTGGCTTCCCTTTTGGGCTACTGAGCACTGAACACTGCCTTTCACAGCGCCATGCCGCGAAAGGCTTTTCGGGGTTGCATGAACGGTCGATCGCCGCTATCATCCTATTTCTAACGCTGGAGAGCTGTAGGTATGGCCAAGAAACCGGCACGGGTATACAGGCGCAGCGCCGAGAGCAGGGGGATCCTTGGGTCCACGGCGCGCAACCCGACGAGTGTCTACAAGAACGGCACGGATCAGGACCGCCTGAGCATCACACAACAGGTAGTGCGCCATCCCAAGCAGCAGCAGGCGCGCGTCAAGGAAGCCGAAGCCAGCGGGTCCGAGTACGAAGAGCTCCTGCATTGTATCTACGACGCCGTCATCATGACCGACATGGACGGCAACATCTTCCAGGTCAACGCCAGGGCTGAGGCCACCTTCATGTGGGACCGCGAGCAGTTCAGCGAGCTCAACATCATAGACGTCATTTCCGGGGCCGATCACGAGTTGCTGACGATCGTTCGGAAGAACGTAAGCAACCAGCGATTCACCATCCTGGAAGCCGTCTGCGTGCGGAACGACGAATCCCGCTTCCACGCGGAGATAGTCGTTAACAAGATAAAGGGCCAGGCGAGAAAGGCGCTCTGTTTCTTCGTCCGGGATATCACGGTGCGCAAGCAAGCCGAGGAAGAGCTCCTGATGGCGGGCGAGCAACTCGTCGCAGCCGGGAAGATGAAGGAGCGGCTGGAGACGGTCTCAACGCTGTGCCGCGAACTCAACAACCCGCTGCAGATACTCTCCTGTATCGCCGAAGTCGATCAGAACGACGAGTTGAAGACGCAGGTGGACAGGATAGTCACGGTTCTGCAGCAGCTCATTAATTCGGAGGCGCTCGACGGTGTGTCCGCCGAGGACGGCGTTCTCGGGGGCACGATCCTGCCGGAGGCGGAAGCCGAGATGTGCGATGCATCGAGGATCCTCGTGGTGGAAGACGAGGGGATGCTGAGGAACATGTTCGTATCCGCCCTCAAGTCGGCGTTTCCCGATATATCGGTGGAGGCTGCGATTGACGGACGCCGCGCGACGGAGCTTTTCAGCGAAAGCTTCCACGGGGTTGTGATCATGGATGTCTCCATGCCGGTGATGAACGGCGAGCAGTCATTTGACGAGATCACCGCCATATGCGCGCGGGAATCCAGGATCATGCCGCCCATCATCTTCTGTACGGGCTTCGTTGTTTCTCCGAGGCTGCAGGAAATCATCGGTGACGGGGCATACCATACCTGCATCAAGAAGCCCCTGGCGGTCTCGGACCTTGTCAAAACCGTGGAGGAGAAGTTGGCCGCGGTTTATGCTTCTTGACGTCCGGGGGCCGTCTTCTGTTACCTTCCGATCGATGCCATGAGCTCCACCATTGAAGTCAAGATCTGTGGCCTTACAAACCTGGACGATGTGTTGGGTGCGCTGGATGCGGGTGCCGACTACCTGGGGTTCGTGATGTACGATCGTTCGCCGCGCGGGATCACCGCGTCCGAGACGGCGCGGATCCTGGAACGGCTGGATGTGCCGGTGAAGGCTGTGGGCGTGTTTGTCAACGAGACGCGCGCCAACATGGAGAAAATAGCGTCGGATTGCGGGCTCCACGCGGTACAGGTGCACGGCGACGAGAGGGCGGCGGATTTTGCGGAAATGCCGGTGATGCTGTGGCGGTCGGTGCGCCTGGACGCTCCCGGAGTGGACACGGCGCTGGACGAGTGGGGAGCCGAACGGCTGGTGGTTGACGCCTCGGTTCCCGGCATGTACGGAGGCACGGGGGTGGCCGCGGACTGGGTCGCGGCCGCTCAGCTGGCCGCGAAACGTCCGGTGATGCTCGCCGGCGGGCTGACTACGGGCAACGTGGCGGAGTCGGTTAGAATGGTGAAACCACTCGGTGTGGACACCGCGAGCGGTGTTGAACGCGAGCCGGGCAAAAAGGACTTGGAAAAGGTGAGGGAGTTTGTAAGAAAGGCTAAGGGAGAAGGGGGTAGCAGGGGGTAGCAGGGATGAGCAAGGGGTAGGAAGGGGTAGGAAGGGGTAGGAAGGGGTGAGACTTTGCTCCTGCTAACCCTTGCTAACCCGTGCTAATCCCTGACTGAACAGAGATGAGTGAGAAACCGGACAAGAGAGGGCATTTCGGCAGATACGGCGGACGTTATGCCGCCGAGACGTTGATGCCCGCGCTCCTGGAGCTGGAGCGGGCTTACTACGAGGCCAGGTCCGACGTGTCGTTCGACAAAGAGTTCCGCGAGATGTTGAGGCTTTACGCGGGACGGCCGTCTCCACTCTACCTTGCGCGGCGTCTCACGGAGGCCCACGGCGGGGCCAGGATCTATCTCAAGCGCGAGGATCTTAACCACACGGGCGCCCACAAGATCAACAATACGGTGGGTCAGGCGCTGCTCGCGAAGCGAATGGGCAAGACGCGGCTCATGGCCGAGACCGGGGCCGGCCAGCATGGGGTGGCGACGGCCACGGTGGCGGCATTGTTCGGGATGGAATGCACCGTTTACATGGGCGAGGAAGATATCCAGCGGCAGGCTCCCAACGTGAAACGGATGAAGCTGCTCGGTGCCGATCTTGTTCCGGTGGGTAGCGGAACACGCACCCTCAAGGACGCGATGAGCGAGGCCATGCGCGCGTGGGCGGCCGAGGTCGAGACGGTGTTCTACGTCATCGGCTCGGTCGCGGGTCCCCACCCGTATCCCGTGATGGTGAGAGATTTCCAGAGCGTGATAGGCGAGGAAACGCGCCGGGACATACTCGAATACGAGGGCAGGCTGCCGGACATGATAGTGGCATGCGTGGGCGGCGGGAGCAACGCAGCGGGCATATTTTATCCCTTCATCGAGGACGCGGACGTAAAGCTGGTCGGCGTGGAAGCGGCGGGCTTTGGGCTCGATACCGGAAAGCATGCGGCGAGCATTGTCGGCGGGGCAATAGGCATACTACATGGCAGCAAGGGATATGTCTTGCAGGATGGCGATGGCCAAATACAGAACGCTCATTCGATCAGTGCGGGACTGGACTATCCCGGCGTAGGCCCGGAGCACTCTGACTGGGCCGACTCGGGCCGGGTCGAATACTGCAGCATCACCGATGAGGAGGCGCTTGCCGCATTCCACGAGTTGACGCGCCTGGAGGGGATCATACCGGCCCTCGAGTCGTCGCACGCCGTGGCGGAGGCGGGCAAGCGCGCGGCCGGCCTGGGGCCGGAAGGAGTGATGGTGGTGAATCTTTCGGGGCGGGGCGACAAGGATGTCGACAGCGTGATAGAGGCAGATGAACAGGATTGACAGAGCATTCGCCGAGTTGAAGGAATCGGGCCGGAAAGGGCTGATCGGGTATCTCACCGGCGGCGATCCAGACATGGCGACCTCCGAGCGGAATATCCGGAGTGCCATAGAGAACGGAGTCGACCTACTGGAGCTTGGCGTGCCCTTCTCGGACCCGACGGCCGACGGGCCCACGATCCAGGAGGCGGCGCAACGGTCCCTCGCGAGCGGAACCACGCTACCCGGGCTGCTTGACATGGTCCGCAATCTCAGGCGGGACGTCGACGTGCCGATAATACTCTTTGGCTACGCGAACCCGTTCTTCCGCTACGGCTACGAGGAGATATGCCGGGACGCGGCAGAGGCCGGCATCGACGGCATGCTGGTGGTCGACCTGCCGTTCGAGCAACTGGACGAATTGCGTGCGCATACCGACGCACACGGCATCTACCCGGTTCCCCTGATCGCGCCCACCACGCCGGCGGACAGGATGGCGTTGATTACGAGGCAGGCAAAGGGTTTTATCTACTACATCATGGTTACGGGCGTTACCGGCGCGCGCGACAGGGTGGTGGCCGACGTGACGGACCATATTGCCCAGCTGCGCGCGTGTACTGCCCTGCCGATCGCCGTAGGGTTTGGGATAAGTAACGGCGAACAGGCCGCCGTCGCCGCGCAGGCGGCGGACGCGGTCGTCGTCGGCAGCGCGCTGGTGAAGGCGGCGCAAGGGGGGGCTCTCGCGGAGTTGGTGCGTGATCTGAAGGAGGGGCTCGCGAGGGCGCAATAGCCTGCCTCCTGCCAGAAGACCTGTATCTTGCATCCTGCGCCCTGTATCACGTGATAGGAGAGCGGACATGGCTGATCCGAGAGTGAAGAACCTTGCCAAGATACTGGCCGGCTATTCCCTGCCGGTGAAGCGGGGCAATGTCGTGACCGTAAGCGGCGAGACGCCGGCGGAACCGCTTATCGTAGCCGTATACGAGGAGCTCCTGAAGAAGGGGGCGTTTCCCGTCGTGCACATGATGCCGGCGGGCATCGACGAGCTTTTTTTTGCCCATGCCCGGCCGCACCATCTGTCTACGCTGACGCCGTACAGCGTGGCTGTGGCGCGCAATACCGACGCGTCGATCATGATCTACGCTCAGAGCAACACCAGGTCGCTTTCCGGCGTTCCCCCGGGGAAGTACACGAAGCGGGCCCGAACCATGCGGCCCCTGGCCGAGATGCGGCGGAAGAGACCGTGGCTGCTCACGCTCTATCCGACCCAGGCTTATGCCCAGGATGCCGAGATGAGCCTGACCGACTTCGAGGATTTCGTGTACGGCGCAACATTTGCCGACAGGAAGGACCCGATCGCCGCGTGGAAGGCGTTGAGCATACGGCAGGCGAAGCTCGTGTCGAAGCTGCGCAACGCGGACGAGGTACGCATCGTCGGGCCGGGAACCGATCTCAAGCTTTCCGTGAAGGGCCGCAAGTTCATAAACTCCGACGGCAGCGCCCACAATATGCCGAGTGGCGAGATATTTGCCGCGCCGGTGGCGGGGTCGGCCGACGGGTGTATCGAGTATGACCTGCCGGCCTGCTACCGGGGCAGGGAGGTAACGGGTGTCCGCCTGGTTTTCCGGAAGGGCGTCGTGGTGGAAGCCACTGCGGATAAAGGGCAACGTTTTCTCCGATCGATGGCAGACGCGGACAAGGGCGCCCGCCGGCTAGGCGAGCTTGGGATAGGGACGAACACCCGGATAGACAGGTTCACGAAGAACATCCTGTTCGACGAGAAGATCGGCGGCACGGTCCACCTGGCTCTGGGCAGCGCGCCTCTGGGCACCGGCGGCAGGAACAGATCGGCCATCCACTGGGACATGATCAAGGACCTGCGCAAGGGCGGCGCCATCTACGTGGACGGCAAGCTGTTCCAGAAAGACGGACGGTTTAGGTAGGAATGGTTGATGGTTGATGGTTGATGGTTGATGGTTGATGGTTGATGGTTGATGGTTGATGGTTGATGGTTGATGGTTGGATGATCTGCGTTAACCATTAACCATGAAACATTAACCATTCCGGTTCGGGCGGTAGCGCGAACCGGTCTTCGAGACGGCCTGGCCTTCGGGGCCTAGGACGCTGCGGTCCTTGCCCAGCTTGCCGAGTACGGCGTCGGTCGTCTTGAAGTGGCACTTCGCGGTCTTGAGCAGTATCTCCAGCCCGTGCTTCTCCGCGAGCTGTACGGCCGTTGACTTCACCGCATCGGAAGCTCCTTTCGGGAACGACAGCTCGTAGTCCTTCTCCATCCAGAGCAGTGCGCGGACGAACTCTTCACGGGCGAGAATTGATGCCGCGGCCACGGCTATGTCCGACTCGGCTTTGTGACGCTGGACCAGCTCGATCTTCTTGCCTTTCTTCATGAGCGAGTTGCTGACCTGTTCCTTTTTACCGAACTGGTCGGAGACGGCGCGGGGGCACGAAGGTACCTCGTCGAGCAGATTCTCGATGGCCCGGGCGTGCGCCCATCCCAGCAGTGTGTTGACGTTGCGCATCTTGGCGTAGAGCCGGTTGTAGGCTTCCGGGCCGATCTTGACCACGGTGAAGCGTTTCCCGAGGAGCTTGCGCAGGTCCCGTCCCAGGCCGAGGATCTTCTTATCGCTGGTGATGTTCTTGCTGTCCTTCACGTCCATCTCGCGCATCGCGCGGACGAGCTTGTCGTCCACGTAGACCGCGCTGATGACTATCGGCCCGAAGAAATCGCCCTTGCCGCTTTCGTCCACGCCCATGTGCGGCTTTGACGCGTCCGGGTCCAGGAGATCATCGTAGCCGAGTCCAACGCTCTGCAGCACCTGCGGCTCCAGAACGAACGTCACGAAGTCCTCCGCTCCCTTGCCCTGCACCAGGCATTTACCGCTCTTGTAGAGGTTTATCGTGCAGTCGGGAGTTCGAGCGGCAATTGTTGTGTGTTCCACGCGGGCGGGGCGGTAGTTGCCTGTTTTGAGAATCCGGGTCAGCACCGCCTGCTGCGACCCCGAGAGCTTATATGTAAAGGAATTCCGCTTAGCCATGGATGGGGAATCTAGCAGACGCCCGATTTCTTTTCAATCGCTCGTTTGCCCCATGCCAAGCTCTTTTTCGCCTCGTTTTGCTGCCCCTCCTGTCTTCCTCCCGACCCGTTTTCATCCAATTTTTGCTTTTGCAGTTGACGAAAGGGGCCGATAAAGACTACTAATTGAAATTCTGCAACTATAATTCGGTTCGACGCACCGGCCGTCGGACCGCTTCACTGAGCAGTGTTCCGAAGAAGGAGGATGGATAATGACCCGAGCCGCGAAGAAGGCTATTCTGGCGCTCCTTGTTGCTTCAATTACCGGCACGATAGTTCACGCGCAGTCCCGCCAGGGCGACCCCATCAGGTTTTCACTCAAGGTTGGTGCGGAGTATACCGACAACAGGGATTCCCTGGCTGACGGGGAAGACAACACGGACATCTGGACGAGGCCGCGCCTGGATGCGATCGTGGATTGGGATCGCGGTGCGTTGAACTTCTACTACGAACCGGCCTTCCGCTACAGGACCGACCCGAACGACGTCCAGAACTACACGGAGCTTTACCACGACATAGCCGCTGTGGTGAATCACGACATCAACCCCAAGTTGAGTCTGAACGTGAACGAACGATTCGCCTACACTGACGATCCGGCGGTTCAGCGCGGAGGCACCACGCTGAGGCGTGACAGCAGCTATCTCATGAATTGGGCCGGCCTGGGCGCCAAATGGAAGGTGAGGCCGAGGACGGTGCTGGGTGTGAACGGAACCCATAACCTGAAGCGCTATGATGAGAGCGAAGTGGCTATCGAGTCCGACGAGGACAGGTCGAGCGCGGACCTGAGCCTGTCGCACTACGTTGCGCCCACGCTCGCGTTCTCCATAGTCGCCAAGGCGGACGATGTCGATTACGAGCACTCCGATGGTATCGACCGGGATTACGTGTCGTCCTCGGCAGGTCTCGGCGTGGACAAGATTCTCGGGAAGACGGTCCGGGGTAGCGCGCGCGCCGGGTACATGTCGCTCGACTACGACAGCGATGATGTCCCGTCCGACGACTCGCCCTACTTCGGTATCGATGTGAGGGTCGAGCCGATGCCGACCCGCCGCTTCATTGCCGGTGTGACGTACGAGCTGAGGGAGTCGTATGCTTATCCCCACGCTTCGCAGGAATACTCGGGTATACACGGCGCGGCCGAGTTTGACCTCGGCCCGCACTTCACTTTGAAGATCGGCGCCAAGTACCGGGTCGGCGACTATGATCTCGAAACCGTGCCGGCGGATGCGCTGGCCAGGGTCAATTCAAGCCTGGACGCGTACCAGCAATGGATCCAGCATTTCGTTGTCGACGGCAAGACCAGCGGCGAGGAAAAGGCAATCGTGACCACCCTGGAGGCGGCATACAAGATCGACAAAAACACTTCTCTTGCGCTCACCCATCGGTACGAGGACGTGGACTCGGATGTGAGAGTGACGTTCGACAGGAACGCCGTTGGCCTGGTATTGACCAGGAATTTCTGATTGCGCGGGACGCAGTCATCGCATCTCCGCCGGCAGCCGGCGACACAGTACGGTAACGCTCTGCCATGAACGAATCCCACGAGAGCCTGCATCTGCTTGATTACTGGCGCGTGGTCCGTTCGCGGAAGGAAGTGGTGATTGCCGTCTCCCTGCTGGTGGTGATTGCCGGTGTGCTGGTGACCTATTCGATGCCGAAGGTCTTCATGGCATCGACCATCATCCAGGTGAAGGACAAGGAGGAGTCCGTAGACCTCGATCCGTGGCGGACGCACAGCTCGCGGTACAACCCCCTGTTCCTGTCGACACAGTTCGAGATCATCCAGTCACGCCCGATCATCGAGGACGTTGTTCGACGACTCGACCTGCACCAGCGCCTTGGGGCGGCATACGGCTACCTAAGCATGCTGGGCGAGGAGAAAAGCTTCGAACGAACGGTCTCGATCCTGTTGCGCCAGATGAAGGTGCAGCAGTACCGCAACACGGACCTGATAGAGATACAGATGTACCTGAAGCAGCTTGGGGGCGAGCGTGAAGCGGCGCCGGATGAGGTAGCGCGGATTGTGGATATGATCGCGCGAGTGTACCGGGACGCGAGCATCACGCGGAGTCGAGGAGTGAAGGAGACGGCGCTCAAGGCTCTGCGCGAGTCGTTGGACGACCAGAACCGGCGGGTCACCGAATCGGAGAACAAGGTAGAGGAGATCAGGGCCAAGTACAAACTCGACCTGCTCTATCGCCAGGCCGGCAGGGGGCCGTCCCTTACGAAGGAAAGCCTGCGTCATCTCGACGCGCTGCGTATCAAGGCACGCATGGAGCTCGCGGACAAGGAGGCCCGCTTCGATATGGTCGAGAAGCTGTCGCCTTCCGAACTGATCGAGGCCGGACCGAGAATCGTTGGGGATGAGGCTCTGGCTCTCCTGATTGCGAAGAAACGGCAGACCGAGGTAGAGCTCAAGAAGGAGAAGGAAGTCTACGGGGACAAGCATCCGAAGGTACTGGGGCTCGCGGCCTCCATAAAGGCGCTGGATGCCAAGATCCAGGACGCGCTGAAGGGGCTGAAGACCGCTGTCCAGGTGGACTACGACGCGGCCCAAGCGAAGCTCAAGAGCCTGGAGACGGAGTTGGACAGGAAGAGGGCGGACGAGCGGAAGGCCGAAAGCGAAGGCTACCGCGAGTTCGAAAAGGCCGCAGAGGAAGTGGAGCGCGCGCAGCGGATGAGGGACGCATTGGAGAGCAGGTATGTACAGGAGCAGATCAAGCTGCGCATCCCGAAGACCGTCGTCGAGATCATATCGCCGGCGAAGGTGCCTGACGAGGAGGATTTCGTGAGCCCGAATTTCGAGCTCAACATAATTCTTAGCATACTGGTGGGTCTTGCCGCCGGCATCGGGCTGGCGTACTTCGTGGAGTACCTCGACACGTCGGTGAAGACGATTGACGATATCGAGCGTCACATGGACGTGAAGGTCGCCGGTGTGATACCGCAGAAGGTGAAGGCCTTGAATGAGAAAGGAGCGGATCCGGCGCACGCGGAGGCATACCGCATCCTGCGGACGAACATCAAGTTCTCCAGTAAGCTCGACGGTGGAAAGTCGTTGTGCTTCACGAGTGGGAGTATCGGTGAGGGCAAGTCGCTTACGCTGTTTAACCTGGCATACGTGTGTGCGCAGCTGGGCGACCGGACCCTGATTATTGATACCGACCTCCACCGGCCCAGGCAGCACCGGATCCTCGGCATGTCGAACGAGGTCGGCATAGCCAACGTGCTCGTCGGCGACATAGCGCTCGACGAGGCCATACTGCCGACGGGACTGGCGAACCTGGACATCCTGACGAGCGGACGGATAGACGGCAGGGTACACGGGCTCCTGGATGCGCAGCGGATCGGGGAGATGGCGAAAGACTTGAGCTTGAAGTACGACTACGTGCTCTTTGACACTCCGCCGATCATAGGCGTTAGCGATGCCTCGCTGGTTGTGCGGGAGGTGGACGGTGTAATGTTGGTGATCCAGCACAGGAAGTATCCCCGCATGCTGTCCATTCGCGCGAAGGACATGGTCGAGAACATGGGCGGGAACCTGCTCGGCGTCGTTCTGAACAACATCAATGTTTCACGGGACTACAGTTACTACTACTACGGGAACAACTACTACTATTACCGCCGCTCGTCCGAGAAGGACGGGAAGCAGGTGGCCTGAGTGGGAAGTGTGTGAGTATGCGTGTGTGTGAGAGGGAAAGACTGTCGGGAGTTGTGGCGGGGGCGGCGGTGCTGGCGCTTGTGGCCGGGTGTGTGTCGAACCCGTTACGCGGGCAGAGAGTCGCGCGCTACAGGCCCAACGTGGCAAACAGGAACGTGGTGCTTGCGGGCCGGATGGCATCGCCGCCGGTACATGCGGGTTCCACCGGTACGGCTGGTACGGGCAGCGATGCAGGCACCGGCACGGTGGCGACTGCCACGGGAAGAACGAGAGCGCTCCACATAGGCGACAAGGTCGGTATCCACCTCTTCGGTATACCCGAACTTACGGAGATCAAGGACGTTATCGACGACATGGGGAACATCCAGTTACCCCTCATCGAGAACATCATGATCGCGGGAAAGACGACATATGAAGCGGAGAGGTTGATCGAAAAGGCTTACGTTGAGGGAGGCTACTACCGTAAGATCGAGGTCAGCGTCGTGGCGCTCAGCGTGCTCGGTCGTCTCGACGAGTACTACGTGAGAGGCGAAGTGAAACAGCCGCAACGCTACCCGTGGACGCCCGAGTTGACGCTAACGAAGGCGATCATCGCCGCGGGCGGGTTTACGGAATATTCGAACCGACGCAAGGTGCAGGTAAACCGCGGCAAGCAGAGTTGGACCTACGACAGCATAAAGATCGAGCAGGGTAAGGCGGAGGATCCGCCGATTAAAGCGGGCGATATAATAATCGTACACAGAGGATGGGTATAGAACTATGAAGAAGCTAGCTGGTATTGTGATGATGACTGTGTTCTTGCTGGGTTTGGGGTTGGTGACGGGTGAGCCGGAGACGGGGGGTACGCCCGAGGCAAGGGCGGCCGCGGCTCGGGCGCTCGCGGAACGGTACCTCAAGAAGGCAATACGGGCCCGTGAGATATCAATGAAGGCCATAGAGAATGCGCTCGCGG
>Ga0272442_10003588_pt1 | contig 21712 bp, 19 predicted proteins | sample SSMForm2O_FD_200262 | JGI IMG/M metagenome (GOLD analysis project Ga0272442, IMG submission 200262) | Marine sediment archaeal communities from Little Sippewissett salt marsh, Falmouth, MA, United States - SSM-Form-2O | ecosystem: Environmental > Aquatic > Marine > Wetlands > Sediment ... | reverse complement strand
TTACAGCCATGTGAAGGTTACAACAAGCGGTGCGGAAAAGAGGCGTTTTCTGGCAGAGGCCGCCGAGCGAGAGCAGCAGTTGAAAAAGCTTCAGGCTGCTAATCCACGGCCGGTATTGTGGAAGAAAATCAGGACGGAAGGCTTTGGGGTGGGTCGAAACCTGCGTTTCGGGGACCTTAACGGTGACGGGCAAATCGATGTGCTTATCGGGCAGGTTGTGCATCACGGGTGGCCGCGAGACAACTACAGTGAATTGAGCTGTTTGACGGCAATGACTTTCGACGGGGAAATCCTGTGGCAAAAGGGCAAGGCGGACCCGGAGAAAAACCATTTGACGAATGACGTTGGGTTTCAGATTCACGATTTGGACGGTGACGGGCGCAACGAGGCAGTTTATTGTATGAATTTCGAGATAATCGTTGCAGAGGGGGCCACGGGCAAAACTAAGTATAAAGCGGCGACACCGAAAACGAAACGTGAGGACGACCGGTATGAGCGGATTTTAGGGGATTGTCTGTTTTTTTGTGATTTTCGCGGGACGGGGCATCCAAGAGATATTGTTATAAAAGACCGCTACTGGAATTTCTGGGCGCTGAACGAGAAGCTGGAAATTATGTGGGACGGGTCGTGCAGGACGGGTCATTATCCTTACGCTTATGATGTTGATAATGACGGGAAAGACGAACTGGCGATAGGATATTCACTTTATGACGATGACGGGAAAGAGATTTGGAGTTTGGATGATACGATAGACGACCATGCCGACGGGGTGGCGGTTTTGAAATTCGAAGAAAATTCCCAGCCCCGTATTTTATATGCGGCAAGTGACGCCGGTGTTGCTTTTGTGAATCTGGGGGGTGAGGTTTTGAAGCATCATTATATAGGTCATGGTCAAAATCCTGCAACGGCCAATTTCCGGAGCGACCTGCCGGGCCTGGAAACTGTGGCGATAAATTTCTGGGGCAACCAGGGGATTATACACTTCTTCGACGCCAAGGGTAATGTATATTATGATTTTGAGCCGAACCAGTACGGTAGTATGTGTCTGCCTGTAAACTGGACGGGCGGAGGGGAAGAGTACTTTGTGCATTCTGCGAATGTCGAAGAAGGGGGGATGTTCGACGGGTGGGGGCGCCTGGCGCTTGTATTCGACGATGACGGACATCCGGATATGTGCAACGCGGTACTTGATATTACGGGGGACTGCCGTGATGAGGTTGTTGTCTGGGACCCTAATGAGATATGGGTCTATACGCAGGAGGACAATCCTAAAGAAGGGAGACTTTATAAGCCCGTGAGAAATGCCTTATATAACTATTCGAATTACCAGGCAAGCGTTTCGGTGCCGGGGTGGTCCGAGTAGCGTGATGAGGGATTAGGCTGTGGCTATTCTGAGAGAATCTATGCGATGGGTGAACTAAAACTCATCTGCAATATCTTCGTACCAGGGAGCCAGGACGGGGGCCACCTTATATGAATCAATGAGCTTATCGACAGAAGCCCGAACCGGTTTTAATTTGAGCATACTACAAAACAAGGAAAACACGACTATGAAAAAAAGTACCTTACGCATCATTTTTCCTTTCAAAAAGACTTTTAGAGTTTAGTTAGTACTTAAAACTGTATAAGCCATTTACGAAAGAAGTCATTTAATAAATCCCCATTCCTGAATTGTAATTTGTATTATAGCACAAACGTTGTTTTGATTCAATCAAGAAACAGTAAAAATAGTAATTAAAAAGTGATTTGGTTCGATTTGTTAAAGAGAGGTGAGATTTTATGGGGCGTTGCGAGAATTTTTTTGGGGGTAAAAATTGGGCGGGGCTTGGGGTTTGGCACAAAGCGGCACGGAAGATTAGAATTTTTAAAAGGTATGAGTAGTGGATGGTGGATGTGAGAACCGGAGAGAGGCGGGGCGGTTAAATCATCTTGCAAAGTGAGGGGGAGTATGTAATATATCGCTATGGACAAATTTCTTAATAAGATTATATGCGGCGACTGTATAGAGGTCTTAGGGGAGGTTGACAAGCCGTTTGTGGACTTGATTTTTGCAGACCCGCCGTTCAATATCGGCTATAAGTATGATAAATATTACGATAAGGTCAAAAAGAAAAATTATATCGGCTGGACGAAAGAATGGATGGCGGCGTGTAAGCGGGTCTTGAAGCCGGACGGTTCGTTTTATATAGCAATAGGGGACGAATATGCGGCGAATGTGAAGGTCATAGCCGATGAACTGGGGCTTTTTATGCGGAACTGGATAATATGGCATTACACTTTCGGCCAGCAGATGAAGAATAAATTCGCCCGTTCTCATACACATATATTTTACTTGGTCATGGACAAAAGAGATTTCACTTTTAATGATTACGCTGTGCGGGTACCTTCGGACAGGCAGTTGGTTTATAACGACAGGCGAGCTAATTTGCGAGGGAAGATGCCGGACGACGTTTGGGGGGAATTTCCGCGAGTTTGCGGGACTTTCAAGGAGCGTGCGGGGTGGCATCCGTGCCAGATGCCGGAGAGCCTGCTTAAGAGGATAATAGCGGCGAGCTCCAACCGCGGAGACTGCGTTCTGGATCCTTTCAGCGGTTCGGGTACAACGGCGGCGGCAGCTTATATATCGGTTAGAAATTACGTCGGTATCGACATATCCGAAGAATACGCAGCAAAGGCCGAGAAGCGGCTGGCTGAATTGAAAAAGCAGCGGCACAGCGTTGAGAAATTTGACAGAGCGGAGTTGAATGAACTGGAGCGGCTTGTTCGTGATATGGAAAAAGGTGCCAAAGAGATTGCGAGTGATAAAAAACTTTTGAGGCTTTTTGCGAACCAGTTTGCGGTGAGGATGGATAACGGGAAAGATTACAGCGAGGAGAAGATATTGGCGGCTTTAGAGGGAGAAGGCTTTTGAAAATCGAACGCTTGAAAAACATTCTTCATTTTTGCCTGCCGTTTTTAGTCAGTGCGGCGATTCTGACAGTAATTCAGCCGCCAATTAGGCTTTCTTTTTTAGCGTGGTTCGGGCTTGTGCCGTTTATCTTAGCTTGTTCGCCGGAGGTTAAGGGGCGGCATATATTTATCGCAGCTTACGTGGTATCACTTTTTTACTGGCTTGGGAATTTGTACTGGATTGGGCCGGTGACGCTTAGCGGGTGGATAGCTTTTTGTATTTATACGGCGCTGCTATGGCCGATACTCGGTCTTTTCGTGCGGTTTTGCAGGGCGAAGAAGCTGCCGTTATTTATATCAGTGGCGATACTTGTTGTCGGCGCCGAGCGTTTGCAGGGGCTTTTTTTAGGAGGGTTTTTCTGGCGACATCTTTCTCACAGCCAGTATGACAATATCAGCCTTATCCAGATATCGGACGTATTCGGGGCGGCCGGGGTTTCCTTTGTTGTGGCAATGGTTAACGGTTTGGCTGCGGAGTTGATAATTTCGTGGCGTGGGAAAAAAATATTCACACGGGGGAATTATTTTAAGGTGGGCGTAGTGTGCGCTGTGGTTGCTGGGGCGCTTATTTACGGGCGATGGAGAATAAGTCAGTCTGGGGATTTTATCGAGAGCGGGCCTATGGTGGGGGCGGTTCAGACAAATATACCTCAGTCGGTGAAGATATCATCGGAGGCCGATGATGTTTGGATGATATTCGAAGAGCTTGTTCTGAATAGTGGAGCGGCCTTCGAGGCGGGGGCGGAGTTGACGGTGTGGCCGGAAACAATGGTGCAGGGGATTCTGGACGAGAGGGTGCAGCGGTATCTGGATAGTTCGCACTATTACAAGATTTCTGACGAGAGGCTGAGGGAGCATTCGCAAGGGAGGGGTTTTGTTCTTGTCGGGGCGTATGGGGGGACGATAGAGTTCGGAGAGGATTTGTCGGTTAATTTGACTTCGAGGTATAACTCGGCGTTTCTTTATCGTCCTGACGGGCAGCAGGAGAAGAGTCAATATAATAAAATTCACCTTGTGCCTTTCGGGGAGGTGGTGCCTTTTAAGAAGAGCGTTCCCTGGCTTTACAGGTTGCTGATGAAGTTTACGCCTTATGATTACGATTATTCACTTGATTACGGTGAAGAATATACGGTTTTTGAGATGGCGGGGAGAGAAGGTGATGGCGAACAAATTTACCGATTCGGCGTAATGATATGTTATGAAGACGCCGTTGCATTGATTGGGCGGAGATTTGCGTTAGATGAGCAGGGTGGTAAAAAGGTCGATTGGCTTGTTAATATAAGCAACGACGGGTGGTTCGTTAAATTCAAGGAGGGAATAGTCAGGCCAAGTACCGAGTTAAGCCAGCATGCGGCTGTTTGCGTTTTTCGGGCGGTAGAGAACCGAGTAGCGATAGTTCGCAGCGTCAATACCGGTATAAGCTGCCTGATCGACAGCGAGGGGCGGATTAAAGACGGATTTTCGGGCGGAAACCTGCCGGGCGAGGCGATGAAACGGCAAGGAATGGCTGGATGGTTTGTCGATAAAGTGCCGATAGATAGAAGGATAACGGTATTTAGTAAATACGGGCAATGGCTTGATTCAAGCTGTGCTTTTGTTTTTGTTATTTTTCTAATATTACCGCTTTTTAAGCGATATTACCGGACGTTGGTGATAAGGAATATAAAAGGCCGGGGAAAGCCAAATGGAAGAAGTTTTGGCTAAAAGAGCAAGTTCACATATCAAGTTTCGAGATTTAATAAGCTTCCTGTTTACGCTGTGCTTATTTTTTGTCTTTGGGTGCGATGGGACTTTGGAGACGTTCGGCGGAGTGGTGAAGGAGGTTAAGAGAGGCAGCAACCGCGAGGAGGCTCTTTCGATAATTCAGGATGGTTTGTCTGATTTGGAGCCGCAAGTGAGGGCGCAGGCGATTGAAGTTGTTGCTGATGTGAGGCTTTTGGAATTGATGCCGAAGGTTCAGCGTTTGCTAAAGGATGATTTTGTACCGGTTCGTTTTGCGGCTGCGGTAGCAGTTGGTGACGTAGAATATTACCTTGCGAAAGAAACGGTCCGATTATTACGGAGAGACCCGGATGAAAATGTTCGTATAGCGGCATCTTATGCACTGGTGCGACTTGGGAGTTCGGCTGAACTTGGCAATTTGCGGAAAGCGGTAGGCAGTGAGGACCAGACAGTTCGCGCCAATGCAGTTTGGCTGATAGGTAAAAGCGACGATAAGGTTTCGCTTGATTTGCTGAATTGGGCGAGGAACTCGGAAGATTCGGAGGCGAAAGTGAGTTTTCAGGCGGCTGAGGCGATAGCGAGGCTTGGAGATGAGCGGATTTATACGAAGCTTTGGACGATGCTTATAAGCAAATATATCGACAACAGGATAATGGGCGTCAAGGCTATGGGGGCGCTGGGGAGCCGAGAGGCGAAAAATGCACTTATTACGATGCTGGATGACGAGGTTCTTGAGGTTCGGCTTAGCGCGGCTGAGCAGCTTGGGAAGCTTGGCTATAATTTTGGTGAGGCAGAAGTTGTTGATGTTTTTACACAGGAGCTGACATCCGGGCTTGGTGAAATGGAGGCTGAGAAAGTTAAGGTTCTGACGGCCCTTGCGATAGGTCAAATCGGTACTGAACGGCTTGCAGCCGAGCTGCCGGGGCTTTTGAAAGACAGGTCGAGATTCGTCCGTATAGCGGCTGCAAAGGCGGTTTTACAGTTGCAAAAGGGGAAGTAAAGTTCCTCTTTTAACGTTTAAGGGTGTATTTTGGTTACTCTAAATTGCCAAGTTACTCTAATTTACCAAAAATAACTTGACCTTTTTAGTTTTTTAGCTTAAAATATTGTTGTTTTAGACGATATTATAATGCCGTGGGTTTTTGGCGGTGTTTGCAAGGGTAGTTTTAGTCAATACTGAAAGGAGCAAATCTTGAGTAAACTTACGAAGATTTTGATAGTCCTGCTGGCATTATCATCGATAGTTCTTAGCTCGATAGTGGTGGTTTATGTAGCCAATGTTGATAATTACAGGCAGAAAAGTAAGACTCTTCAGACTCAGTACAATGCGGCGGTTGAAAGTGAAAAAAAAGCTAAAAGGGATTTAGAGGCCAGAAAGAAGAAATACCAGCAGCGGGAAGACGAACTTAACAATAAAATGGCATCGCTTCAGGCGGAATATACTCAGATAGAAACAAAGCTGAAAGAGTCAGAGCGTGAAAAGGCGGTTCTGCTTCAGAAGGTTGACAGCTGGACGAGTATAACAAAAGACTTTTATACTACGAACGACAAACAGGGCCAATTATTGAACAATACTCTTGAAGAGTTGAAGTTAGCGAAGGCGGAGAAGATCCAGGTGACGAAAGAGCTCAATGAGACATCAAGTACATTGATTGAGAAGATGGCGATAATCGAGACGCTTGAGTCGGAAAAACGTCGTTTGATAGAAGCAAAGGCGGAGTTGCAAAGCCAAGTGGACAAATACCTTCAGCCTATAGGCAGGAGGGTTGAGGCACCTGTACCGGTTACTCCGGCGAGGACGCGTGTTTTACCTGTAATGCCCCGTACAAAGAGTATCGGTTTGAAAGGTCTTGTTCGAGAAGTAGATTTGAAGAATTCTCTTGCCCGGATATCTCTGGGCACGGCGGATGGAGTTAAGGACCAAATGACGTTCCATGTTACTCGTGGCGACGAATTTATTTGTGATATTGAGATAATAGACGTTGACGCCGAGGAGTCGGTGGGTATTCTGAAGCTTGTTCAGCAGCCTCCAAAGGTCAATGACAGCGTCTCGACTAATTTTTAAGTTTTTTTTGTAAAGTAGCTTTTGACGAGACAAGCAGTGACAAAATGATAAGTTAAGAGTTACTATTTGAGGTCGATATATGAGTCCCAACGGGCAAGTTCAGGGCGGGAAGGTGGTTCCGGCAGATAATATTTACACGGCGCTTCTTGCACTGGCTTTTTTTGTAGTTCTTGCCGCCGCCATATTTGTGGCCTACAAGTGCCAGTTTCAATATGAAACAATATATGAAATTCCTGTAGCCAATTGACAATTGACTATTGACAAGGAAGTTTTATAGTATAAACTTTCAGTCAATTGAAAAATTGAGAAGGGAGTCCGAAGTGCTACTGGATATGATATTAGGCTTTTTTAGTATGGATATGGGTATTGACCTGGGTACTTGCACGACCCTTGTCTGTGTCCGCGGAAAAGGAATCGTCCTCAATGAACCGTCCGTGGTTGCCGTTCGTAAAGGAACGAATGTGGTTTTGAACAATGGAGAGGCGGTAGGTCTAATTGCACATGAGATGCTGGGTAAAACACCGGGCTCGATTAGTGCGATACGGCCGCTAAAGGACGGTGTAATCAGCGATTTTGAAATCACCGAGGCGATGCTGAACTATTTTATCAGGAAGGTTCACGGCAGGGGCACACTTGTAAGGCCGCGTGTGGTAATTGCCGTACCGAGCGGTATAACTGCGGTTGAGCGTCGAGCGGTTGTCGACAGCGCCGAGCGTGCCGGAGCCCGTAAGGTTTATCTTGTTGATGAGCCAATGGCGGCGGGTATCGGTGCCGGTCTTCCGATAACCGACCCGACGGCCTCAATGATAGTTGATATCGGCGGTGGGACTACGGAAGTTGCGATACTGAGTCTTGCCGATATAGCGACGTGTGAGTCGATTCGTGTTGGGGGGGATGATATGGACGAGGCGGTTGTCAACCATCTTAAGAAGACATACAACCTTCTTATCGGTGAGGCACGAGCGGAAAAAGTGAAGATACAAATCGGTTCTGCAGCACCGCTTGACGAGGAACTGACAATGGAAGTAGCGGGCAGAGACACGATATCGGGGCTTCCGAGAAAAATCGTAATAACAAGTGAAGAAATCCGCGAGGCGCTGCATGAGCCGATAGCAGCAATCATAGACTCTGTAACGGCGACACTTGAGAAGGCCGAGCCCGAATTAGCAGCAGATTTGATAGAGAACGGAGTTCACATTTGCGGCGGCGGTTCGCTGCTACGCGGGATGGATACGGTTTTGGCAAATGCAACCGGTTTGAAGGTCGAGCGAGTAGAGGACCCTCTCAGTGCGGTGGCTCTGGGGACCAGTGTGTACCTGGAAAATCTGGAGTTGTGGAAAGACACAATGGACCATAGCGAGCACGCATGGGAGTAATTCGTGAGTCGTGATTTGTGTATGTGAGTTTGAATCACGAAGCCGGACGGAGCAGGCGGTGTGAACCACGATTATGTCAAGGAAGAAAATCAAAGTCTCCAGACGGATGCTGTTCACCTGGCTAATGTTGTTGGGTTTTATATTTCTGTTTGCACCTCAAAAACTGGCGAATAACTTTCAATCCACCTTCGCACGGATATTTCACTGGCCTTTGAGTATGGGCAGGAGCATTTCTCTTTCAGTTCGTGCCAAGCAACTTCCTATGGATGTAGTCCCGCGGAGCAAATACAACCAACTTCAGAACCATCTGGCGAATGTTCAAGAGTGGCTGGAGCAGGAACGGAGAAAAGTCGAGAAGCTTTCGGGTCTTAAAGACAGGCCAATCTGGGAGGGGGCGAAGCTTATGATAGCCGACGTAGCTCCTGTGAGCGGTTCGAGCACTGAGATTATTCTCAACAAGGGCGACGATGATGGATTGCGTGAAGGGCAGTTTGTGCTGGGCGAAGAGAGCATCATCGGTGCGGTTTCGGTTGTTTCATCTCGTACAGCGCGTGTGAAGCTGATTACGGATACGACATCTAAAATCCCTGTAAAGATAGCAGAATTTGATGTAATCAGGGTTATGCAGGGCGACGGCAAGGATTCTGCGAGAATAGAGTTGCTTCCATCGAGGAAATATAATGTAAAGGTCGGAGACGATGTATTAGTCTGCAAGATGCCCGGATTTTTGAATTCAGCAATGATAACCGCAAGGGTTGGCGAATGCCGCAGGAGCGACGAAAATCCTTCTGTGTGGGACATAACGGTGAAACCTGTCTGTAATATTGAAAGACTCGACGAAGTTGTTGTAATCATAATTGACGATGAAAATTAGTATTCGGTAGAAGATGCGATGGTTTAGATTTTCAATTTTTGTTATTGCAGTTACGCTGATACAGGCGGGGCTGGTGGATATAATCAGCCTTGTGAATGTCAGACCTGATTTACTGTTGATACTTTTGGTTTTTTTCGCGATTTACTGCGATACAACGGAGGCGATAATAAGCTCATTTTCGATAGGCTTTGCGGCGGATATAATAGGCTCTGCAATGGGTCCTCAGATGATAAGTTTCGGTCTTTTCGGGACATTGCTTGCTTATCTTCATCGTTTTATCGCAATCCGTGAGATGCCTTATCAGTCGCTTGCGATAGCTTTGACAGGTCTTTTGGCCGGTGGTCTGGCGTTTTTGCTGACTTATCTGAAGTCCCAGCCGACACCACCGAACATATTTACCGTTCTTTTAGGTACATCACTTTACTCAGCCGTAATCGGGCCTTTTTTGTTCTTGCCTTCAGCGTGGCTGATGCGTATAAAGACACATCCCTTCGTCGGAAGCTAAATTGGTAACTGTTAAAAATGGCGCATACCCGAAAGAAAGATTAGCGGGACAGAATGTATAGCAGACGAGTGAAAATTTTCGTAATTCTGAGCGTTTGCTTAATTTTGATTTGTCTTTTCCGGCTGGGACAAATGCAGTTGGTGGATGATTCGAAGTACCGGGAGAAAATCACGGAGTTGAAACGGCAGCGCGGCCATTCACAACAACTCAAAACTCTCAGGGGCAAGATATTAGACAGGAAGGGCAGGATACTGGCCTGCGATGAACCCCAGTTCCAGCTTCACATAAATTACAAGCTTAGCTGTTATATGGACAGCCGAGTGAGGCGTGCCAAAATCCTGAGATCTGCGGCGAGGAGTAATTCTGAGTTGGCAGTAGATGATATGCAAAAAGAGATTGACGTCAAGATGGCGCTTTTGGAACAAATTATTGAAAAATGCACATACTTCGGCCTGGAACGGGGTGAAGTGGAGAAAGAAATCGAAAGAATCAATAACTGGATATGGAACATGCGGACATATCTTGCGTGGAAAAGGCACTATCCAAATTCCAAGGACTTCGAGCAGGCCGAGCCAAATGCCAACACGAGGTTTAAATTGATAGTCGGTGTTGATATTGCCGAGATGTATAAAGGCCAGCCCTTGCTGGAACTGGAGACCGATGACGATGTTTTTGCAGCGCAACTGGAATTTCTGGATATCGAGGGGCTTAGCATATTACCGAAGGCGAAGAGGATTTATCCATACAGTTCTGTTGGAGCTCAGACGATAGGTTGGGTGGGGCTTGTAACACAGGAAGAGGACAAAAAACTTTTTGAAGGGGATGAACTGTTAAGTTACCTTAAAGATGAAGTCTGCGGTCGTGAGGATGGAATCGAGTATGTCTGTGAAAGTGTTCTTCGAGGCAAACGCGGTGAAGTTGTTTATGATATAGATCAGGAGCTTGTTTTTGAAAATGAAAGCGAGCTGGGTAAAGATGTGACAGTAACGCTTGACATCGAACTTCAGGAAAAAATAGAAAATTATCTGGCTGTGCGAGAGTTTGCTGACAATTGCAAAAATCCTGCGGCGGTAGTGATTGAGGTTGCGTCGGGTGACATACTGGCGCTGGTTTCAATGCCGGTTTTCAATTTGAACCAGGTTCGGAAATATTACGTCAAGTTTCTAAACGATGCCAATGAGCCTCTTCGAAATCGAGCGGTGAATAAGCAGTATCCGCCGGGTTCGGTAATCAAGCCGGTGATTCTTGTTGCCGGGCTTGAAAGCGGCAAAATCAGTTCTGGTGAGATAATTTCGTGTCCAGCGAGTCCGGCCGGCAAAGGGTGGCCGAATTGCTGGCTTTATAATAGAAATCGCGGTATTGGCCATGATGACCTTTGGTATGAGCAGGGCGGCAATATAGCCCGCAACGCCATCCGGGGCAGTTGTAATATTTATTTCAGCCGTCTCGCCGACAGAATCGAGCCTTCGGTTTTACAACAGTGGCTTTTTAATTTCGGTTACGGCCAGACATATAAGTTGTGTCCCGATGATGTTGCGAACAGCCAGTACAAGCGAAATCTGAGACAAGTGGCGGGGCAGGTGTCGAGCGGCGGTAAGACAGGTCCAATTTCAGCAGGAGAGAGAAGATGGTTCGGGATAGGTCAGGGGAACCTTCGTGTAACAGTTTTGCAGGTTGCAAATGCAATGGCGGTATTGGCGCGGAACGGGTTGTACAAGCCTCCGCGGCTGTTGAAGGAGGACGGGAGTGAATCTGAATTCAATTCGGTCGCACTGGATATTTCGCTGGAAACTATGAGAGTGGTGCGGGACGGCATGAGGGCGGTTGTGAACGAGACGGGAGGTACGGCTTACGGTCAATTTGCTCCTGCCGGTTTTGATGAACAGGGTGTGAAGGTTTATGGGAAGACCGGCTCAACCGAGGCACCGGAGAATGCGTGGTTCGGGGGTTTTGCAGAGGACGTCAGGGACCGCAGTATCGCAATAGCGGTCCTTGTCGAGGGCGGTGAGCACGGTTCAAGCGATGCGGGCCCTTTAGCCAGAGACATAATCCAGTTCTGTATCGAAGCCGGATACATAGGCGAGACACAAGAGTTGGTAAAAAACCAGGAGTAATCGGGTAAAAGATTTTACGACAACGTTATATTTATGGGGGTTTTCAACTTGTTGAGTTGTTCCTGGAGGATTTTGAAGAACTTTTCATTGTCAGGCCAGAGGATTCTTTCGTCGGGGGGTATGGGGTGAGCTATTATATCGAGGAAGCGCATTAAAGCGGCGACATCAAGTTTTTCGGAAGAAATTCCAAGGCCGAGCTTTTCTATGTAGTGAGCATTAATTATCTGTTCGTACTGGCCTGCCAAGGGCAAAAGCAGCATTTTTTTCCTGAGATACATACATTCGCTTATCAATGAAAAGCCGGCTGAGGCGATGACTGCACGAGAGGCGGCGAGGTCAGCAAGGAAACCTTCCGTGGAGCGTTTTTTGAAAATGCAATTATTAAGCTGCTGGTCTTTATCGAAGCCGTAGATATAAAACTTTTGACTGGTAAAGTTGGCGAGTACGTGTAATAGTTCGTCCTGACCTTTTCCGGTGGTGGAGTAGACAAGAATATGTTCACCATCGGTTGTTTTAAGGTCACTAACAACAGGCCTTGTAATAGGCGGGGCGAGGACGGCTGCGTCGATTTTGAGGGTTGTCTTAAAAAAGTTTACAATGATGTAAGCGATTGCCCCGACATAGTAACTTTCTGTGACGACGGCAGCGGTCATCCTTGAAAACCAGTTTCTGGATTTGTGTTCGAGTTTGCAGAGTGTGAGCATGTGTTCGTGGTCGATGCTTATAAAAGGGACTTTGTTTCGCCAAGCCCACCAGGCACTGAAGGGTTCGAAATCGGATATTACCAGGTCCGGCTGGAACGGTTCGAAATGGTTTTTGAAAAGGCGGTCATTTAGCTTGTTTGCCTCAGGCAGTCTGCGAAGGTTTGTTTTTAGCGTTTCCATCGGGTCCACATGGCCGTCATCATAGGCGAAAGAGAGACCAAATATTTCTTTTACCTGCTCGCCGAAGTATTGTTTCAGGTATATTAGAGATTTTTTTGAGCCGACAAACATCAAGCTATGTCCGGCGTCAATGAGTCTTTGTCCTGTGAGGTGCGAACGGCTGCTGTGCCCGAAACCTTCTCCTGCAACGGCATAGATTATTTTTGCCATAAAGAGAGTTTTTGTTTATTTCAAAGCTGGTGCTTTTCAAGATAGCTGAGGGTTTTTTCGAGAATTTTGGCGGCGACGGGTGAGGCGACAGCACCGCCGGTGTGTCCCTTGCCGAGTTTTTTGTTGGGTTTTCTGACTGAAACGAGTACCAGGACGGCGGGGTCCTCGGCGGGTGCACCGGCTATAAAAGAGGCAATTGTGGCATCGTCGGAATATCCTCTTTCGTCGGTTTTGGCAATGTCGGCGGTACCGGTTTTGCCAAAAACCTGGCATTTTTCGAGCTTTGCCCTCCATCCTGTACCGCCGTTTTGTTTTTCATTTACAACGCCGACCATAGGTTCGGTAACGACCCATTTGGCGACTTCGGGGCTTATTACGTAGCCGACAGACGGCGGCGGCTGTTTTAGTTCGAGGATGCTGCCGTTGTTATCGACGATTGCCTTTACGAGGAAGGGACGTACAGACCGACCGCCATTTGCAAGTATGCAGAAGGCCCGAATCATTTGAATAGCAGTGGCGGAAATTTCCTGTCCGAAAGGTATTCGGGTTACGCTGTATCCGGTCCACTTATCGGTTGTTCTTAACAGGCCTTGAGCTTCGCCGGGCATATCCAGGCCGGATTTTCTGCCGAAGCCAAAAAGCGTGAGTCCCTTATAAAGCCTTTGTCTGCCGAGCCTTTGTCCGATTTTTGCCATACCTATATTGCTTGACTTAATGAGAATCTCGCGTGCGGAGAGATTTCCATATTTATGATAATTGAATTCGCCGATTCGGCCGAAACCTTTGCCGCGATAGTTGCCGTTCTCACAGAATATTTTTTCGGTTTGGTTGAGAACGCCGGCGTCGAGTGCGATTGCGGCAACTATTGGCTTTAGAATACTGCCGGGTTCGAACTGGTCGGTTATTGCGCGATTTCTGAAAGTGTCGGGGTCGGCGGAACTGATGTTATTCGGGTCGAAAGAGGGGAGGGAGACCATAGCCAATATCGCACCTGTTTTCGGCTCTGCCACGATTGCGACGGCGGATTCGGCCTGGTAGCTTTGATATTGTTCCCAGAGTTCCTGTTGTGCAAACTGCTGTATTGTGGCGTCAATGGTGAGTATAATTCCCCCGCCGTCTTTTACAGCATTTTGCTGTTTTAGGCTGATAGGGCGGCGACGTGCATCAACAAGAAAGATATTCTGTCCTGCTGAGCCGGCAAGGTGATTATCGTATTTCAGTTCGATACCGCCTAAACCCTGGTTGTCTATACTTGTGAAACCGACGACATCTGCGGTCAGAGTACCTGTGGGATAATGTCTTCTCCAATCGGATTCGATACCGACACCGTAAATTTTACGTGCGGCCCGGCACTGGTTCGGAGCGGCGCCGACTTTGATTTTTGCACAGCCGGGGTTTTTGCTTTCAGATATTAGCCAGTAAATTGTTTCTACATCGACATTCACAATCGGGGCGAGTTTGTAGGACAGGCTTTCGGGGTCAGTTACATTTCGGGGCTCGACAAAAATGGTCTGTATTTTGTTGCTTGCGGCAAGTATTCGTCCGCGACAATCAAGGATAACACCTCGCTGAGGTTTTTGTACATTGTATGCCTGCCGTTGCCAGTTGCAGGCGGAGAGATAGTGGTTCGTCCTGAAGTATTGCAGATAAAAGCATCTGCCCACAAGCGACAGGAACGCTGCAATAAGAAGCAGCGAAAAAAAGATTGTAATGCGAACACTTTTCAAAGTTTAATCGTTATTTTTCCGGGTTTTGTTTTTCCTGGTCGAGACGCTGTGAGACGGCTGCGGGATTTATTAAGTTTTCCAGGTGAAGCTGCTTTTGCCAAAGCTGTTGTTTTAACCTGTCTTGTTCTGTTTTGAGCCTGCAAATCTTATAAAAGATACGGTTGTCGGCACTGCGCAGATAGACTGTGAAAATCAGGAAAGCCGTAAGACAAAAAACAACAAAAACGAAACGAAATCGGGACCTCATAATTGAAGCAGCAAATAAAATATTCGGTGAGGGCCTTTTGCCTCATCGAGGTGGCATTTTCAGACGCATCCCAACGACAATATTATCCTCATCGTCTAAAAGATCGGCATTAAGTTTGGCTATTTCAGGGTAGCGATTGGGGTTGTCGAGCTGTTCGGCAGCTATGCGCCACAGGTTATCGCCTTCCTGCACGATATACCACATACTTTGCTTTGGCTTTTGGGTTTTGGCCGCTGTGGGTTTTTTGCCGATAGAAACAATTTTTTTGAATATTGCAGTGGAAGAGACACTTGACGCCTGGTTTCTATCCGAAACTTCAAGCTGCAAAGGTGGTATGATAAGTTTCTGTCCGACGTAAATCTTATTTTGAGATTTTATGGACTTACTATTTGCCTCAAATATTTTAGTTACGTTGATTTTTTTATTGCCCTGCTCCGGTCCATAGAACTTTTTGGCTATTGTGCTGAGATTGTCCCCCTTACGGACGATATATAACTTTGGTCGAATCGGGATGGGGGGCTTGAGTATTGGATTCAGGTTCTTTTTTGACGGTTTCAGAAGGCGTGCCGGAGTAATTGAACGGACCTCATGGGTTTTTTTGGCAACAGCGTTACTTTTCGGCAGGGGAGCGGTGAAGCGAACATCCTGCCTGGCTGTTGCAGGTGGCTGAGATTTGCGAGTCGGTTTTTTAGACTCGATAACTTCACGGCGCAGCCTGCTGCGTTCCCTGCTGCCGATACCGGGTGGGCTATTTTGCAGCCTGACCAACCTGGTAGTCATCTCATTACTGTTCTTTTCCCTGTGAAAGTTGGGCAGTCCATTAATTATGAATGCGATTATGAATATGAAAACCAAACCCAGCAGCAATCCAATCTTTGCATCGGAAGTCATAAGCGAAACTCCATTTTCTTATGAGTATTTATGATTAACCAGTTACGAACTTATTTTTTTTGTGCAATCCTCAGCTTTGCGCTTCTTGCCCTTCGGTTTTGCTGTATTTCCCGGCGGGACGGCACAATCGGTTTTTTGGTAATAATCCTGTAAATATTCTCCTTTTCATTGAGCTTAAAATTATTCTTAACAAGTCTGTCTTCGAGGCTGTGAAAGCTAATGACTGCAATTCGACCTTTTTTTTTGAGCAAAGTCGGCGCTGAAACAAGCAATTTCTCCAAATTATCCAGCTCTTTGTTGACAGCTATTCTGAGCGCTTGAAAGGTTCTTGTAGCCGGATGTATCCTGCTTTTTCTCCCCGGACGGCCCAGCGCCCTGCATACAATCGATGCCAGCTGGCCAGTTGTTTTTATCGGCTCGGTTCGTCGATGCTGCACGAGAAACCTTGCAATTCGCCTTGATGCCCTGTCCTGCCCGTATTTGTAAATCAAATCAGCCAAGGCATTTTCATCTGCCTTGTTAACTATATCGGCCGCGGTAGTCTTTATTCTTTTGTCAATTCTCATATCGAGCGGCATATCCGTTAGAAAACTAAGCCCTTTGTCGTAATCTGTTAGTTGAGCAGAACTTACGCCCAAATCAGCCAATATGAAATCGACCTTTTCAATGCCCTGTTTTTGTAGGGCCCGGCCGATTTTGGTAAAGTTCGAATTAAGCAAAATAACTTTGCAAACGAGGTTTTTTAGTTTATCATCGGCTTTTGACAGCGAGGTTTTATCGATGTCGAGGCCTATTAAGATGCCTTTAGTGTTCAAGGATTGGCCGAACAGAAGGCTATGACCTCCTTGTCCAATGGTCGCATCCACCATCACCGCATCCGGCGGCAAGCTAATCTGTTCGGCCAGTGTGTTTGCGAGCACCGGTATATGCTCAACTGCCGAACCGTTCATAGCGTTTTTAGCGTTCAGTTTTTATATTCCTTTTTCCGTCCGCCTAACGCTATTTTTATACACCTACCGGCATTTCACATTTAGTGAGTTTTTTTACGGCCGACGAGAATGTAACATCAGAGAACCTCTCACTGGTTTTTTTCAGCCTTTCGAGGCGTTCTCTGAGGGTCTCCAATGATGCGAGGGTTTGCTCGTCAACCGGCCTTTTTCCGTTAAGGCTGTCTTTTACTACCTGACAATGGTTAGAATCCATTCCAATCACGTACCTCCACTAAAAGTGCTAAAATTCTTTGTTTTGTTTCTGCAGGACAATTTGTCTTGCCTGCGACATTTGTTTCTGGTACTGGTCCATATGGTCTGCGAGATATTGTTCCCAGTTTTCATCGTTCCACAGTTCGATATGGTCTCTGACGCCGACGAGCGTGATGCGGTCTTTTAGGCCGGCCCTTTTTCGCAGTCTTTCGTTCAAGAGCAATCTTCCCTGGCTGTCCAGTTCGACCTTGCTTGTCAGGGCAAAGCTGATTCTCTCAAAGGCCACTGCTTCGTCGGGTGCTGTGGTTTTAGGGGCTACGGCCATAACTATCTGCTCGAAATATTTTTCCGGATATAAACAGAGTATGCCGTTTACACCGAGGACAAGATAGAAACTGCTTCCGTGCTCATCGACGTCTATTTGGCCTCTGAGCCTGTTTGAGATGAGAACCCTGTTCTTCCCATCAATCACGTGCTGATATTCACCTGTTAATAATAGCATGGCATACTTCCCACTCGCTATAACAAACTTGGGAAATTATACCACTTATTCCCACCAAGTCAACTTTAAAAAATGAATTTTTTCGAAATTTTTGAAAATTTTATTATAGGACTTTGGCTTAAAGGACTCTAATTCACTTAATTGAAAGTGTTTACGGGAAAAGCGAGCTTTTAGCTTGATATAATTTTTTGATTTGAGGAGCGGTTATTTTTACATTGGCCTGTGAAATGTTCAATGACAGAAGAGAAAAAACGAGCAAGTTTGATTTGGCAGAAGAACTTTGAAAAAAGCCTTAAACACAAAAGAAACCAGGAATCCCCAGCCTGCATAGCGGTGACACGACAAAATCAGATGATTATTTTGAGGATAGTAAAATATGCAGCGACTAAAACAACATCGAGTACTATGGCCGGTATTAATTTGCGATAGACATCGTTGAATCCGGTTTTGAAATACTCGTTGCTGACCACGTGGCAGAGATGCAGGGGGCTGACCATCTGTCCCATATGACCGAATCCGTATGCCAGTGCAACATAAGGATACATCGAACCGTGGTCGGGCAGAGCAGCTACCAGGGCTAATACAATGGGGAAACTCGTGCCGACAAAACCAATTGCCAGACCTGTTACCATGCCCGCTATAAACGGCAAGGTTGCCACTACAAGGACCACGGGAACTTTAAGTTGCAGGAGTTCATCGGCGATTTGGACGGCAGCACCTACCCGGCTTAGCATATATTGAAATGCCATCACGCTGATGACCAGACAGGCTATTTTGTAATTTGATTTACGGTTTATGGATTTGGCCACGGCCGAAAGCCTGAGCTTTTTTGAGGCAACTATGCATGCAATTGACGTGATAAGAGCGATGGCCAGGGGCAGGTATTTATCCACCGTGGGTTCAAGAGAGGACGGGAGCAAAGGCAAAATCAGCAGGGATATAAGGTATTTGACCGGTCCCCAGACAAGCATTACTATCCAGATTGGGAATGTTGCCAGCAGGAACCTGCGTTTGGTGCTGGCAGGGGGAATGCTGGATTTTATGTGCAGGTCGGGATGGGTTTTTCTAAACAGCAGCAGGCCGGTCAAGAGCATGAAAATGCCCATAGGTATCTGAAAAGCAGCAAAACGAGCATAAGAAAGGCCTGTAAGGGTCATTGCCAGCATTACGCCGGGGTACAGTGGCCACCAGTGTTCCCAGATATGGCGGAACCAATAGTTAATCGCTGAAAGAATACTGCCGCTGACTTTGCTGTCTGCAGCGGCGGTTTCCACCATTGGGGCTGAAAAAAGCGCTCCTCCGGGCATCGGCAAAAGACCGATTAGCGCCGGCAGGGCAGCCATAGCAACAGCCGGGCGCCGGACGAGCAATTTTGCCAGTGATACAATCTCTGTGAATTGACCTGCTGCCTGCATAATCGCCGACAAACTCAAAATCAGCATCGTTACAATTACCAGGCCGATAGTTTGCGGCTGGACAGCACCGGTGAGGGCGGTTAGGACGACCTCAACGCCATCGAGTCCGAACAGAAAACCGATAATGAACGCCCCAGCTGCGATGGACAGAGCCAGGGGCAGTTTGAGCCGGGCTAATATCAGTATCAGTGCGAAAACACCCAATGTGTATAGCAAAGCATTCATTTGGGGCTTTGTACCAAAAAGGGGCAATTAAATCAATTGATTAGAGATGATTAGTTGTATTATAACAAAGAGAGCTATGAAATGGAGGGGGATTTAGTAAGCAATCGCTACCCGGTAAATCTTGCCTAATGGGTCTATCCAGAACATAGTTTTTGTTTTATATGTAACAATCTGGTGCGGATGGAAAGAATACGCCCGGCGATGATGAAATGAATAGCTGTATATTCCGGTTGATATGGTTGAAGAGGAAATTTTAATGTATGTGTAAATCTGGCCGCCGAAGTCGTCACTCATTACTTCATCAGGCGTGCCTCTTGCGGTAATCAGAGCATCTTTGTCTTTTCCGAGCCAGCGTTTTTCGAGTTGTGCGACGGAGTTGCAGCCGAGAAAAAGCAATAATGCAGCTAATATTACAAATTTTTTCATTTCCCGACCTTTGACCTTTTATTGTTTTTTTACTGGTATCCAAAGCGGGTGAAGGGAATCGAACCCTCGTGACCAGCTTGGAAGGCTGGAGCTTTACCACTAAGCTACACCCGCGGCTGCAAATGGTTATTGCTTATTGATTATTTACTATTTATAATTCGGATAATTAATTATAAAGATTAAGAAGTCAATAGTCAACAGTCAGTAGAAAAATGAATATAATCGAAACAGCGGCGGAAGCCAAATCAGCTTCAATCAGATTGGCGGCGGTTAAACCTGAGGTTAAAAACAGGGCATTGGCGGAAATCGCCAAGTTACTGAAAGAGCGCAGCAACAGCATCGTTTTAGCCAATAAGGAGGATGTGGAAACGGCTGAAAAAGTCAATTTGTCGGCCCCTTTGCTGAAACGGCTGAAATTCGATGAAAAGAAAATAGAAGAGGTTTGTGCGGGTATCGAGAGCTTGATTAAACTCGATGAGCCCGTAGGTAGAACGATAACAGCCACGGAACTTGACAGGGGATTGGAACTTTACAAGGTTAGCTGTCCGATTGGTGTGATAGGGGTGATATTTGAATCCCGGCCGGATGCACTCGTTCAAATCTCGACTCTTTGCCTGAAAAGCGGAAATGCCGTCCTGCTGAAAGGCGGAAGCGAGGCTAAGAATACCAATGAGATACTGGCTGAGATAATAACTGAGGCCACGGAGAAGGCGGGCATACCAGGAGGCTGGCTGCAATTGCTCCACAGGCGGCAGGATGTTGCTGAGATGCTGGCATTGGATGAGCATATCGATTTGATTATTCCTCGCGGTTCGAATGAGTTTGTGCGCTATATCATGGACAACACGAATATACCTGTGCTGGGGCATGCCGAAGGGATATGTCATGTCTATGTTGACGGGGAAGCTGATTTGGAAATGGCGGTGAATATCGCAGTTGATTCCAAATGCCAGTATGTGGCCGTGTGTAATGCGGCGGAGACTCTGCTGGTTGATGAAAAGATTGCAGAGGTCTTTTTGCCTAAGGTTTACAGCGTGCTGGAACGAAAAGGCGTTGAATTGCGCGGGTGTGAAAAAACAGCTTCGATAATAAACGTCAAGCCTGCAACCGAAGAAGACTGGTCGGCGGAGTATCTTGATTACGTTCTTGCAGTAAAGGTTGTCAGTGGTGTTGACGAGGCAATTGAGCATATCAACCGCTATGGTTCCGGTCATACCGACAGTATTGTTACCGCCGACAGAAAAGCGGCAGAAAGGTTTATGGAGATGGTCGATTCGGGCAATGTATTCTGGAACTGCAGCACGAGGTTCAGCGACGGTTTTCGCTACGGGCTGGGGGCCGAAGTGGGCATAAGCACAAATAAGATACACGCGCGCGGGCCGGTGGGGCTGGAGGGACTTTTGATTTACAAGTGGAAGCTGATAGGCAAAGGCCAGATTGCAGGCGATTATGTCGGCGGCAAGAAGAGATTTACGCATAAGAAGCTGAAAAAGGATTTTAAGATTTAGATGCGAAATTTCAGCGGCTCCAAACGAATAGTCGTAAAAATCGGCACCAATATCCTGACTAAAGACGGGGGGGTAGATACGGGGTATGTTCGGCGGATAGCCGGACAGATAGCATCTTTGGTTAAAGGCGGCAGGCAGGTTGTCATCGTAAGTTCGGGGGCTATCGGTATGGGGGCCGGGCAGTTAGAGATAGCAGGTAAAATCAAAGACACAAAGATGCACCAGGCTTGTGCGGCCATAGGACAGCCGCTGCTGATGGCCGAGTACAGGAAATCTTTCGGGCGGTTCGGCGTTACCGTAGCGCAGGTATTGTTGACGGCAGAGGTCTTAAATAACAGAAAGACGTATCTGAATCTTCGCAATTCCATCGAGACGCTGTTAAATCTCGGCGTGGTTCCTGTTTTGAATGAAAACGACAGCGTCAGCACCGATGAAATCGGGACAGCTTTCGGCGATAACGACAGGTTAAGCGCACTTGTCGCCAGTAAAATCGATGCGGACCTTTTGATTATGCTAAGCGATATCGATGCTCTATATGATAAAGACCCGCGGCGATTTGCGGATGCGGAGCAGATACATACGGTGTATGAGATAACCGACGAGATAGTGCGCAGCGCCGGAGGCAAGGGGAGCAAGTATGCGGTGGGGGGGATGAAGACGAAAATAGAGGCCGCCCGGATAGCATCAAATGCGGGGTGCAGGATTGTTCTTGCCAACGGGAGGTCGAAAAATGTTGTCGGCAGGATTATCAGCGGGGCGACGGTGGGGACAGTCTTTATGCCGAAACGAAAGTTGGGCAACCGTTCGAGATGGATTTTAAATAGTTCCGCAGCAGGTGAGATAAATATCGATGAAGGCGCGATGCGGGCG
>Ga0272442_10003586_pt1 | contig 21726 bp, 20 predicted proteins | sample SSMForm2O_FD_200262 | JGI IMG/M metagenome (GOLD analysis project Ga0272442, IMG submission 200262) | Marine sediment archaeal communities from Little Sippewissett salt marsh, Falmouth, MA, United States - SSM-Form-2O | ecosystem: Environmental > Aquatic > Marine > Wetlands > Sediment ... | reverse complement strand
CAATATCAAGCGCATCAATTAATCTCTGGTCAATATTTTTACCCATCAGTGACAATACGTGTTCTGAACATCCTCTTGCCCATCTCATTATTTGACGGTGATGTTCTTTGGTAAGTAAACCGCCACAATGTACTGCAACAAATCGTTTGTCTCTCATAAAAATGACTCCCGCAATAAGAATACTTTTTAATTATATCGAAAATGAAAATACCATTCAATTTCAATTTTGGTGCATTAAATTGATCCCACAATTTTTCTCCGGCAATTAAATCTTCTTCCATCGATAGCAGATTAGATACCTTATCTGCAATAAAAACTAAAATCTCCTCTCCTGAGACTTCTCTAAGAGAATTTACAGAATGCTGTTTCCTTCTTTTCCAAGAGCCTTTTTGTTCTTCTCTTTTCGCATCCGGCTTGTTTTCGGGTTCAGTGCAAAAGCTCACAAGGCCATACACTGATTGACCATATTCGTGAATCATGGATTCCTTTTGTATAAGTGAAATCTTCTTATGCATCGTGAATCATTCCCGCACAAATAATCTCTTTCTCATCTGTTTCATACATCAGGCATTTCGTTGTATCCAATACATGAACATAAAAAGGAAATTTTCTACCTTTCTTCTCTGACCCTTATGAATGTCGTATGTGATAGATAGTGCTTTTCTTATGCGCATTTATAAACACCTCTTCAGTCTTAATAAATTTTATAAATCATAGACATTGCGCAGTGGGGAGTTTTTATCAATAATACCGAATAAATATTTAAAATCCCCTTTATAAGAAAAATATTATCCAACAAGTTGAAGGGAGACCATCGCACTATTTTATTATTTTGATCAATTTCCATTCCAATAAATGATTTAAAAAAATATAGTTATTTTGATGAATGGCTTGATAGAGTGTTAAGGCTAAAAATCTTTTTATTGTATGAATCCACTCAAAGAAATTTAATTAAAATCTTGGTGAGCTTTTTAAGTAAATCATTTCTCAATTCTTTTAGCAGGATATTATTAATCAATTACCGTTTTACGGTTCGCTTGCTTTTTTGTTTCTTATGTGATATTAAATAATTAATGAAAATTTGAACCAAAGATTTAATGTATTTCCATTCAATAATAATTAATCTAAATCTATCATTTTTATGGCCATGAAATATCTTAATAAAAAAGAGGTAATTATCATGAAACCTACGCCTTTTGAACCAATGACTGATCTTGCACCCATATTCTTTTCCCCGGAATTATGCCATGCCGCCGAACGACTTAAAAAAAACGGTCTATCCTGGAAGCCGCATGTTGGTTGTTTTGTATGGGACAAAGATGAATATATCAAGGTATCCTCTCCCTTTCCGAATCGAATCTACTTTATATTGAATTTGGGACATTTTCTGAAAATCTTTGATACACTGGAAAAAATCAGCGAACAACTCATCTGGATACCTACCTGGAATCAAGCCAGGCAAATCTGCGAAAAAAACCATATTGCTCCCGATGAAATCATTCAACGCCTTTTTGCGGAAAATGCCTTAAAAAATGATTTATTGATATTATATGAAATCATTCTTGAAAATCTGAAAAAAAATCCAATAAGAAACCCACAATAAATCTTAAATCCCTTGGGAAAACGGGAAAATTTGGAAGGAGATTTTTATGATATTGAAATTATTTTTAGTGCTAAACATCATTTTACTGGCCAATCCCTTTTGCATAGAGATAAATGCTTTCCAAAATGACCAACAAAATCCGATTCGATTGGAAGAACTACGCTGGCAATACCGCATCCTTATGGTCTTTGGAAAAGAAGGATGGGACATCGAAGCGCTTCAACGACAATTTCGGGATCAAAACGAGGCCATAGAAGAACGGGCTATTCGTTACTTCCTGTTCGGAAAAGATGTTTTAAGCAATGGTTCGGAAATACTTAATACAAATACATACCAAGAACTCAAAGACAAATACCAACCTTCGGAAGCTGAAGTGCAGGTTATTCTCATCGGGAAAGATGGTGAAGAAAAATATCGCAAGGATTATTTGGATTTTCCCGAAATCTACCGCATCATCGATGCCATGCCCATGAGAAAACAGGAGATAGCCGAACAAAAGGCACTTGAAGAAAAAATGTTAATCAACTTTAGTGATGATAACAGTAGGGGAACCTGGTGGATCATCAATGATGGTGTCATGGGTGGTCTCTCCAAGAGTGAACTGGTAATAAGCGATGAAGGAACAGCCATTTTCCGGGGGAATGTATCTCTGGAAAACTATGGCGGTTTTTCATCCACCCGAAGCTCTCCACGTTCATTCAATCTAAAGGGGTACCGTGGATTACACATCAGGATAAAAGGTGATGGAAAAAAATATCAGTTACGTTTACAGGCCGATAATCGGTTTAACGGGGTAGCCTACCAGTATTCTTTTAATACACAGCCTTCCACCTGGATTTCAGTTCGTGCCCCATTTGATGAATTTATTCCTGCCATTCGAGGCCGTTTTTTATCTAATGTTCCACCCGTTTTACCTGAACAAATCAGGCAAATTGGCTTTCTTATCGGAGACAAACAAGCCGGACCATTTCAATTCGAGATTGAATCGATACGCGCCTATAAATAAAATAAAAAAACTCGGAATGTATCATAAAATGAATAGATCGGCGACAATTCAGAATTAAGAGAAGCTTTAACCCTATATAAAAAAGCCCTTCAGCATATGCCAAAGGGCTTGAAATGTTCTGGCTCCCCAGACAGGACGACTTTCGCAATTTTAAATGAGCGAGGAAATTAGTCAGATATTTCGAGAATTGGAAAAAATAATATCAACTTCACTTTTATTATGAATTCATAAGTAAATATTCAAAAGAGAGTTTATTGTATATCACTACTGGTAAAAATTAAATAAATGGATTTATATCTATTTGTGAGCTAGTACATCAATCCTTGCTCGATTTTTGATTAAATTGAGTATCATTAACTTTTTGAGTAACATCTAAAAATGATTATATAATCTTATCGAATTGTTCAACAGTGATTGCCGGAAAGCTGTTAAAGGAAATCCCGGTTAATTTATTTAACGCTATAGAAGATTTAATTACATCTTCAACCGAGGGAAAGTTCACAATAAAGAGTAAGTCATTTTCTCCCAGCAATGTATACTGGCCAACGATTTCCCCACCATTTTCGTTAATCAACCGATGCGATTCTCCTGTACGTTTGCTGCTTATTCCTTTCAAAGCCTCCGATGAATACTTGCCAAACATTAAATAGGTTTTCATTGATATACCTCCTTTTATACAATCAATCATTTTATACTGTTTGACTTGCACAAGATAGTTCATTAGATTTAACCTCTGAGATAGCTGATTATCGTACTAGCTCAATCTATAAGCACTACCTAGTCTATCTTTGCTTTTTTTATTATATATCAAAATGATAAAAATTCATAAAAATAATCATTCTTTTTATTAATAAATTTATATAATCTTATATATAAGAACAAAGATAGTTTCTCATCAGATGTTGAAGGTCTGGGAATAGCAAGTTCCCCAAACAGAACGATTTTCGCAACTTTTATATGAGGGAGGAAACGAAAAGTATTTATCATAAGTTGGAAGAAGATATTGATAGCTGATATTTATTTGGCAAATTTTAACAATACGTTAAAAAGGTGACCATATTCTCATTAATAAAAAATGGAGAGGAATAGTCCTCTCCATTTATCAATTAAATTAACAAAAATTCTTTCAAGGCATGATAACCGCATCAATGACATGAATGACCCCATTACTGGCTACAATATCAGACTTGACCACCAGGGCATTATCGAGCATTAATCCCGCGCAATCATCATTGACGGTAATCTCATTGCCTTGCACGGTCTTGATCTTGCCCATCTTGATGACATCATTGGCCATCAATTTTCCCGGTGCTACATGATAGGTCAGAACGCTTGTTAAGGCTTCCTTATCCGCTAGTAAAGCATTTAAGGTAGGTGCCGGTACTTTTGCAAAGGCGGCATCTGTCGGAGCAAATACGGTAAAGGGTCCCGGGCCGCTTAAGACTTCTACCAGGTCGGCAGCCTGTACAGCAGTGACTAAAGTATTGAAGATGCCGGCGCCGATAGCAGTCTCCACGATGTTTTTCGGCATCAAGACCTTATCGATAACGTGAATCTTTCCGTTGGAGCAGGAGATGTCGGCCTGGATGACCTTGGCATCATCAATCTTTACACCATCAGTGATATCCACACTTAAGGCTCCACCCTGTAGGGTAATAAGTGAATTCTGACGCATCACCTGTGCGGCCAGTAATCTTCCGCTGACCACATGATAAGTCAATACATTGGTTAAGGCTTCCTTGTCTGCCAGTAAAGCATTTAAGGTATCCGCAGGTATTTCGGCAAAGGCCTCATCAGTCGGGGCAAAAACAGTAAAAGGTCCCGGGCTGCTTAAGGCATCCACTAAACCAGCCGCTTTGACAGCAGTGACCAGGGTATTAAAACTTCCGGCGCCGATAGCGGTCTCGACAATGTTTTTTTGCGCCAACGCAGAGTTTCCTGAAATAAGTAGGCATAACAATATGACGAAGAAAATGGTAGTAATTCTAAGATTTTTCATAATAAAGGTCTCCTTAAATTTATTAGATTTTTAAATTGAAAGCATTATAGTTAAAACGTATTGGTAAATAATTTTTTATTAAAAACTATCATTTATTGTCTTGTCTATAATTATTTCCCCCTTATCTTCTTATTTTAGAAACCGGTAAAATCTTTTTCATTTTTACCACTTATTAACCATTTTTTCATTTTCTATTTTTGTGCTAAATAATATAAATAATATATGTTATATATAATAATGTTATTATGATACTGCTATAGTAACATAATGTCAAGAAAAATTTTTATTTTTACAAAAGCTATACAAAATATTGGAAATTATTTTCGGATATACCCTGTGGATTCTCTAAAACTTTAAAAATCGTATCATGGGTGTTATTTCGTATAAAGCTATCAATGCTCTTTCCAACAGTAAATATTTTATTATGTAATGATGATAATTGATGGGTGATTGGTTTGAAGAGAGAATATTCCTTTACGATACGTAAAAAAAGTAATGAAGGAGAAAAAATTGTCCCATTCCCCGGGAATTCACTTACTTTTAATTCTGAGAAATGACTGTTTTTGCTACGGAAAAGACAAATTTCTCTAAATCTGATAGTTTAAATAATAACTATAGCAATGAAACAAAAAACCGTCCTTCTGTTTTATTGTTTTACCCTGTGCAGTCAATATTTTTGTTATTCCGTTAAACAGTCATACAAACAAGCAGTGGTAGAAATAAATACTCATTGCCTGTATAATTAAAATTATCACTGTCGTACCCAGATCAACCATCAATCAAGGAGAAGAAAAGATGCCATTAAAAAATCACGTTGCAATCGTTACCGGTGCAGGAGCCGGGATCGGTAAAGCCACTGCCCTCCTTTTTGCAATACAGGGTGCAAAAGTATGCTGTAACAGTCTTTCCGGTTCGGCAATAAGCACGGTTGAGAGAATAAAAAGTCAAGGCGGGGAAGCCTTTTTTTGTCAAGGAGATGTTTCTGATCCTGATACAGCACAAAAAATAGTGAATGAAGCCATTGAAAAGTATCATAAAATTAACATCTTATTCAATAATGCCGGTATCGTTATTCCCGGAGGATCTGATAATACTTTAATAGAGGATTGGGATAGAACCATGAAAGTCAATGTCAGAAGTGTTTTTCTTGTATCTAAATTTGCCTTACCTTTTCTGCGTCAAACAAAAGGATGTATTATCAACAATGCTTCCTGCATAGCTCTCAAAGGCACTAAAAATAGACTGGCTTACGCTGCTTCCAAAGGAGCCATTTTATCAATGTCCAAAGCGATGGCAATGGATTGTATTGAATTCGGAGTGAGGGTCAATTGTATTTGCCCTGGAACGGTTGACAGTCCTTCGCTCAGACAAAGAATTGCTGATTCCAATGATCCTGAAGCCACAAGAGCACAGTTCATTACCAAACAGCCCTCAGGCCGAATTGGCAGTGCTGAAGAAATAGCCGAGGGAGTGCTTTTTCTCGTCAACGCAACATATTGTGTCGGAATGAATCTTTCAATGGATGGCGGGTTAACAGCCTAACTATTTGAGTAATTTCGAATCTTTAAAGTAATAAAGCAGGATAAACTCTGACCAATCGAGAACAAATCTCCTCTCTGTTTTTTCTATAATAAAAGTAATGGAGAGATGATGAATGCTTTAAGGCAGTTTAACTTTGTTCGTTTTAACCAAACGATGGTAATGGTTATTCGTTCTCTCCGGTTGCTCTTGGAATTAAAACAAGAAGAAGTATTTTTAAAAGATAATCGTGATGCCCGTTTTAATAAAAATCAACATTTAAATAAAATAATATCGAATAGCGAGGACTAAATCCTTTACTATCCCTTTCCTATCTGTTTTCAGAGAATGATTATTCCTATAGAAGATAGAAGAAAACTTTCTATAGGTCTATATAGACCTCATCATTTTTTATTTCTATTTTATAAGAGGCCAAAGAACGAGCTAAACCAATTGACCTGGTTAATGAGCCCATTAAGTTAGGCCAATTGGGAATCCATTTTATTAGCTTTCCGTTGGTAATATCAAAAGCCGAACCATGGCAGGGACAGATGATTTGATTATCTTTCAACGTTCCTTTGACCAATTTACATCCAAGATGCGTGCATTTGTGACCGATTGCGTAAAATTTTTCTTTATGCCGTATCAACAGAAAAGTGGTGCCATCCATTTGAAATTCTTTCATTTCTCCTGATTGGAGCTTATTTGCACCGGGTATTTTACTTTGCATAACATTCCTCCCTTGTCGTATTATTTTTATATTATTTTACCATATCCCGGGAAATATTTTTTTATTTCATCCCTTTATCGAATAATTTGCACATCAATTAATCAATGCTTCTATTTCAAGCGCTGACCCATCTCTTGGGTTGGCCCCGATTATCACTTATTTACATAGATTTCCTGATAGCTCATGCGATTCATAAAAACCAGTCGGCCTATCTATCGGGCAATAGATAGGCGTGTTAAAAATCAACAATTACCTTTTAACCAACCTTCATTCATGATATAGCCACCATGTTCCCCGCCTTCAGGTCCCATTTCGACAATCCAATCTGCTTCCCTTATCAGCATGAGATTGTGTTCTATCACAATAACCGTAGAACCATTTCGCGTCAATTCTTTTAAAATGTGAATCAATTTTTTTACATCGTCGTTATGCAAACCGGTTGTCGGTTCATCAAGGATATACATGACATCCTTCGTCTTACCCAGGCATAATTCTTTAGCAAGTTTAATTCTTTGCGCTTCTCCACCGGAAAATGTGTTTGCACTCTGGCCCAGTTTTATATACGATACTCCTACTTTATCCAGCATATCGAGTATGTTAAATATTTTTTCTTCTTCTTTAAACAGTTCTTTTACTTCGCCGATTTCAAGCTCTAATAAATCTGAAATCGTGTATCCTTGGTATTTCACTTCCAGAACTTCATCGCAATACCTCTTGCCATTGCATTTTGTGCAGATAGTATAGATATCAGGTATAAAATGCATTGGAATGGCTATTTGACCCGCCCCCTTACATTCTGTACACTGTCCTTTTTTACTGTTAAAACTAAAATGCTCCCGGGTTAGTTTTCTCTTCTTTGAATTATCAAGATTGGCATAAAAAGTCCTGATTAAATCAAATGCACCGGTGTAAGTTCCCGGATTAGATCTGGGCGTCTTGCCTATCGCATTTTGGCTGACATGATAAATCTCCTTGATGTTCTTTGCACCAATAACATCCCTGTATTCTCCTGACATATCCGTTCTTTTTCCAAGAGCATTTGAAACAGCAGGATATAAGGTTTTAGACACCAAACTGCTTTTTCCGGTTCCGCTCACACCGATTACACATATCATTTTTGAAAGTGGTATCGTAAGATTGATGTCTTTCAGATTATTGGTAGACATCCCTTTTATCGTCAATGTCTTATTTTTTCCTAGAGAACAGCCCCTGGGCTGGAAATGGAATTCATCAATGACTGTCTTTGGATTTAACGAATCGAATGCTTTCTGTTCGACCGCCGTTTCTTCTGCCCGCATTATTTCGCCACCATATTTGCCTGCTTTTGGTCCAATTTCCACCAAGTAATCTGCCATATTAATAAATGCTTTTTTATGTTCCACCATAATAATGGTATTATCCAGTTTTTTCAGATCTTTGATTGTTTCAATCAGGAAACCGTAATCCCTCGGATGAAGTCCCTTTGAAGGTTCATCCATGATATATAAAATATTGGTTAAACCAGACCCAAATTGCGTTGCAATCTTTAGTCTTTGGGCTTCTCCGCCCGAAAGCGAAGGAATGCTTCTATTCAGATTCAAATAACTTAAACCAACCTGTTCTATTTTTTTCAATCGGTATAAAATTTTAATAAAAATAGCTTTTGCTTTATCTTTTTGGGAATCTGATAATGCACCATAGGTCCTATGACACCAATCCCTTAACCTTGAAATGTTCATGGATGCAGCTTCCGGATATCTTGTGGTACCGATTCTCACCAAACGACCTTCTTCCAATAGACGTTCCCCGTTGCAACGGCTACATTTCTTTTTTACCATGTAATTTTCAATATATGCCATCGATCTAGCATTTCCGTTGTTCTTTAAAAGGCGATGCATAGTATTGACCACACCCTCAACCGGTCTTGTTATCGTGCCTTTTCTCCCATTGGGATTTTCATAACTAAGACTCACTTCTCTGTCTCCGGAACCATAAAAAAGTTGTTTTTTATAAGCATCCGAAAGATCCTTAAAAGGCACTTCCAGATCTTCCTTCATATCTTTGGCCAAAGCAAGAACCTCGCCTCTCATCCAGTTTGCATTTGGTTTCTCTCTGTGTTTTCTTAAATTGCCCCACCAAACCGATGCGCCATCTAGAATTGATTTTTCAGGATCGTTTATGATGAGATCGACATCAATCTGTAATTCCTCTCCAAGGCCTTTGCAGACAGGACACATATGATCCGGATGATTATGGCTAAACATGGCTGGTGACAATGCAAAGAAGATTCTACCACAGTTCCCGCAAACATTGTTTTTTCGGATAGGTATATGACACTGCGAACATATCCTTTCTCCAATGGTTGCAAATAAAAGCTTCAGATAGTCTCCTGTTCTGGAAACCGTTCCAACCGTCGATCTTGGATTCATTCCAAGATTTCTTTGATCAATAGCGATAGACGGCTGTAACCCGGTTATCTTCTCAACCATTGAATCATTAAGATTATTGCTAATGGGAGAATTTGAAGAGACTAAATCAATAAATTGTTTTTGACTTTCATGATATATTGTATCGAAAGCAAGGCTTGACTTTCCGCTTCCGCTGACACCGGTAAATACAGTAATCTTTTCCTTGGGGATTTTAATAGAGATATCTTTCAGATTATGCAGAGAAGCATGTTCAATACTTATTTCATTCGTATTCCTTATTTCATATTCCATGCCACTTTCAGGTTCGATTTCCTTTATATAGCTTATTTTCTTCTCTTGGGTACTTTCCTTTCCGAAATCAATCGCATCCACTTTGCTTTTCGCTTCTGGAAAAACTTTGCGATTTGTCCAATGCTCCACCCACTTTGGCACTTTGACTTTGTCAAATACCGGCACCACCTCATAAGGCATTATTTGTAATATCATCGAATTTTCAAATCCATCGAATCCGGAAATTTTCAAGAAATGATTGTGTTTATCCACACCCTCAATTCTAACCACTGTGGAAGCAAGGGGATTTGGCCTTACAGGTGATCTTGTGGCAAAAATTCCACATTTTGGTGCATTGTCATATGGAGGATTGCACATTCGGTTTTTTCGGAATTCCACCTTATCGAATCTGTGAAACCACCAAAGAATCCTCATATAGTCACCTTTTTCAATCATTCCGAGAGTCGATTCGATTTGATTGTTTGAAAGCGATCCGGTTTCATAAAATTGCAGTACGTCAGATTGATTAACAAACAGATACTCGCCAATAACATTTCCATCGAAAGGTATCATGGCAGATTTTTGTTTTTTAAAGATACTTTCTATCCTTTCTTCGCATGGAAAATATGGCTTGATATCTACAATCTCACCCTGCATATTATTCTCTTCAATCAGCATTTCACCCATTTTCTCCTGCAAGTCAATTATCTTCGTTCCATAACAAAAAAGCATGTTCTTTCCCTTGGTGAATATCAAACAATGACTGAAATGGTCCAGTTTTATCAGGGCTTTTTCCAAGCCTTTTTTTAATATGATTTTTGTTGCACTTCCCGGTTCATCGTTTGGCTTTTTTATAATTTTATAATCTCCGATTGATTTAAATTCAATTTTTTTCATCAACCATCCTTGTACTCCTTCAAGAATCGGATTATTCTCTCTCAATGATTGGTTTCATTTACTATCTTGCAGCGATTTCAATTCTTATCATAGAAAACTATCTTCTATATTTCTCATTCTGCATTACTTTTTTTATAGCATCTGTATACTCAAGGCCATCTTTAACGGGAACACCCCACAAATTTCTTCCAATAATACTTCCTTCACCGCCGGCTTCCATGATGATCTCGACCAAATTTTCCAAACCGCTTTTTGCTTCGCCGATTATTTTAGGTCCTCCCGAAAAAATGACAAAAGTCCTTGTTCCGGCTCCCACAACAATCCTGGCTCTCTCAATATGTTGCTCTTTAGTTAGAAGAGAATCATAATTTGGTTTCGTTTGTTCTCTTTCCATCTTTTTTTCATAATCCAATAATGCTTCCTTGTCCGGCTCAAGCTCAATATATTTCAACGCCTCTGGTATTTTGCCAGAATATTCTTCTTTTATAAATGCCTCATATTTTCCTCTTTTCACAGGATCTACGACTGAAGGAAATTTTGTTTTTACGATGTCTGCTCCCAAGGATTCAGCAGCAGAAACGGCATAATGGCACCAAAGCAGACTATCTTTTTTAGTTGCATCAGGAACCGGTCCTCTGGGATAGCTCCATAAAATTAAAGGTAATCCGTTTCGATGAGCTTCCTCTCTTATTTTCCCTATTCTCTCAACGTCTTCACCGGTCTGTTCAGAACCCAGATAAAAAGTTAAGCCCACGGCTGCTGCGCCCACTTCCAAAGCATCCTGTACTGAGCCAAACATGGTAGGTCGGGGATAATTCTCTATATTTGCTTTTCCGGTATAGAAATGGCCATCCAGCTTTATCACCAAAGGAACCGAAGGATGAATATCATGTTGATATTTCTTGGCCTGACCTACGGATAGCACCAGGGCGGAAAAATCACCTTGATTTGCCAATTGTATCACTGAGCTTGGTTTAGCTGCCCTTTCCCATTTCCATTCATGGCCCGGTCCATGTTCAACCAATTGATCAAAGGGAAGTCCCAGAAATGTGCCATGACCGGGACCATGTTCATAAAGCATTCTATTTAATTTCTCGGTTACGCCTCTGCTTAGATGATTTATCTGACTAAGTTTTACTCTATTCATCATTGAACTACCTCCTTAACAATGTTTTTGTTCAAATGAAAATTGATAATGATTCTCCGTTTTAAGCCCTAAAAACTCAATCTTCTCTCTTTTTATTTGAACAAAAGAACAGATTTTAAAGTTTCAGTCTCTGCAAACTTTTTCACCTCACCTGACTCTAATTATTTTTTTATGCTCATTGATTTTACTTGCTTAAGAATTCAAACGCTTGATAAACCAAAAAGGCCGGCCAAACAAGCGCCTTGAAAAAACCCACAACGCCCATCCAGAAGGTTGTGGCATGACTGATGAAATAGACAGCCGCACCAATGAGCCCAATACCATACAAGGCCGATCCACCCTGATTAACATTTTTCTGCATGTTATCTTCCTCTTTCTCTAAATTATTTTTTGTACCAATAATGAATCATTCATCATTTTTTATCACCCGTAAGGATGCAATGATATCTTAAAAATAATATATTTTGTAGAGATTGCCACGGAATTTTTCCGGCATTATCTATGGAATTTAATAAAGTTCTCAGGTTTTACAGCTTAATTATCAAATCCATGATATTGTTTGAATAACTTCGACTTATTCGACTAAAAATCCTTCTTTTAAAAAAATATAGGAAACCTTCTGGCGAAATCACTATCCCCGGAATCATAATCCTTCAATCTTTTTTTATCTGAAAATTTGCTGCTTCAGCCATTTATTTGTTAAGAAAATACTATTTTGTGAAATGGTGAAGATTGGCCCAGATATCTTTTCTCTCATTTTGTTGCATTGCAAGACCTGACTTTTTTTTGCCTATTTTTCTTTGAAAATAATTCAACAAAAAAGCCCTTCAGCAAAGGCCAAAGGGCTTGAAATTATCCTGGTTATCCGGATAGGATGACTATGTATTTTTTTAATAATCTTTTATTTTTTCTCAGCTACTAAATTTAAATCTTTATTGATATTCATAATCTTTTCGGTATTCAAATTTAGACATAAAATAATGCCTAATGCACAGGCCAGAGTCCCTGCCCAGAAGGTTGCCTGGGGTCCAAAAATATTCCAAATAAATCCACCCGCAAATGCACCTGCCATAATGCCTGCATTTTCGCATATGCCTCCATATATTCCCATGGCTGCTCCCTGACTTTCAGAAGATACAATATCGGACAATAAAGCTGAGGCGGAAGGATTAAACATCACCGAACTGATGCTAAAGACAACAACAGCTATTAAAAGAGAGAGAAAATTATTTGAAAAAGAAATCCCAATCATGCTGACTGCAGATACCATCAGAGCAGCTATGATGAACAATTTTTTTCCTTTTCGATCGGCTAATATCCCCATTGGAACGCCAAATACGATAGGGATTAATCCTTTTAAAGTAAAAAATATGCCAACAAAAACAACATCCAACTCAAGAACCTGAGTAATAAAAAGCGGGAAGAAAGATATAAAAATGCCTGATGCAAAATAGGCACAAATGGTTATTAAACACAAGGGACATATACAGCGATATTTTTGCCAGACTTCAGAAAAGGAGTGTTTTTTCCCCGGTAAATGCCTGGGAGCATTAAATTTCGGACCTTTGAGAATCATTATCGTAATGATTCCGCCTAAAATATAAACACTGATGGCTATATGAAATACGCGAAAATAACCCAAGTGACTAGCAATCAATCCGCTCAAGAAAGAACCGAGACTACCAAAGCTAGTGCCTACAACTAAAAGCAATCCCATAAAAGCAGCTTTTTTTAATGCAGGAGAATACCTTCCCACATAACCCCTGGTAGGCCCAAAGAGCGCAGACCGGGATAATCCCAGACATAGGATTGCTATAAAAGCAAAATAGGTATTACCGGCCAATAAAAATCCGGCCAATATTATGCCGCTAATCACAGTTCCCCAAATCATCGGGATACGAATACCTGTCTTATCAGCTATCCATCCCCATGAACTTTCACCAACCACCATGCCCAGCCATAAAACTGAAATTAAAACACCTGTTGCTTTAGAGGAAAACCCTATATCGACAAGGTAAAGCGGAATAATGGGCTGCAGCAAGCTGGAAGACAACATGCCTATTGAAAGAATACCCAATATTGGCGCAATATTATTAAGTGATTTTTTCATTAATCCAACTCCCTATTCGTCATAACTTGTCTCTAAAAGGAGAACCTTTTCAATTATCTTTTATTAAAATAGCAAACCTATTTAGCATACCATAAAATCATCTGTATTTGTATAAAAATATCATGATAAATTTACAGTCTACCAATAATTTCAAATATAAAACAATCAAGCCAAAGTCATATTGGATAATCTAAAAGTGAATCTATCCAGACAACGTTAACGGATGATTGCCACCAAAGTGTCTATATTAAAATCTTCTTATTGAAAGACCCTGCCAATGATATATCTTTCAATCATTTTTTATGAAAAACCTATTTAAAAAAGTTCTTCCCGACACATTTCCCCAATGTTTTTTTTGACTCAGTAATCTAAAGCCATCCATTTTATTGTTTATCGATCAAAGGTGAAGGATGGTTTCCATTATTGTCTATCTTTGCTCCTCGAGAAAATCTGGAAATTCATTATTAATCATTCTTAAATGATGATTGACTTTTTTCATTTCTTCAATATCGCCTTGTTCTAATTCAAAATCAAAAATATCAAGATTTTCCCGTAAATGTTTTTCAGAGGATGTTTTGGGTATGGCAATGACCTCCTGCTGAATAAGCCAGCGCAAAGTAATTTGAGCAGGCGTTTTCTTATATTTATCGGCAAGTTCGCTAATTACTTTTAATTTCCCTACTGCTCCCATAATGATTGGTCTGTAAGCAGTAATGTAAATATTATTCTTACGACAAAAATTCAGCAATTCTTCCTGATAGAGTAAGGGATTAAATTCCACTTGATTAACGGCAATATCAAGTGAAAGGGATTGGCAAATTGGAATCGCCTGTTTAAGCCGTTTTATCGTAAAATTGCTCACACCGATTGCCTTTATTAATCCTTTGGAATATAATTCTTTGAATGCCTGAAATGTCTCTTTCATGTCAATGGAAGGATTCGGCCAATGGACAAGATAAAGATCAAGGTAATCAGAATTGAGCTTTCTTAAGGATTCTTTACAAGCATTGATAACAGACTGGTAATGCAGGTTATCCGGCATGACCTTAGAAGTAATAAATAATTTTTTACGATCGAAACCTTTAAGCGCTTCTCCAATCTCTTGCTCATTATTATATGCTTCAGCTGTATCAATATGCTTGTAGCCCATCTGAATTGCTTTTTTTACAATCTCGATTGCTTGCTTTCCTTTTAAAGGAAAAGTTCCCAGACCCAGAACAGGAATATTTACACCGTCAATGATTGTTTTAATGTTCATTTCTCCTCCTTATTTTTTCTTAAATAGATTTGATAGCATAAAGGTAATTAATTTATTCTAAGCCTAAATATCAACATAATCAAAATAATTTCAGCTGATGATTATATTGTATATTGTTAGATTAACAAAAAAATTCCGGAAAAGAATAACCTTGGTTTCTATTTCACTCATAATATTGTTCACCGTTTTATTTCCAGTTTGGACGTCATCTTAAATTTTTTCTTTAAACTTTCAGCCTTCAGATAAGGCCAACAGATGTTATCATAGATTCTTATTTTAGTGAGATATCCCATAATTATTTTGGCAAATTTATTGACAAACTGTTTTATGACCTCCTTTATCTTATAATATTTAGACAAATTTGTCTTAAGAATGCTATACTATTAATCGAATTCAAGAATTTACTTAGATTATCAAGGAGGATTGATAAAATGCCGTGGATAGAAAAAGACGACTGTATAGGGTGTGGAATATGTATCGAAACATGTCCGGTTGATACCATTTTTATGGTAGATGGAAAAGCAGAAATAAATATGGAGAACTGTATTCATTGTGGTTTATGCCATAGTGCATGTCCGGAAAATTCAATCAAACACGATAGTGAAAAAATACCCGAAGAAGTGAATGTAAATGTATCCGTGACAAAAGGTTTTATGGATGATTGCGCAAAATACCTAGGAAATCCTGAAGAGAAACAAAAATGCTTGAACAGGATGATAAAACACTTCAATAAAGAGAAGATCGTGGCTGAAAAAACGTTAGAAGAATTGGAAAAAATGAAATAATTTTTTTATGCTCTTCCCCGCATGCAAAATGTTTACTGATTAATTTCTCTTGTAAGATTTCAGAGCAGATACTCTCTTTAATAACGCATTTATTTTGCACCAAGCGACCAACCATGGAAAATATGTCATTGCAGGACCTAATCCTAAAATCTTCATAAATGATTTCAAATTATGGTAAACGGAATTTTTTTTCCAGGTGCATAAAAAGACTTTCAACCGTCAATGCAAGTAAAGACACCGGAATAGCCCCCTTGAGAATCAGAATGATATCATCACTTCTGATGCCGTTGACAATCAGAATTCCAAAACCTTTAAGCCCTACCGTTGCACCGATTGTAGCAACACTTATATTTAAGATAAGCGACACCCGCACTCCTGCCAAAATAGCAGGAAAAGCAAGCGGTAACTCCACTTTGGACATGACCTGAAAAGGGCTCATTCCCATAGCCCTTGCGGATTCTCTCACGTCTTCCGATATGGTATTCAATCCTTCGATTGTATTTCTTAATACCGGAAGGATACCGTAAATAAATAAAGCCACAAGCGCCGGTTTAAACCCATATCCTAAAAAAGGTACCAATAACGCCAGAATGGCCACCGTAGGAATAGTTTGTCCGAATATTGCTATTCCCAGGATAAATTCTTCCAACTCATTCATAATGGGAAATCGGGTCAGGATAGCAATGCACACCGCAATAAGCACGGACAAAGAACTGGAAACTGCTACAATAAAAATATGCTGCCTGGCAAGTTCAAACAGACTTTCACGGGCAACAAAAAAATCCTTTGGTTTGATGGCAAAAATAAGCAATTTTTCAATTACATCAAATTTAAATATGCTAAAGAGAAACAATAAAAAAAGCATGATGGTTGCAATCATAAAATTTGTTTTATTCTTTTTCATTTTTTTCTCCGCCAAACACGTTCATCAAAATATCTTCAAAATGAATCAAGCCAATTCTCTTTTTTTCATCGATTACTTCCAGGGATCTGGCTCCCTTTGAAATCATCATGGAAAGTGCATTTGAAACCGTGCTTTCCTTATTGATGCGAAAATAATGCCTGACAGTCACATTATTTTTAACAGCCACAGGTCGCTGATCAATGACATCCTGTACCATAAACCTGCTTAGTAATTTTAAGGCATATTCACTTCCGAGAAATTCTTTGATATACCCTTCCTTATCCTCTGCAATAAAATCAGACGGTCTTCCGATAGACACGATTTCTCCTGGTCTCATGACCGCTATTTTATCCGCCAGCCTGATGGCTTCTTCCACATCATGGGTTACGAAAAGAACCGTTTTCTTAAGCTGTTTTTGAATGCGGTAAAATTCTTTTTGCAGTCTTTCGCGGTTTAGTGGATCCAAAGAACCGAAAGGTTCGTCCATGAGCAGAATCGCAGGGTCAGCCGCCAGGGCTCTCGCTACACCGACTCTCTGCCCTTCTCCTCCGGAAAGTTCTGAGGGAAGTTTATCCTTATAATTTCGATTCAATCCTACCAAATCCAAAAGGGTATCAACCCGCTGGTCGATATCATATTTTTTCCATTTGAGCAACCGGGGCACTACGGCAATATTTTCATATACATTATAATGGGGAAAAAGTCCGGTATTTTGAATAGCATATCCAATACCTCTTCTAAGTTTCGAAAATTCCATGTGCCTTATATCCTTATTATTAACATATATTTCCCCTGATGTCGGTTGAATGAGTCTGTTTATCAGTCTGATCACGGTTGATTTTCCACAGCCGGAAGGTCCAAGCAAAACCAGAAGCATCCCTTCCGGAATTTCCAGGTTGAAATTCTTTAAAGCCACTGTATCCTGATATCGTTTGGAAACATTGACAAGTTTAATCATGTTTTTATTCCTAAAACCTTTTTTTGATAATAAAAGATGAAAAATGAAAGCAGGGAATCCAGCATGAATGCCATGGCAATTAAGGGAATAACCCCCAATAAAATGAGATCCGGTGCTGCCTGAGCAAGACCCAGGAAGATAATACTACCCAGTCCTCCCCCTCCAATTAACCCTGCAAGAATTGTATTTCCTATGGATTGGGTCATTGCCGTTCTAATTCCTCCCAGAACAACCGGTAAAGAAAGAGGCAATTGCACCTTCCAAAATGCCTGATATCCTTTCATTCCCATCCCACTGGCTACCTCAAGCAAATTTTGATCAACCATATTGAGCCCGGCAATGGTATTGTGCACAATGGGAAACAAAGCATAGATAATCAGCACCAAAAAAGCCGGCGTAAAACCCACGCCTCTTACACCAATATTTCTTAGAAATTCACTTCGCTCTCCCAAAAAAGCCAAAGGAACCATAATAAGTCCAAGCAAAGATAATGTGGGAATAGTCTGCCCGAGATTAATTAAAAATAGAAGTGGATTATTCGTTTTTTTACTTTTATAAATCAGGAGGCCGATTGGAACGCCAATTAAAATACCAACCAGGACTGAAAGAAAGGCAAGGGAAAAATGTCGGTTAAACTGTCGAAAGAATGTTTGACTTCTATTAAAAAACTCTTTCATAATGGAAAGCTTATCTAAATGGCCACTAAACAGAAAGAAAAGAATAATCAAGAAGATGGCAAGATAAAACAATCGACGGTGCAATATGGCTTTTTCATAGTTCTTGAAATTGCCACTTAACACCATGAAAACACCCATCAGAAATACCCACAGACCACCGCCAATTGACATTCTTCCCATCACTGTTTGATTATACGCATCATCATCTAATGCGCCACCCAACAAATACAAAACCAATCCTACAATCAAAAGGATGAACATGCCAATCATTAGTTTATATGATTTCTTATTCAATACGGTCAAAAATAAAAGCACCAAAGAGGCAAACAGCAATAAAAAGAATCCATTTCCAAAAAGCTCTTTGGCACTGATATCAGTTCCGGTCAAAACTCTGTTTGGCCTGTATTCGGCAAAACTAAAAAAAAGGAAGGAAAGTGCAATGGTCAGCGCTCCTAAAACAGAAACTGCATTTCCGGATTTCTTCATGATGATGCTCCTATTGGCTGATCATTCCGTTCTCCTCCAGGTAATCTCTGGCTACTTTCTCTGGATCCATACCATCATAAGCAACTTTTGCATTGAGTTTTCTCAAAATGTCAATATCCAGACTCTCAAATAATCCCTTTAGGATTGTCTCAATTTCCGGATACTGCTTGTAAATCTCTCCCCTAAGAACCGGAGCCGGAAGATATACCGGAGGGATACTCTTGGGATCATCTAAAACAACCAGATTCATCTGTTCTAAAGCACCATCTGTCCCATATACCAGGGATACATTGACTCCGTTTGTTTCTTCCACCAGCGCCTTAAGCATTTCAGCGGTATTTCCAGAAGCAAGGATAATGAGCTGATCGGAAGAAAGTTGAAATCCATAAGCCTGCTCAAATCCCCGCAACCCTTTGATGTTTTCTGCAAAGGCAGCTGAGGTAATTAACTTAACCCTTCCTCCCTCATTGACATATCTAGTAAAATCGTTCATGTCATGGATTTTATTTTCCTCCGAAAACGCCTTTCTAACTGCCAGGGCTTCCGTATTATTGACGTTGGCAGGTTCCAGCCAGATAATATTATTGGCTTCTTTATCCAATTTTTTGGTAAGCAAATATCCTTCTCTCGCATCGGACCAGATTTCTGCATTATCTGTTTCATGATAATATTGACCTGAACCGGTATAATCCAAGACCAGATCAACTTCTCCCGACATCAGCGCTTTCCTGAGAATATCAGGAGTGCCAAATTCGGTTTTATCAATGATTTCAAATCCCTCTTGTTCCAGTAAAATAATCATCATATTTCCCAGGATCGCGCCTTCGCTATCAATCATGGTAGCAACACTAAACGGACCTTTTTTTGCCTCTTCATCATTCTGATTATCATTACAACCAACCAATGGAATAAACATGAGAACGATGATAAAAAATATTGTGATCTTTCTCATAATTTTACCCTCTTTTCAATTATTTTAAATATTATAACAAAAAATATATAACAATTAAATATAATAATAGAACATAACCTGCTCTCCGGAATCAAAATAGACAGAATCTCCAATGAACGGCTTATCTATGAAACAGTCTGAATCCGCGGATAGATGCGCCAATAGAATTGAACAATAGAGAATCATTCTGGTATATTCCCAGTATAATTAATTTTTAATTTCATTAATCCAAACTTCCTCTATTCTATGATAATGCTTCCTGGTAGCAGCGGCTAAATCAAGAAAAACCTGCTTTATTTCCCGGCAATCAAATGCAAATATTTCGAAATATTTTTTCTCAATTAATCCGTTTTCCAGATCCCTGGCTACCGATAGCGCTTTTTTAGCTGATATGTTTTCCTTTTCTGCTTCAGTTATCTTACTTTTCACATATTCCAAAGAAGTTTTGATTGCCGCTTCTTTAAACCGGCCTTCATTAAAATGCAATAATCCATCCTTTACTTGGGCATGAAGTCGAGATATCCACCTCGCGTGTTCTATCTCCTCAGATGCTAGTTTGGACCAAAAATCTTGATACTTTGGAAATTTCCGGGCATATTCTTGATATAATCGGCTAATTACTTTCTCGTGTTCAGCCATTAGTTCCAGTGTCCTAACTTTTTTCATTCCTGAATCCATAAAATATTCCTCCCGACAATTGATCTATAAATTCCTTTTTCTTAAAGCCCTTGAGGTCAAGTTTCACAATTTCACATTTTATCAATTATTAAAATTGGTTTGATAATAAAATAAGATGAAACATGTTTTGTGAAATTGTGAATACCTCACCATTTTTCTCTCAAAACACCCTTAACTTAAAAAAATATCGTGCTCATTCTTAAGGAGCATAGATTTTCCATGAATAGCCAACTTTTTGTAGATAATAATACCCTGTCATGCTCTCGCTTTCACTATAATAATCTGCAGTTATTATACCGCTTCCGCTAATATATGCACTGGCATAACTGCCATTTACCGATACATTAGAGATATTTACAAAGATAGTTATAGTAACCGCAGAAGCATATTGATATAAGGTGTTAATGACATCTTCGATCCCACAGGTTGCATAATATCTGTCTGATCCGTAAACACAATAATTTTTTGCTTTACTCCAATTTTGATCATTTATCGCCAAAAAATATTCATTCACAACACTTTTAATGGCAGCTTCATCACCTGCAGGCGTTACAATTCCCCCACCAGCACAACCCGCTAAAAACATAACGAGTACCAATACTAAGACTAATAGAAAATAATTTCTTTTCAACTGTGTCTCCTTTTCCAAATTAATTTTACAATTTCTGCTACAATACCTGTATTAACTACATTTTATATAAATTTACACCTCCTAACTTCCTATTTATTTCCTCTTTCTCCCCACTTATAAAGTTTTCAATAAAATAAAAACAGACAGAGTAAGAAAATAAAATAGTTATTCTCTTACTCTGTCTGTTTACCTGAAAGATTCTTCTTAAAAAAATCAGGAAATAAGTCAAATGCCTCTGTCTGGTAATCCCTATTTTTTAGGAATTGCCCCATCAGTGCTTTTTGGTATAAAGCTTTCCAGAGTTCTGTCATGCAGCAGTTCTTTTGCCTGAAAGTTTGGATACTTTTGTCCTCTTGTTTCTTCGGCTCCTCTTCTTTTACGATAAAAAGAAGAGGTCTCTCCTGTTGCATTCATACAGGTTATAATTTCAATTTACACAAAATGTTCTAGTAAAGGAAATACGCCATAAGTTTTAATATCCTTCTTTTGTGGAGAATATTATTTTATGAGTATGGTGAAATCCGGTCCATTAAATTATTCTTGTATATTTTGTGAATTTGTGAAGCTGGAACGATCACGATTAATCGATTAGTTCGTGGGTTAGATGGACCGCCCTTCGATAAGCTTGAACAGTATCAAAAGCGAAAGGAATGTCCTTTCAGCTTGCGTTTTACGAGGTCAAGCCGGTGAAGGGCCAGTCCATCCGCAA
>Ga0272442_10003584_pt1 | contig 21733 bp, 45 predicted proteins | sample SSMForm2O_FD_200262 | JGI IMG/M metagenome (GOLD analysis project Ga0272442, IMG submission 200262) | Marine sediment archaeal communities from Little Sippewissett salt marsh, Falmouth, MA, United States - SSM-Form-2O | ecosystem: Environmental > Aquatic > Marine > Wetlands > Sediment ... | reverse complement strand
ATTTCTTGGTGTTCTTGATTATAATCAATCATTACTTCACACTTGGTAATGTTTTCGTCCCAAGCATTTTGAACTAATTCATTTATTATGAACGTTTTTGGCTTACCAGCTTGGAGTGCTTTCAATCCTTCACGGTCGACTTCAAACCAATTATTCATTCTTCTACCTCCATCAACAGAAAGAAAAACTCAGGTGGTTGATATTCTCCACAATATCTATAGTAGCCAGGCTTCTCATTATGCCTAAGCACTATTCTCTCAATAAGGTCATCTATTGCCTCCTCAGTTGGCTCCCAATCATTAAATCTAGACTCATCATAAATAGACATATCAATTTCAATAGTTGGATTAAAGTTTCTTTCCTTCATTTCCTCTTGGACAGCATCAAGACGGTCTTTAAGATACTTCAGTTTGTCATAGAAATAAGGAACTACACTGCTAAGGTGATGTCCTCCATCTCCTTTAGCTTCTCCATTATGATTTCGATAGAATCCAAACATATTACCTATTTCATGATTTTCAGCGATAAGGTGTTGGTCAGCTAATTGGTAAGGCGGAATGATATTTACTCTAGTCATTTTGCATCCTCCACAAGGAAAATAAATTAATTAAAGGTTCTTTCATCCAATTATAAACAAATATAACTATTAAAAAGCACACACCACAAGCTGAAAGAATCAATGTTACAGAACCATTTAAATTTGGTTCTACATTTTCTTTAATAATTGCAAGTAAATTAATTAAAAATACTACAACTGAAAGTACTATAAAAAAACCTAGTAGACCATAAAATATAGATTTAATTTTTTGATTCATGCTATCAACATCTCCACAGCTTTTTTAATTCCTGCTCGAGCATCACCATCACCAATTAATTTGGCGACAGAATAAAATTGTACTTCATCAGTTTCTTCTTTCGTCGGGCGATGGCCAAGGTTAAGAGATTTCACCAAACGATAATTTTCATGATAAGTTCCCTGAAATTTATGATGGGTAATATAATTACCATTTTCATCTTTCATTAAATTACCATTTTTATCATGCCTAATAAAATTACTAGGCGATACCTTCGCTAAAAGCTCGGGATTATCTTCAAGGGTATCTACAGCATTCCAAATTTTCTTTCTAATGGTTTCGTCCATTTCAAATTCACCAAGTTCATATTAATTTCTCAGTATTTAAACTTTTGCCTGTTTTTAATACCTTAGAACATTTGTTAAGAAACTCCCTCTTCTCCTCTTCACTCCTAGTTACTATAGTTACTGTTCCTCCATATTGCATATTTAATTCCTTGATATATATTCCTTCGTCGGGTAGTTCCTCTGTGAGATAATTCACCATCATTACATAGTAACAAAAGTCCTTCCAAGACTTTTTTGGAGCAATAATATTTTTAATTGCACTAACACCTCTAAGTGTCATATGTCGATGAACAAATCCATATTTTCTGAGTATTTTAGCTACTAGTTGTTTCTTCATTTCTAACACCATATATTATTACAACACTTCCTTCCTTAAGTTCTTCTTGATAATCCTTATATAACTTCTGTCTAAACTTTTCAGCATCCTCAAATACATCAAACTCTTTAATAAATTCAACTACAAATTTATGCCTTTTCAAGCCAATCACCTTGCATTACTATTTCCTTTCCATCTTTAAATTTAACGTGATACATATAATCATTAATTTTAAATTCTTTAACTTCTAATGGAATATGACTAATATCTATAATATATCCTGCCTTTCCTACTTTCTTTTTTCTAGGCTCATCAAACCCTGCTATAAGACCGCTTTTCCATTTTTCTCTCCAATCATCAAAAAAGGTTCCACTAATTGATTTTGCATCTTTTCTCACTCTGACATATTGGCCTAATTCAAATTCAGGTTGTATATCTTTAGAAGAAAATTTTTTTATATATTTTTCTTTGTATAGCTCAAATAACTCATCTTTTGAAATAAACTTTGGTTTCTTTTTATGTTGCTCTTGTTCATGAAGAAATCTTTTGGCATTGATTATTCTTGAAGTTGTCACTTCATCTCACATCCACAATACGGGCAAAAGTTTCTTTCTACTTTTACTTTTCGAAACACAGGAGTCATAGCTTTTATTTTCTCTCTAGTCCACTTGCCACAATTAGGACATTTCTTCATTATGGATTCTCCTCCATATACTCCATTACTATTTCCTTCGCCTCTTCTTCAGTTTTGGAAGAGCCTATCACTTTATTATTAACTGATACTTCTATTACATTATTAATTCTGCCAATAAGCATTATTTCACTTCTTTCCTTATTTTCAAATGAGGCGATGTAGCCGAGTGCATACATTCGAGTCCAAGTCATTTAATCACCAACCAACCATAACGCTATAAACATTGATATTACTCCAATAACTAAACCTACTGAAAATGATATTGTTCTACTAGCATTCTCATCTTTCCAATACCAATAATTAAAAATTAAATTACTCGGTATCATTATTAAAAAGAATACTATCCAAACATATATTTCATTAGTCATTAAACCATTCACTAATATCATCTTTTGTCCTCCTTCTTCTCATCAACCTTACTAACCAATCCCAAACCAACCGCACACATCACCAAGAGTGATACTATTAATGGTATCTTGTCAAATAGTAGAGTGTAGTCCCAAACTATCACTGCTCCAGCGTAAAGAACAATTACTGAGATTGATACTCCAAAAACTAATTTAAGGAGGTCTACTACACTTTTCTCAGTTCTTACTCTTGTGATTGTTTGTTTATTGGCTAAGGCAGTGAGGTCAGCTGATAGCTTCCTGAGGCCGTCGCGGGATTCTTGTGGCAGGTTCAACATTTTTTAATCACCTTTAAAATGTGCAATAAATACAACCATACTTATTATTTATATATTCACTTCTTTTTATTAGACGACCACAACATGGACATATCATTATTTCACATCCAATTATCCTTATTTTCTAAAAATCGTTCTAACGCAGTTTCAACTATTTCCTTTTTAGTTATTTTAGCAAAAGGAGAACTTTTTGCTTTGTGATTTTGCATAAATTTCTCTAATTTTTCTTCTATTTCATATGATATTTTTATCATCTTTTTCATCTCCAAAAGATAAGTAAGGAGGTTTATGCCTCCTTTACTAATACCTCCACTTCCTCCTCTAGAATTTGTGCTCCAATCTTTTCCATTTTGATTTGGTTCTCGTAATTGTCTTCGTCTTGTGCGATTCTTGTTACCGCCATTGCTAATCCCCACTGAGTTGGTCCCTCTTTGATAAACTGGTTTAGTAACGACTCTCGTCTTTCTTTTGGTAACTCATATTTCTTTACAATGTTATCAACTGCTATTGTTGGCTTCTCAATTTCAGTAGCGGATTTTTCGTTTATTTTATCAATCCAGCTTTGGAATATTTCTTTTGTAAAGGTTGCATGAATCATATCGCGGATTTTAGACCAAAGTGCCTCGTCCTCAATTTGTAAGGTTTCGTCTGACCAATCAATTAAACCACAACCCATTTCTCTGCCAATGTGGACCCTTTTAAAGGCATGCTCACGGATTAAACCATTTTGGCATACTAGAACATTGATGAATGGTTCGACTCTGAAAGACCCATTTCCGACTTCGCTATTTGATATTATGATTCCGCCTTCTACTGGTTCTGTCTTGCCCTTGTAATGAAATACTTCGCCTGTCAATTCAGGACTGGTTGCTTTGATATATAACTTAGTTTCAGTTATGTCAGCTCTTTTAATTTCTGGCACAATGCCTTTCTTGGCTACATTACTAAATTCATTAAGGGCTGCATCAAAGATATCATAATTGTCTATGACGCGGTAGCGGTCTGATAAAAGTGCTCGGACATCATTATCAAGAACTCTTACTAACCTCTTTTCTTTCTTTGGCATCCAAGTATTGATATTATCTGCCAAAAGGTCAAGTTTGCCTTCTTCTTTCATTCTGTCATAGTAGCGCTTTGGGATTTGGGTTTTCTCTGAAATTTGAGCATGAGCCCAATTTGTGATACCGTGCCTTTTGGTTGAGCCGTCGGGTTGAGGAACTTCTAACCATACTTTATTACCTTCTTTTATTGCAATCAAATTGTCACTAGGTACGACTATGTCATACCTGCTTGTCTTCTGCCTCTCAAGCTCTTGAACGAGCTCATCTAATTTTTCTTTCAAGGTTTTTTCTTCCATTTTTCAATCACCTATTCTTTAAATCTAATTACTAAGTGGCCATATAAATTGATGTCGTCATTTTGGATTGGAATATAAGAAAATAATTCTTCTAAAATTGCTTCATTAGACATTGAAGTTATATCAAGACCACTATCTTCAAATTGATATTTTAGAGATTTATTATTTTTGATATACTCCATTCCTTCTTCAGTTATTTCTAATTCAAATTTCATTATTTTGCCTCCAAATAATTCCTTATTTCGTCGGCTGTATATTTTCCATAAAAAAGTGCAGCCCTTACAAATCTATCAATTCCGGCTTCTGTTGGAGGAACTCCTGCATAAGTAATAAAATAATAATTGAGAGATTTTTTCTTGTAAGCCATTTAATTAGCCTCCAAGGGTTTAAGGTCAAATGTTCTAACCCATCTCTCATGTCCCATTGGATAAATTGTTTCGCGGATAAAGCGGTCTGTGTCAACTTTTACTTCAACTACCCTTACATCATACTTTGGGTCAAATTCATCTGACTCTTTTGATTCGCCTAATATGAATACTTTATAAGTTATGCCGTGGGTAAAAGACATTGTAAAAAATTTTTCGCCTTTGTTGTAAGCTTCCATAAAAGCTTTATGTCCATCTTCAGCTACTTTCATACACGCCTGAGTCAAGTCAACTACATCGACCCATTCGCCTTCAATAAACTTTCTTGCCATTTCAATTCACCAATTATCATATAAGGTTTTAGTATATAAACTTTATGGTCTTTTTAATATCTCCTTTATATCTTTCTTGTTGGGCTCTGGTCTTTCTGACATATGGTTTTTAACCTCCGTCTCAAGGCCTCTAAGCATCAACCACCAGAATTCACGGTCTCTATCGTCATCCACCTTATCAACCAGTTTCTCACGTGTTATCTTAATATAATGAGCCCATTCCGCTAATGTACAATTTGTTACTTCTCTTTTCTCGCCTATCCACTTTTCGTAGTTAAGGTCTATTTCCATTAGAACTCCTCTCCACTACAAGCCAAGCATCTACCATTATGGTGCCATTCTTTTCCACCACATACTTCACAATGTTCAAGTTCCATTTTTAATCCTCCTGTTCTTTCTTCATTTTATACAGGACATTAAATCCATAATTAAATTCTTCTTCCCAAATTTCTTCTTCATTCATTTAATATTCCTCCATTGCCTCTTCTATATAACTAACAGCTTCATCAAGGTTGCCAGCTATCTCTCCTATCCTCTCAGTCCTTTCACTGTCTGGGAAATACTCTGATAGATTATCATATTTTTCTCTTTCTTCCTCAGCAATTGCTGAAACAATATCTAAAGCCTCTTGGAGTCTTTTTCTTTGTTCTTGATTCATTTATTCTTCCTCCTCATATAACTTTTGGCATTCCTCAACCATCCATGCTATGTTTGGTATATTAATCATTTTAATCCTCCTTAAAAAACTTATGATTCTTTTTTACTTTGGTTACATGAATGTCTTTTAAAAATTCGAGGTCTTCATCTTTATATAGCTTTTTTGATTCTGTTGTAGTTAAAATAAATAAATCCATTTAATACTCCTCCTGAAAAGAATCATAAAAGGAATGTCCTTCTGCATCCCATACATTCATTCTCATAGCACGACTATTGGCTTCTTCAAATCTATCTTCGCAACAAGAAACGCAATTACAGCGTCCATATTTCTTTACACACCTTTCGGCTTCCATTTCAATCACAATATTACTATGTGCCACCTGGTATATATACTTTTTGGTGTTTTTAATACCTTTTCCTTAAGATGCTACTAAAAATAGATTTCTACTCTTCTTCGCCTTTTTGTTTCTTTTTCTTCTTCTCAACTGACGAAAATTCAAATGCTGACGGCCTTTCCCTCACATGAACCTCAGGACTCATATGAATACCTTCTTCAAGGATAAATGGTTTGACCTTATTAACTTCCTTTAGCATCAACCGCCAAATTTGCTTATGCGCATATCTAAGTCTTTTATTTGTTGTTGGGTCAAAAAAATAAATATATGGAAGATTATGTGCTCCAGTCTCTCTTGCGTCAGCACATGCTCCAACATATTCTTCAAAATAATTTCCTATATTTCTAAAATCCAAAACCCCTGAACCGTCGGGATAAGGAATGAAAAGCCTGAAAGAGCCATGAGATAATATAGAATCATAGAATAGGTCTGTCAACCAATCCTCCTCATCCTCTGTCATTATCGCCTTGTTCTCATCCCTTTTACGCCTAATATATTTCTTAAGTAAATTAAGGTTATCTTTTGTATCAGCATGTGTTGCCCTTTCCTGTCTAGGTTTCCTTTCTTTCTCATACATTCTTCACATGGCTCTCTATGTGATACTTTGGGTCAGGTTTATATATATCTGTAAACTTCACCCTACCAAATTGTCCACCCATATCTATATATCCTTCACTACCTTTAACTGGGTCACGCTCCAAATTATCAATCGCCTTCTGAGTGACCCGTGATACTTTATCAGTTATTGCTCCTGGAAGAAATATTTTCATCATAACCTTTTTCCTTACAGTCCAATGAACATCCTGTACCGTCTGGGTATCGGTCATCACATTCATCATACACCTTCTAACCGCACCCATATCATTAGCAAAGTTTAGAACCTTTCTATAAAGGTCTCCTGAACAAACTGCGGGAGCAATATCTGCCAACTCATCAATATATACATTTACCCATTCTCCAATACTTCTTAAAGCATGAATAAAATCCATCCATAAATGGGGGTCGCCAAAAAATACTACATTTGCCTTTCCTGGAATCGCCTTTTCCCATAAGTCATCAAAGTCCGGCTGTAAACCATAAATTGGTACTTGCTCCTTTCCTTCTTTTCTCAAACCAATTACTACTTCATTTGATTTGAAATAATTTTGGCCTATATCAACCTCTTTTAACTTTTTATTCCTATCCCTAAAAACTACATTAGACCCTTCCATCACTAAAAAATTGATTTTGTCCAGACCTAATTTAAAAGTTTGAAGAGGAGCATCATATTGCTCACGCCAAAATATTTTTTCTTTAGGATGCTGGTCTATAGTATGATTAGTAAAAGATAAAAGAACTGAAGTCTTGCCACTACCTTGGGCAGCAGTAACCTCAGTATATATCCCACCATAATCTTGATTCCTTCCTAAAGTTCTTTTAATTAAATGCTGTCCGAGAATCTCTAATTTTGAAACCATTCATCCTAGACCTCAAATCCTTCTTGTTGTTTTGGTATTGATAGTTTTGGTTTCTTTTCTTGCTTTACTGGCTGAGGTGGAGGATTCTGCTTTAACTTAGGAACTGATTTTGGTGGTGGTATTTCAGCCTCTATCTCCTCTTCTTCTGGAGCTATCATTTCACCAAGAACACCATACCTTACTGGAACTAGTTTAAATGTCTGCATTAGGTCAATAAGGATTTCTTCATAAACCTCTCTATAATCCCATTGTGCTTGGAATGCCTCATTACTTCTTATTGAATCGGCTGCAATTTTATTTGGAGCATTTTCTGCCCTTTCCTCAATTTCAGCCAATTGTTCATTTAATGAACCATCTAATACTTCTTTTTGCTCCATAAGAGAATTATATGCTTGTGGAATTGCTCTAAGTAAAACTTCTATACTTCTACCAATTTCATCAAATACTATATGATTCCTTTGCTCCCTAGCCATTTGCAATAAATCAAATTTATCGGCTAGACGGTCTTCTAGCATTCTTAAAGCTATTTCTCTTTCTTCTTGTGGTTTTACCATATTTACTTCTCCTTTTTCTTTTTCAATATCTTACTTTGCTTTTCTTTTAATACTTCAGCTTTCTGGGCTCCATCACCCCAACACATTTTTAAATAATTAATAATCCATCCCACCTAAATTCCTCCTTGTAGCATCTGCATAATTTGTGGCATAAACATTATAAAGATTATACCAAGGACTGCCATTCCAACAGCAAGTAATATAAGAATGATTGCTTTACTATTTACTTTCATCCCAATACCAAACTTACTATATCCTTTGATTTCCTCAAGAATTCTGGCATTATTATATCGCATCAAGGTTTTGATATTGTATGGACTTATACTAATTATATAATCCTCTAATATATGTAAGTCTACTGGAACCCCTTGAATAATCACTGGTGCTGTTCCTTTAGGCAACCTTTTGTTTTTTATTTCATCAAGGATTGAAAGGGGAGATGCATTATCACTTGAGCCTTGAATTTTGGGTGGAAGATATGCCTGCTCAGGTTCTGTTTGTTGTTGATATTGTTGATAACCTTCTGGAATTTGTTCTTGGTATTGTGGTTCTTGGTAATAACCAGCAGGCGGAACTTCCTCAGGATAATATTCAGGCTCATAATATTCTTCTGGTTCTTCTCCTCTATTTCTTCTAAATCTATCTCTAAGACTGACCATAATATCCCTCCACGTCAGCATGCTCTTGACTTACTTCAGGTTTTGGTCCTTTCTTTAATAGTCCCATAAATCCTTTCTGTCTTGCCTCTCTTATATTAGTTAATCCCCACTTATTCTTTAAATAGGCTACATAAAGGCACATTCCTAAATCCACAGAATGTCCTGTTCCTTCGGGAACAAATCGCACCGAATGGTCAAATAACCTATATGATTTTAAATCCATTATTTGAGCGTCTAATTCTCTACTATACAAATGACCTTCAACTGCTCTCATTGCTGGAGTAATTTTGATAGTTCCATCTTTATGAACATAAAACCAAATCAATTTGCCAGGCTTTCCCCACTCAAGTAAATGAATTGCTCCTGTCTTTATTGCTCTGCCATGCACCATTGTGATTCCTACTATCGCTAAAACAAACCCAACTCCAAACATTCCAAAGCGGAGCCAGCCAGGTATAGCAAATTGTTCTTGTAACGGCATCAAGCCTACTATTCCTGACATAAAGAGGCCAAAGAATATAAGCATATAATGAAAAACAAATAACATTATTCCTGTGCCTCCCAACCTGTTTCAAGAGGATATTGTGATGTTTTTTTCTTTTTAAATACTCCTCCTACTTTCCCCATCAATCCTCTCTTCTGCTTTTTCATAAGAACTCTTTGAATTGATTCTTGCCTTTCAATTCCTCTACCAAATAAAGTTTGGAATCCTCCAACACTTCTTGTTGCTTGCATTTTCATTAATTCTCTCCCCATTATCTGTCTCGCTTCTGTATAAAGTCCCATTTCTAAAAGCATACATATTTCCTCAAATGATACTATCAATCCTAAAATATCCTGCCTTTTAATATTTCCAAGAGCCATAATATGCGAAAACATCATATAAAACTGCTCAAAATTATGCCTTTCCCTAGGCGGAATATCATGATAAGGCGATAGTAAAAATTGGGCTGCAGTTAAGGAAGGGTCTATTTCATACCCCCGATTCATATACTTAGAATAGTCTCTATCTTCATCCATATTACTTAACTTCCTGTTCCAATCTTTTCTTCTCAAAATAATAAGTTAATGATGCTCCTATTGCCATCACTCCTCCAAGGATAGGCAATACTGCTCTTATGGTTGTTTCCATTGGTGCTGAGCTTATCGCTACAAAAATAAGTGTTATTCCAAAAAGTGGTATCATTCCAACTACAAATTTTGTTAGTGGTGGTAAAGTTTTTTCTTTTCTATATCTTTTATTGGTTACAGCGTCTCTAAATAACTTGCTTCTATTTATTTCCTTATGCTCATCCAACCATACCTTCATACTTTTAGGTATAGTTAAATTAATTTGCTCTAATTTCTCCCCCATAATAAGCTCCTCCTATATTCATTATATAGTATTGCTTACTACCGCCCAACCTAGTATATATATTATATATAGGTCTTACTATAAAAAGGTTTTGGTTTTTTGGTGGGGGAAGGGGTGGTATTTTATTAGTAACGCCATCTTAATGGCTTATTGCCAACTGGTTTTACGCGTAATGGTTTTGTATTATGAGGTATTGTTAATCTTGGTTTTTTATAAGAAGAATACCTACGTCGTCTTGAGGAATGATTGCGTCTTGGTCCATACATTGTGTCACTAATGCCTCTTGCTGTGTGTGCAAGAATTCCTAAACTAATTCCCATACCTGCTATTGGAACTATTGTTCCCATAGTGCTTGCTGGATTATATGTTGCCATATTTTCATCTCCTACATTATTTTATATCCATATTTACATGGTTTAAGATTACTATATTTCTTTAATCTTCCGTCTACCTTTCTGACGTGTTCTGCTTTTCCATAAGGAATACTATATTGATGAAAAGCTAAATATCTTGTCTTACCAATTGTATATGTCCATGCCATTTTATCACCTCTTTCTCCTTTTCGTTTTTAAAGTCATCTTCCTTTTAGCTTTAGATTTGCATTTCATACTAATCTTCCATTCCTTCCCAAATAACTTTCTTAACTTGATTCTTTTGTGATGGTGTCATCTTGTAACCAAATTCATCCTTAAGATATTTTACTCCTTCTTCGTATAGGCCTTTATTAGAATCAACTACCCAACCTACCTCTGTTAATGCTTCGCTAATATGTTCTTGTTTTATTGGTTTTGGGTCTATTACTTTTATTTTTTTCATTTATTTACCTTCCGTCACTACCACAACTCGGGCAAGAGCCTTTATTTTTTTCCCACTTGCTTCTTAAATTATATTCACCGCACATAAAGCAGTGTTTATATTTCCACATCTTTGTTGGGTCTATAAATTTTACCATTTTATCTCACCTCTTTTTATACATAGTTCTTAAATCAACATCTTGACTGAAAATGATATGTCCTAGCGAATCTTGTTTATCTATTTCTCTCTTTGCTTTTGCAAATGCTTTTTCTTTTGTTTTGCCTTCTGTCCTTTTTGGTGAACCATATTCACCATCTCTCCAAGTTGCCATTACATACCAACTAAGGTTTGGTGTATAGTCATATGTTTTTTCAAACTGAATTTTTATTCCTTTATATCTTTCGGGTAATAACATTCTTGCTATTGGTTCTGGCATTTTATCTCACCTTCTCTACTTTAGTTTTATATATCCAATACTTCTTTTTTCCAACTTTAATTAAATAATAATCATCGGTATATCCTAAGCTTTTGCCAAAACTAATATTTCCTTTATCAGTTATATATGCTACTTTATCTCCTGCTGTTATACCATATACTGTAGATTTTATTACATCTTTTGCTTTAAGTTTTCGGTTCATTTTAAATCACCGCCTTCACAACTTTTTGGTCATATTGTTGTTTATATGGTAATGCATTAAAATATTTTTCTGCTTGTGCTTTGGTTTTAAATAACTTGCCTTTGTATGCATATTTACCTATGCCAAGTTTTCTTGCACTTGTTACAGATAAACCTTTTGATATTATGCAATATGTCATTACTTCCCCACCTTATGTCCCCAAATGGTTGCACCTTGTCCATAACTTTTGCTAATTGCTGTGCATTTAAATCCTTGCTTCATTTTTTCTTTTCTTGCTTTTTCAACAAGTGCTCTATTTGATGCTACATAAGTTAATACCTTGCCTGATGGTTTACTTCTATACTTAATCCAATACACTGCCATTTAATAATCACCTTTTTCTTTTATGTCCCCATACTCTCCAAGTAGACATTCCTCGATTATTTTTTCCAGCAAGTGAAACCCAATCAACAACATATTTTTTAGGTACTTCTTTTCTTGCCTTTTTCATTGCTATCCTATAATTTCTTGCTTCTATAATTTTAATACTTTTAGCCATTTCATATCACCTATTCAATATTCATTTCCTTATATTTAAGTCTTTTGGTATTTTTAATATCTTCCTTAAACTTTATAAATGTGTTTTATATGCTTTCTTGGATGATATTTATGAAACTTTTTTATTGCTTCTTTTGGCGAATTTGTTTTGTAAGTAACATCTGCTAATTTACCAATACTTTTTTTGCTAATTGGTTCTTTTATATAAATAATCATATATTTTTTCATTTCTAATACCTCCCTAACTTTTCATCTTTTGGAAACTTCAATTGATATCCTTTGTCAACAAGGTCTCCTTTATAAACCTTATCTTGAATCCAAATGTTGACAGCTTTACTTCTAGGAATATCACTTATATCTATTGATGCTACTCCTGGTCTTTCTACATTTAATGTATATCGACTTTTCAGCCTTTCAAGTGATTTGGTGCCTTTCTTGGTTTTCTTTTGTGATAGTTCCTTCCTGGCATACTGGATTGCTTTGGTATGGCTGTGTCCACGATTTCGATAGGCAGTGTAGAGGTCAGGATGATTTCGTATGAAGGTTTCATCCTTTGCCTGCTTCTTTAATAGACGTGGTTTCTTTTTTGGATTGATATACAAGTTATCTCCTCCTTGTCCAAATTTGAATTGATTCTTTATTATATTTATCAGGCTCAACCTCTAGAAGAATGTTGTGCCGTCTATAAACCTTAATAATGTCATCTTTCATTTTAATTGGCACAGTACCATTATATTGATACTTCTTTCCGCCAATATATTTGTATTTGTTAAAATAATTGAGATTTAGCTTAAAATCCTTTGATTTTTTCTTACTTTTGTAATTATACATACTTTTCCTTCCTTATTTTGGCGCGTAATTATATTATATATACCTTTTAGGTAGACTACTGAGACAGGCGATGCAAGAAGAGGGAAATCAAACTCGCAAACCTGTCTCTAAAGCCTATCTTCATTTTCTTGTTACGCTAACTTTCCATTTGCCTTTTGCTTTGTAAAGACTGCAACTCAGTCCTTTCTTTCGCATTTTTGTGGCAAAATCCTTAGCGTTTCCTTTAGTTTTAAATGGTCCATGTTCCATTTTTTATTGCCTCCTTTTTGCCATTAATTATTTAATGACTCTAATATTTAATTCTCTTTCCTTTTATTCGAGTTCTCTTTAATTGTTTTCCTCTTTTCACCCTTCGGGTTTTAACTCTATTTGTTTTAATTCCTTTCATACTTCACCTCTTATATCTAACAGTAGCTTTTTTATGAATCTTTTTTCTATATTTAGGCCTACGGGTTTTTGGCGACTTAACATTAAGGCGCTGACTTTTTGCTATTTTATCACCTTCTAATATGAATGTTTAATTTTCTTTTTATGCTTGTATTTCTTCTTTGCCTTGACAGATTTTCCTTTTAATTTTGTATCATCTTCAATTTTTTTCATTCGCTTCACTGGATTCTTATGAACAGCCATTCTTATCTTCGTCATTGGCTTTGGTTCAATTATGTCTACCTTTTCGCCTTTTACTTTCATTTTCATTTTCATTTTCATTTTTTCACCTTCTTAAAAAAATAATCCGCATCACTTCTTGCTAACCTTTCTGTTTCCTTGTCCTTAGTTACATTTGCAAGAGCTTGAGCTTTTCTTCCTGCCTCAAGATATCTATTATGCATACTTTTTCTTTTGTCAGTTGCAGAAAGTAATTTAGCCCTACGGGTTGTTTGTTTTTGGGACTTCTTCCAACCTGAATGTTTTTTTGGATTAAACCATTTTTTCATGTTTTATCGTCTCCAAGATATATGGTTCTTATTTTTCCTTTCTTTGGTCTAAACTTTTGTATAGTTATTTCTCTTCCTATCATACCCCTTAATTTAGCATCTTTAATTGCCTTTTTTGTCGCTTCATCTAAATTTTTTGCTGCGAAGTAATGACCTTGACCAATCTTAGGGTCAGCCCACCTATATTCATCGCCCTCTGGCCAATAATATTTAGGTATCCACTCTTTTTTATTTTTTGCTATATTATCTGAAATTATTAATATTCGTTTTGTTATTTTTTTATTAATATTTATCACCCTGCCATACAATCCATTTACTTCCATGCTGTTGAACTCTGGCGTAGCTTCCATGATACCTTATCATATTAGCCATTTCTCTAGCATCAAGGTTACTATTAAATATACCATAAAACTTGTAGATATAGCCATCATACTTCTTTGTCTTTGGAACACCTTTTGGTCTCTTTTCTGAGCCTAGGGCTTTTTTGGTATACTTCTTTGCTCCCCAATGATATAAAGTTCTTACATCCTTTCCTAATTTTGATAATCCTACATCTGCTCCTGGTGTTACTTTAATTATTTTAGTTTTTCTCATCTTCTCACTCTCCTACCAAAATACATTGGCCTAAATGTTACTCTTGGAAATTGAGCCATAGGCATTAAACCGTGAGGTCTTGAGCCCATAGTTCCTTTAAATCCAAACTGTTTGCCAACTGGTTTAACCTTAAGTGTTGCCTGTTGAGTTGATACTGGCCTATATGGAACTACTCCTGGTCCAAGGGGTGATTGTTCTTGATACCTTGGCGACCTTTTATCATCATAACGGAGCACTGGTTTTTCTTCAAGTAGCTCCATTAATTCCTCTGGTATTTCTTCATACTCCGACATTTGTGTTTGTTGGCCTTGGCTTGGCATTCTATCAAGCTTTGGTTTTTCATATGAAGGACTACCCCACCATCCTCGGCTTGGTGGTGGTCTGGAACTATATGATTTTATAGTTTGCCTTGGCTGACGCCTTGGCTGAACACTTCTCGGTCTTTTTAATTTTAAACCTTCTTTTATATTCTTTGATGCTTGGCGTATTCCTGCTTCTTCAGTTAATACTTCGCCTATCTCCTGCATCTTTTTTCCAGTCTTTCTTGCTGTTTCTACTTTTTGTGCTCCTTTTTCAGCTATATAAGTTCCTGCTTTACCAGCATACTTTTTGATATCCTGTCCTAATTCTTGAGCGCCTTCTTTTATATAACCTTTTTCACCATATTTCTTTTTCTTTGGTCTAAGTTCATATTCACCAGTTTCTTCATCATATTTAAAGTCTTCTATATCTTGCTGTGTTTGTTGGACTTCTGATGGTCCGCCTACAACTTTCTTTTTGATATCGTGCCAAAAGCCTTGACGATTTTTATCATATGGATAGCAATCAAGAACATTTACCTTTTTATCTTTATCAACATCACCTAATGGCTTAAGATTAGTTTGCCAATATCTAAGGTCTTTCTTTTTTCTCGGTCTGAGAGGTTTGATTATTGTTGGGTTATATTTTATCGGTTTATACATTATTTACCTCTGAGGAGGAAAGTAGCCTCACGGGGAAAGGAAGAATAGATAGCTTTTTACACATATAGAGGAGTCCCATGAGGCTTTTCACCAACCTATTCACCGCCTCCTTCAGCACCGCCTCCGTATAGTCCTTGCCGATATACAACCATCACTATTAGCATTATTGCTCCAATTATTAGGACTACTCCTAATATGCTAATAACGCTATCACCAATGCCTGTTACCTCTGTTAGAGATGTCATATAAGTAATTCTTATTGCCTCTGTCATGGCACCTAATATATTAGTATGTACTCTTTCTATTTCATCTGCTGTTTCATTAGATGTCAAGGTAAAGTTGTTCCATATAGTTGTGCCGTTAGCAAAGTTTGTTGCATTGATATTCCATAGCATCCAAGTAACTTCTGTTCCACCGGGAGCAATTTGTGTGATATTGAATGTCACGTTGCCTAGAGCTGGAGTTATACTACTGTCATTGAATGATGTATTATCATAATAGGTTTCATTTATCTGTACCCAATTGAGATAAAAACTTCCACAGTTTGTAATATTGATACTATAATTTGCTGTTGTGGCATTCCACTCAATGGTTGAACCATGTAGTTGTTTAGTTGCATAGTAACAGAATGTTAATGCCGATGATGTTACAGATGTATTAGTTCCATTTACATTGCCCCACGCTGTGTTTGTTATGGACGTACCATTTAAGATTCTGCCTGAGAGGTTAAATACCAATGTAATATTATAAAACTTGTCAGCGCCAGTGTAATTAAGGAATGGTATAGTCCAACTATTAATATCTCCTGAATCATTTGCTGGATTAGATATATTGTAGTCATATGTTAAATTAGCATGGAATGATTCATTTATCACTAGGTTAGAAAAGTTAACTCCGCCATTGTTTGAACAATTTACCCAAGCAGTAATCATATTATTAGCATCTACATCCCATTGCTTTGTGATTGATAGACCACTTGTTTGAGTTGTAAATGAATAAGTACCACTTGCTGGAACTCTTGTACTATCACAACCGGCAGTATCATTTACTAAAGCATACCAATAGTATGTTGTTCCTAATCCAAGATTTCCCGTAAAGGTTGTTGAAGCAGAGTCACCAGTTGCTGTATAACTGTCTCCTCCTATTATTGAGCCATTAGTCCAATAGAATGATACTTCCATTGGGTCACTATCAGCATCAGTTACTGTTAGATTAAAGGTTGGATTAAATGATATTACTCCAGTTGCAGCATTTGCTGGTCCTGGATTACTTCCTGCTGGGTCTGTTCCTCCACCAATTCCAGTTGTAAATAAATATTCGGCTGCAGTAGAATCACCTGCTGTGTCAGTTACAGTTATATTCCAACTATAAGATGTATTGTGTGATAATCCTGTCATGCTTCTACCTACTGATGTATTTGCTGCAGTTCCTGTTGCCGTAGCAGTTTGGCCATTGGAACAATTAATCCAATAGGTAAAGGTTGACCCTATTGCACTATTAACTGTTACATTAACTGGAACTGTATAGGTACAATTTGTATAGGTTGAGCTGTTGGTTGGTGATGCTCCTGCAAAACTAAAGTTTGTGTAACAACTTGTAGTTGCTGTTGCTGATTGATTTTCTATACTATAAATATTTGTTGTAGCATTATAAGTCCAAGCTCTATAATAATATGTTGTACAATTATTTAAACCAGTATGATTATATGTTGTATTTGTACCATTATAAAGAAGACTGTCTCCATAATTTGCTGGATAACTTCCTGCCTTCCCACAGAGTAAGACTGAATCTGCTCCTATTCCTGAGCCCGTTCCAGTAATATTAATAATAGTATAATTATAAGCTGTCGCTGTTAAACCTGTTGGTCCTGCTGGATGCACGGTAACTGAACAGTTTGTCCAAAAATCTATTTCTGTATCTATACCATCTGAAATTGCAATACCAGCTTGTGCAGGATTCCAAGGAGCAGGGTCAGGTATCATTATATGAACTAATCCTGGTGATACTGCAGTAAAATTTATTCTTGCATATGTGTTGTTTCCAGAAACTCCTCCTAAAGCACTTGCACCTGGTCCGTATGTAAGATTTCCTGTATCATTATTTAATGCTCCATCTTGATATATACTACTTGCAGTCCAACTTGAACCAAAACTACAATTCCAATCAACACCTGAATTACCAGTTTGCGTTCCTCCTGGATTATGTGTAACATTAACTGCTCCTAATGTTGGAGTATTCCATGTTACTATTCTTGTAGTAACTGATGTGACTGAATCAGTTCCAGAATTAACATACATTATAACATAAAAGGTATCTCCAACAGTAACATTACTTGATGAAGCTACTAAAGACGCTGACCAAGTATCTCCTTTTTGTTTTTCATAATCGTTCGCAGTTATTGGTGTTGCAAACATTGATGTTACTAGCGTTACTACCATTGCTAAAAGCAATAGATTTCCTAATCTTTTTTTCATATTTTTGTCTCCTTTATTCATCCTAATTAAGTTTTATTAGCCCAAATAATAGATATGTCAGTTGGAACAACATCTCCACCACCATCTACATCATATATACCATAATATGTTGAAGGTGTTCTATGAATCCAAGTGACAGATACATCCGCTGGAACAACATCGCCACTTGAAGTTACATCATATCTACTATTTTCTGTTCTAAAAGCATAAGAGCGGTTAGTCCAAATTGTTCCATCACTTACATTAATCCAATAATAATAAGTTGTATTACCCCATCGCCATCTTGTATTATAAGTTCCTGAATTATTGAAAGTTTGATTGCACATATAAGCCCCATTTGTAACTGTTGAATTAGTTCCTATAGCATTCCAAACAGGACTCCAAGTATCATCAGATTTATTTGAATAGAAAGTAATGTTCATTTGGTCTCCATTTGCATCATAAATATAACAGCTAATATTATATAATAATAGATTGACCGATACTGATTTATTAACAGGATAAGTCCAGTTTATAGTTGGCGCAACATTTTCACCATATTGAAAACTATCATTCGCTAAGGCATAAACACCAGCTTGTAATACTGTAGCATTGATAGTGTTATATAGATAAGTTCCTTCACTTGCTGCACCTGCAGATACATTAATAGTTAATGTAAAATTGATGCATGTATTATTTATTAAATTAGTTGTAAGATTAATAGTATAATTTCTATCTGAACCTGTTACATTTACAGGGTTTAAATTTGTTGAAACATATGTTGAACCTTCAGGTAATGTATCATTTACAACAAGATTAGTTACATTTCTGTTTCCGTCATTGCATATTGTAATATTATAATCAACCCAATTCCAAGTTGATGTATCATTTATTTGTGATACATTACATTCCTTTGTTGCATTTATTGAAAAATAATCATCCTGCATGTGCCATCCTTCAATTCTTCCATTTCCCCAGTTCTTTATTCTTGATTCATTGACACCAGTCCACGTTCCATTGTAGAAATCTTCTATTAATGCATCAGTTGATAAATTCATATAATCATCCCATACTTGTAAATGACCGCTGTATTCATCATCAGAAGTATAATAATTATAAAGTGAATAATTGTTTGATTCATTCCAATTTTCCCAAACTGATGTTAAGGTTTCATCTTCATCTAATCCTCTATTAACTGTCATTATATGAAGTCCAAAGGTATCATTCTCATTTAAATATACACCACTTCCTTTGTAATATTTTTCAAAGTAATACCTTGGTGCTTCAACTGTATAAACTCTATGACCAGTATATCTATGAACAGGTGGCATAAATCCTTCAAACCATCCATCAGTTATACAATATTCAAATCCAGCATTAGCATAAATACCAGGAGCTGTACCTATATCATTTGTTCCTTGATAAGCTGTATAATTAGATACATACCACCAAAAGAACGGGTCAAACCAAGACCAAACTACTATAGCAACATCATTATCATCCCATCGATAATTATTATCAATATCAATTGCAACAACCAATGAATCAAAATCATCTTGTGTTCCGTCTGTTGCATCTTCAACTTGAATAGCTAATACTTCACTATATTCCTGTCCGGTTATATTTGCAAAAGTGGCTGTATAATAATAAATTGTATCATTTTGGTCACGGTCTTCGTCTGAATCATCACAACTTATGTTTGGTGAGTAAGCTCTTGATTCAAGGTTAAAGAAAGCTGATAAATTAATTATAGCCTCAATCATACAATCATATAATTCTTCAAATGTTATATTTCCATCCCACCACTCTTCATAACAATTATAGTAGACTTCTTGTTCATTTAATTTAAGAGTGTGATTATGTGTAGGCCACTCCATAAATGGAATACCATCATTACCATAGACTGGTTTATTTGATAGTTCTGTTGCATTTGCTTCTTCATCTCTTGAATAATTAAGTCGCCATACATCTATTTTATCGAAATCTGCAGTAAAATTCAAATCAAAAGGATTCCAAGTTACTAATCCCCAACAAGTTGCATCAGTTTCCTCTAAAAATGTATAATGAACTCCGCCTTCTGTTTCATTATCACATATCCACCCACAAGGTTCATAACATAAATCAAAGTCTCCTATATCTGCCTCCCAGCCTTTTGATTGAATAGTTCCAGCTTCTCCATTAAAGATAGTTTTAATCCAAACACCATTTCCTAATTGTCCATGTGTATCTATATCATAACTATCTTCTAGGTTGCAAGGCCAAGCAACAGTATAATAATTATATGCATCAAAATAAGGGTCTACTACAGCTGTTCCATCATAAGTATTAACTAAACCACCTGTCGTCATTGATAATAAATAGACTTCATCAAATCCATATAAAACCATATCAAAATTACTTGAATCTTTATATGAATAAATAGTGCCTACATAAGGTTGATACATATCAATACTATAATTTGTTCTTGCTCTAAAAATTGATTGTGTCCTATTTGAACCTGTTTCGTTTGCTATAGTATATGATAAATCATATCCATCTCCACCATTACCGTCAGCGTTATCATAACGATAGGCAGTTGCCCAATTATCCATAACATCACTTGTTTCATTATAAGGCAACCATCTAGTTGGCTCATATTCATCCCATTTTGGATAATCTAAAGTATTATTATTTGGATGCTCTGATAAAGTCCAACCACTTTGTTCAGTTTGACAACAGGCACATTCAACTGTAGCAAATTGAGACCCAACTGTTGCATAACTTGTATTATAACACATCGTATCCCACCATTCATGGTCAGGAGTATCAGCAGGAATTATATAAACACCTACTGTATTATTACTTAGACCACTATCCATAACACTACAATTGAAAATTATATAACTTGTTTCACAGAAATCCATTGCTGATTCTATAGGTGTAAGATTCCAATACATATGTCCATGCCAAGGGTCTGATTCATATGTTTTATAATCTGGTTCTCTTGCATAATTTGTTCCATTTGCATGATAAAATATTGCTGTTCCATTATCATAATTTAGTTCGTCATAAAAGCTATCCATAACTGTTACATTATTATTAATATGAGCACCACAATCATGCCAACTAATATTGAAGGTAACTGTGTCATTTTCTATATATTCTGTATCAAGATGTTTTTGCCAAACTGCACCTGAATTATTCCATACTGTTTTATTAACATCAACACAACATTCTTGTGTTAAATACCAAGCTATTTCTAAAGTAACATTTACATTATCACAACCCCAATCATCAGCATCATATGTTTGGTCCCAAGTATTTAAATCAGTCCAATTACTTCCATTGCCACAAGGATACATATCTATATTATACCAATCCCCGTCTACTCCTCCAGGAGTATTTATAATTACAGGATAAAAATCATAACTTACATTAACTGTCCAATTATGAGAAGCATTACCATAGTAATCATGATTATGTGGCGAATAATATCCAGGTTCTCCTAATTCAGCATTATCAAAAAATGGGTCTGCAAATAAAAGACCTGGGTCTGATGTATTATATCCTACAACTTGAACATAATGTCCTCCAACCCTTTGTGTTCCACACCAAAAACCTAAGAGAAGTAAAACAGCATCACAATCTTCTAAGTGATATGTAATATTTGTATAGTTAACTCTTGGAGTTGTGTCCCATTGACCTTGTCCTTCTACTGTTAAAGAAACATAATCAGAAACATTAGTATAATTTAAAAGATTTAATATTCCTTCTGTCATATTACTTGCGCCTGTTCCATGGTCTTCATCAGGTAATCCCATTGGTATAGTTGTATTTAACCATCCTGATATCCATTCAGCAGTAGGAACAACATTTATTGCGTTTTTAGAACCTAATCCCATAAAATCAGGTAAGTGATATGTTTGTTCAGTTCCATTATTAACTTTACAATCAAGCCACCAAAGACAATTGGCAAGTGCTACTGGTCCACACATAAACCATTGTAGTGAAGTTCCATCGGCAGGATTAATTCCAGCCCAACC
>Ga0272442_10003583_pt1 | contig 21737 bp, 17 predicted proteins | sample SSMForm2O_FD_200262 | JGI IMG/M metagenome (GOLD analysis project Ga0272442, IMG submission 200262) | Marine sediment archaeal communities from Little Sippewissett salt marsh, Falmouth, MA, United States - SSM-Form-2O | ecosystem: Environmental > Aquatic > Marine > Wetlands > Sediment ... | reverse complement strand
ATGAACGGCATTTAGTATCTCCCTTCTCCTGGGAGACTTTGACGCAAGAACGAGACTATCCATCAACACCGTATCGGTACCGACCTTTGCGTGTGCAGATTTCCATTTTCAATCGAGCCGGTCCGCCCGTATTTAGTGTACCGGAATGAAAAATCTAACGAATTACCGCTTCATTGTCAACCTCCTTCGGTTTTTAAAGCCTCACAGGTCGCCATTTTAAGTTGACAAAGACGTGACCATATACTATTCTCAATTACGCGAGGAGTGTCCTTCATGGCCCATCCCAGTCAGATTCAGCTCTCCATGATGCGATTCAAAAGAAACTCCTACGTCAATGTGGAGGGGAAAAGGGATGCGGACAGGTTCTACATTATCAGGGAGGGCAAGGCCCAAATATCAAAAGAGGCCGAGGTCATAGAGGAAGACACCGGAAATATACTCTATCCGGGGGATTTTTTCGGCGTCGTTTCCTGCATGAGCAATCATGCGAGCATTGAAACCGCCAAGGCACTCAGTGATATCACGGTCATTGCCGTTTATCGCGAACAGTTCGGGGTGCTGATCCAGAAACATTCGCCCATCGCGATGAAGATTATAAAATCTTTCAGCCAGAAACTCCGCTATTTCGACTCTGCTATTGCCAGGCTTTCATTAAAGGGAAGCGTGGAGGAAGACCCAAAGTATCTCTTTAATATCGGGGATTACTATTTAAAAAAGAAGCAGTTGGGGCATGCGTACTACGCATTCAAGAAATTTATCCAGTATCTACCGAACAACACAAACGTCCCTACGGCAAAAGCCGCTATCCTGAAATTACAACCACATATACAGGCCGACCTCCTGAGAAAACAGTCGGGCTTCAGCAGGATCTTCAGGGACAATGAGCTTCTCTTTCTCGAACACGAGCCCGGTGAAGAGCTCTACATCATTCAGAAGGGCAAAATCAAGATAACAAAAATTGTTGATAACAAGGAAGTACTGCTCGCGGTGCTCAAGCCCGGTGATATATTCGGTGAAATGTCCATACTGGAGAATAAGCCGAGAAGCGCGACAGCGATATCCTTCGGCGAAAGCCAGCTCCTCGCGGTGAGCAAGGACAATTTCGAGGTCATGGTTCGTAAAAATCCGCAGCTTGGAACCAAGCTCATTACACTTCTCTCTGAGAGGATATGGAAGGCCTACCGCCAGCTTGCGAACATCATGATATCCGACTCCATCGGGAGGATGTTCGATATGCTCCTCACGGTTGTGGAGGAGAACAGGGTGCCGGTGGAAAGGGGCACGCAGTACACGTTCGATTTCGGCCCGGAAGAGCTCATTAAAATGGTGGGGCTCCCTGCCGACGAGGGAAACCTTCTCATTCAGAAGATATTTGAAAACAAGAAGTTCAAGCTTCTGGAACAGAAGATCAATTGTATGGATCTCGAAGAGCTGGAAAAACAGGTGGATTTCTATAAAAAGATGGACTCGCTTGAGCGGAAACGGCAGAAACTTGCGCAAAAGAGCGGCTGATATCCCTCCCTACTTCCTCCGCACCTCAACCCTGTCCAGGTCTTTATTGTAGCGTATGCTGACCCCGCCCCTGGCTTCCTCCGTTTCGTAAATAGTCCTTCCGAAGCTGACCCGCACCCCCCGGAACAGGGTTTCACGGACAACAACGCGGGCATCGGTAACGACGTCCAGACGCCCGAGTATCGCGGCTTCCTTGTTTTTCAATTCACTGAGCGCGATCTTGATTGCGGTTCTTTTCTTGAAAGCCGCTTCGTACATCTCCTGCAGCTTTTTTTCGGCTCCCTCCTGATCGGCGCCCGCCCGCTCGAGCTTCTCGATGAGGAGAACGATCTTCTGCAGGACCAGGTCATACTTCTTCATGTTCTCACGGATTTTCTGAAGGTTCATTTCAAGAAAGAAATCGGTCCCCACGTAGACATCCATTCGATGTTCGGATTCGTTACCCAGTACCTTCACGTCGAGACCGTCCTTTGCCCTGAGCTCCCCGCCGATAATCTGGCCCTTTTGCCATACGGCTACTATCTTACCCCCGGCCGTGAACCTGCAATTCAGCGCAGCGCGCTGCACATTTATTGTTTCGCCGGCCTGTATGGTCGAGTTTTCCGCAAACTTGACGGTTACGGTCCCGCCCGCTGAAACGAGCCCCCTGTTCTTGCCCAGGACACCGTTTTTAACCGTTATGTTGCGGCCGGCCCTGATAACGCAATTGCCGACATTGCCCTCGATCGTAATATCCTTTTTCGAATAAACATTGAAGCTGTCGTTCACGCTCCCCTTTACCAGCACATCGCCTTCGAAGCTTATATTACCCGTCCGTGTCCCCACATCGCTTTTGATTACCAGCATGGGCTCCACTGATATATGCATCCCGTCGCTAATGAGCTGGCCGCCTATCTTCGAGTAGTAATGGATTTCCTCTCCCAGGTCCTCGACCCGTATATTTGTCCCTGTTTCAAAATTCACGGGTCTGCCGGACTGGGCCTTGATGACGTCCCCCAGGACCGTGCTTCCGTTCTGTACGGGTTCCTGCTCCTTCTTGAGGATGGCTATAAGCTGACCCTCTTCGATGTTCGTAATGAGGTCCTGCTCCTTGAAATCAACCCGGCCGTCACCGAGAACGGTGACCGTGCTGCCCGAGGCACGCACCATCTTGAACTCGACCTTGCCGTCCCTTCCGTCTTTCGGATTCCTGCCCCGCGCAATGACCACATCATCCTGTGCAATCCGTTCCGCCTGCGCCCGCATGACAGTTTCCTCGACCGCCTTCTCGTCCACTCCGAATACGACACCGTTCCGACTTATTTCCTCGAAAGCGTCGGCCGGCTCAATCGCGCGCGCGCCGCCCAGGGGAGGAATGACCGAGAGCATCGCCGTCATCCTGTCATCCGAAACGGAGACGATACACCGACCATGCCTGTACATCTTCCCGCGTATGTGATAAATGGATCTCTCATCCTCTGAAACCTGGACGATACCGTCGACTTCCATGTAGTAGAGCGTTCCCTTTTCCACCATGATATTCCGCCCCGCAACGAGATGGGGTTCATGCACTTCAGGCGGGGGGATCTGCTCTCCGAGCACGTTCCTGCCGGGTTTTCCCGGAACCTTGGGCTCCACAACCGCTACGACATCCCCCTTCCTCGCATATCCCTCCCTGATGACCCTCGGTTCGGCGGACAATGCCTCTTTCGGGTTCCCGGAGCCGCTCTTAATACCGCTCGCGGGGCTGTTTTTCCGGTTTTTATGCATATTGATCATCTTTTTCCGTCCGTGTCCAGCAGTATGGATTCATCTTCACTGAAGCGGTATTCGATACTGCCTTCTCTTCCTTCTTCCGGGGGAGTTCCCCGCGCGACAACGACGCTTCTTTTCGGTTCCTTGGTCTTCTCAACGCTTTTAATGACCTTTCTCAGCAGGGCGTCGTTCACCCCATGCCTGACCCCCGCCGTCTCTAGCACCTCTTTTACATAATCGAGGGTAAGCGGCGCACCGCCTCTCTCCGATGGACTAAAATCCATTTCAGCCGTCATCCTGTCCTCGCTTATCCTGACCGAACACCTGCCTTCTGCTGGAGAACCCTCTGAAGATGATTCATCGTCTTCACCGACACGATAGACATCGGCCTGTACGACACCACCCGATTCAACGGCTTCCGCGGACACACCCACCGCGCTTTCATCGATACCGAGCTCCTTCTCGAGCTCTTCGAGGCCCGCAAGGTCAGCACTGTCGACCCGGTTTTTAAGCTCTTCAGGGATCTCGATGTCGTCGAGCTCGGGCATGGCCCCCTCTCTTAAAAGATCAAGCGCCTGGTCTTCGAGGTCCTTCAGGCTTCTCTTGGGGGGCTGTTCTTTCTTTTGTGCCATAACCGGTCCTCCACGGTTCCGTGTCTATTAATGTACCATGCGGTTAAAGACCCAGTCAACCATGTCCGATTTTTATGAATCGTCCGATTCGCACGCTGCGGTGGAGTAGACACGGGCAAAAAAACGGGCACGGCTTTGATAGAAAGCCGTGCCCGTTATAGTATACTTTTTCAGCGGTAGTTTCTCAGTACATTCCGCCCATTCCGCCCATTCCGCCTCCGGGAGGCATCGGGGGAGCGGATTCCTTCTTCTCAGGAATTTCAGTAACGAGTGTTTCGGTGGTGAGCAGCAGAGCGGAAACGCTCGCCGCATTCTGGAGCTCAGACCTCACAACCTTGGCGGGATCGATGACACCGGCCTTGAACATGTCGGCCCATTCCATCTTGTTTGCATCGAATCCCATGCTTTCCTTTTCCTTTTTCGCCTTCTCCGCTATAACCGATCCGTCGAGACCCGCATTCTGCGCGATCTGCCTGATGGGCTCTTCTAGCGCCCTCAGAATAATTTTCTTGCCGATCAGCTCGTCTCCCTCAAGCTGGAGCTTGTCGACATCGATGATACAGCGAAGCAGGGTAACTCCGCCGCCCGGAACGATTCCTTCTTCGACAGCGGCCCTCGTGGCTGAGAGAGCGTCCTCGACCCGGTGCTTCTTTTCCTTCAGCTCCACCTCGGTGGCGGCGCCGACGTTGATTACGGCCACGCCTCCCGCGAGCTTCGCGAGCCTCTCCTGCAGCTTCTCCCTGTCGTAATCCGAGGTCGTATCGTCGATCTGGTTCTTGATCTGGCCGATTCTGCCCTGTATGTTCTTCGTATCGCCGGCACCCTCGACAATGGTCGAATTCTCCTTGTCGACCGTAATCCTCTTCGCTTTGCCGAGATCCTTCAAATCGGTATTCTCGAGCTTCATGCCCATCTCTTCGGAGATGACCTTGCCGCCGGTAAGAATGGCGATATCCTCGAGCATCGCCTTTCTCCTGTCTCCGAAACCGGGAGCCTTGACAGCGACGACATTGAGGGTTCCTCTGATCTTGTTGACAACGAGTGTGGCAAGCGCCTCACCCTCGACGTCTTCCGCAATGATAAGAAAGGGCTTTCCCATCTGCGCGACTTTCTCAAGTACGGGAAGAAGGTCTTTCATGGCGCTGATCTTCTTATCGTGGATGAGAATGAGCGCATCCTCGAGCGTCGCGGTCATCGCCTCCGCATTGGTTACGAAATAGGGCGACAGGTAGCCCCTGTCGAACTGCATTCCCTCGACGACTTCGAGATCGGTCTCCATGGACTTCGCTTCTTCGACCGTGATAACGCCGTCCTTGCCGACCTTGTCCATCGCATCAGCGATGAGCTGTCCGATTTCTCCGTCATTGTTCGCTGAAATAGCCGCGATGTTCGATATTTCCTCCGCAGTCTCGATCTTCTTTGACATCTTCTCGATCTTTGCCACCGCCACCTTTACGGCCTTCTCGATTCCCCGCTTGATTCCCATGGGGTTGGCACCTGCCGTAACGTTCCGAAGCCCCTCTTTGACGATACTCTGTGCAAGAAGGGTCGCAGTCGTCGTACCGTCGCCGGCCACATCATTCGTCTTCGTAGCGACTTCCTTGACGAGCTGTGCACCCATATTTTCAAAAGGATCCTCGAGTTCGATTTCCTTTGCAATTGTTACACCGTCATTCGTAACGGTCGGCGCACCGAATTTCTTGTCAAGTACGACATTCCTTCCTTTCGGACCGAGAGTGACTTTAACCGCATTGGCCAGTTTATCGACCCCTTTGAGGAGCGTTCTCCTGGACTCCTCATCGTAAAGCAGTTGTTTCGCCATGTTATCTCCCTTCCTTTCTTATGATATTAAAATTTTCAGCAAAGATACTAATGCGGAATCGTAAAATCAAGTTTTTTAATACTCTGTTAACAGTATCCCTGTCTACAGGGCCCTGGCCGCCGCGGTCCCGGACTTCCCGGAGCACGCGGTAAGGGATATTATCGATAGGGTTAAGGTAAACCACGGAGGGATAAAAAAAGAGCCACCCATCGGATTCGAACCGATAACCTACGCATTACGAATGCGTTGCTCTACCGACTGAGCTAGGGTGGCTGAATATTCTGCCGAGAGGCGGAATCGAACCGTCGACACGCGGATTTTCAGTCCACTGCTCTACCGACTGAGCTATCTCGGCACTTTCGAACGACGCATAATGTAACATTCCGCAGGCGGAATGTAAATACAAAATTTAATTGGTAGCCCGTAGTCCACCAATTAAAAACCGCCTGCATATGCGCAGGCGGTTTTATTATTTATGGAATGTCCCTTTTTTCTATTCAACCACAGCGTGCTGCATCTTCAGCTGCTCCTGCCGTCTGAGTACCTGTAATATACCCAGTCTCCTTATTTCCGCGGCTCTCTTCACATCCCTGCGCGCCTGAAGGATTCCCCACGCATCCTCATCGTCGATGTCCCGCTCGGCTTCAAGTACCGCGAGATCGTAGACCATAACGACATCTTTCAGATAGGTGACGAAATCCCCGCCGATCTGACTCCCATGCCTGTAAATGGTAAACGAGTCGAACTTGATGGAAGGCATGGTCTCCGGATAGAGCGGTTTCTTACGCAGATCTCTCTGCTTTACATCCGTAATGTAATTCGGATTCTCCCACGTCAGCGTTCTCCACCCGCTGAAATCCAGATAACCGAGAAACATTTCCCTCGCTGAATCCTGCTCATCCTTGAGCGTTAAGGACATTCCGTGCGGAAAGTTTCTGCCCGTAACCCGCATTGAGATGGATTTGATGGTGCCGACGTTGCGGAGGACTCCCTTGTTCAGGAATTGCGTTCCCTCTCCCTCCTCATCACCCTCGGCATCCTCATAAAAGGGAATCTCAAAAGGAGGTTGGATTTTCGCCCATCCGTTGAAGGGCGCGGTCGGGAAGTGTATCCGTACACCCAGGACATCCCCCTCCATTTTTTCACTGTAAACGGGTTGTGCAAAAGACAACACCCTGTTCATGGGTGAAGCGGATGAGGGTGCCAGTTTTACGGCCCAGTTCTCGAGCCTCATATCCACCTTCAGCTCCTCTAAACCTTCTGCCATGGCGCCCGGATACTTGGCGAAATCAACTTCGGTTCCTTCGAGATTTGCAAAGTCGATGAGAACCTGCGGTCCACCGTTCACATCCTCTTCCTGCGCAAACACAGAAAAGGCTGTTACGGCAAAAAGCAGACAAAAAAGAATGCACACTGACCTTTTCATTTTGGGACTCCTTTCCTCTTTAAGCTACCGTCTATTCAATAATTATATGAATATCTACTTCCATGTCAAATTTTAATTCCATCCGTCAAATCGAAACCGAATACTATCTCCTTTTTCATATCGGAAGGATATATTGATAACTTTAATGGAATTTTACAGGTAAAACAAGCAAAGCGCCGTGATCCGGCACGGAAGGGAAAATCTTGTATTGATTTAATAAATGGATGGCGGCGGAGAACCATATACAGCCGGCACACGGCGAATAGAAATACGCAGCGAAGAAAAATGTACGTATGGAGTTGAACCGGTTCTCGCCTAATCCGTAGTAAACCCTTCGGTCTCACTGAAGGCCGTTACGAAATCCTCTATTCCGTCCGCAATGCCCTCCACGATCTTATGCTGGTATTCAGGCTGCAGGAGACTGAGCGCTTCATTCTTGTTTGTGACGAAGCCGGTTTCCACGAGAACGGCGGGCATCTTCGCCGACTTGAGAACATAGAAAAAGGCGCTCTTCACACCCCTGTTCCTGCTCCCGTCGCTTACAGTGCCCTCGATCCTGTTTTGAATGGATTTGGCGAGCTGCCTGCTCTCTCTTCTGAATTCAATGTCCACAATGCGGTTGAGAATCTCTTTGAGATAGTCGTTGTAATTCTCGATCTCATAGTCGAGAACCGAGTTCTCCATGGATGCGACATCGCGGGCGTTTTCGCCAAAGGGATCGAGGGACAGGAAAAAGCTTTCATAGCCGTAGGTTTTAGACGAAAAGCTCACATTCGCGTGAACACTTATAAAAACGGGGTTATTCGCGGGATCGACCCGATTCGCGATATTCCCCCTCTCCTCGAGCGAAATGAAGGTATCGTCCTGCCGGGTGAGTATGATCTCCTTGTCCCTGAAACGGCTCTGAAGCTCCCGGGCAAGGTCTTTCGTGATCGAGAGCACAATGTCCTTTTCACGTATATCGTTATACCCTATACCGCCCGGGTCCTTACCGCCGTGCCCGGGATCCAGAATAATGGTCTTTACTTCAAACTCTGTGGGCCTCTGTACTTTGGCCGAACGGGACGCTCTGCGGGGCTGCCGTCTCCGCGCGGCCCCTTCGCCTCCGCCGGAGTCTTCACCGGCTTCTTCCCGTCCCACGGTGAACGTTTCGCCGTTATACCGCCACGGGACCTTCTTCTTTAAAAGTTCCCAGGTGATGAGGTCGACACATTCCGGCGGGACCATTATACCGTCATCCCGGATAAAGACCCTCTGTCCCAGGTAAGCCGTCCGCTGATCGATAAAGACTTCGTTGGAGCCGGGAATAATGGTTACGGATTTCTGATCATTGTAGAGCTCCATCGTGCCCGTTGTCGAGGAATAACGGTACTCGAATTGAAAATAATCGATAACCGCGGAGATTGGGACAGGCTGTCCCCTCCCACTCTCCCCTTCGTTTTCCTCGGCCGGAGGCGCCGCCCCGATGAGAACAAATACAGCGATAGTGCAAAAAACAATGTTATACTTTAAAGCCGTAATATTCAAAGGTATCACCGACCTTCAGGATTCCTGCGGCAACCGTATAAAGAGGGGCGAACAATTTTCGTTCACCCACCCGGCTGCAGCCCAGCCGGGACCTTCCAAAGAAACGTTCGGGGTGTATGCCGGTTGCAACGATTTTCTTTTTTTTAAAACCCCTTCCGCGTAAATAACGAACGAGATGACGGACATTCGTATCAAAGTAATGATCATCGGGATGCCGTTCCACCCATCCGCTGAAGTCGGTTCGGAAATCCGCTCCACCCCGGTTCGGAAGGCTCATAACGAGCAAACCTCCCTTCTTCAGCACACGGTAAACCCTCTCAATTACCTTTTCGACATGCTTGAAGTGTTCCGAAACGAAAAAAAGGGTCGCCACGTCGAAATGCTCTTCCGGAAGATCAGCCTGAAGGAAGCCGCCCGTAATAACATCGAGGCCGAGATTGCTGCGCGCCCATTCGGAGGCAAAGGGAGATATCTCGACCCCAAGGGTATCCCATCCTCTCTCCCTCGCTGATTCGAGGAAAAACCCGAGCGCGCATCCTATATCGAGAAGGCTTTTTTTCCCCGGACCCGCAATCCGTTCTATAACGTCAAGTCTTCTAAGGGCGAATCGGCGTATATTCTCTCTGTCCCCCTCATAGGTTTTCCCATACTGACTTTCATATTCCTCGAGGAAATAGGCATCGGTATAAATATCCTTTTTCTCCTCGAGCTCAAAGAGAAAGAGATCTCCGCACCGGGAACACCGCATGAGTGAAAGGGACCGTTTTCTCACAACCGCCTTTGCAACCCCATGGCTGAAGAGACACCGGGTCCTCATCCCGGAAAGCGCCCGTTCAATGAGCTCAAGAACCCGGTCCGCGCCCAGGCCGTCCGTATGCTTCAGATTTTCTCGGGCTCGGGCGTAAATATCACCGCCGTTTATAGCGGCACCTAACCTGTCTTCGATATCGGGTACGGGGGAACCAACGTACCCGAGGTTCGGTGCGTCGACGTTTCCCGAAAGCCTGCAGTGGTACTTCGAATGGTTGAAAAGTACGACGGGAGTGCCGAGATAGAAAGCCTCGTACATCGTTATACCGAAGGACGTTATAAGCACGCGCGCGCGGAAAAGGAGATCGTAAAAATCATCGGGGGCATGGACGACCCTGCATTTCCCGCTGGGTGGGGAATTCCGGTAAAAGGGTCCCCGGACGACAACCGGTTCAATTCCGATTTTATTAAGCACCGAAACCATGTACTGCGACAGGTTGCCCGGATCGGATCCTCCGAAGGAAACCAGGACGGGCCCGTCCACGTCATGCGGCTCTTTCCTGTGACCCGCGTATTTCCTTATCGCGGGGTTCAGCACCATATATTCCCGACCGTAAACATTGGGAGGATCCCCTCCCTCCCCCGGAAGGGTATAGACGGTGACATGGGCGAACCGGGAACCCCGGCCCCTGTCGTCAAGGGAAACAACGGGCGCTATCCTGCTCAGCCGGGCCATCAGGCGGCGGGACGTATCCCGCATGTCCGAAACGATGAGGTCGATTCCATCTTCGTCCTCGGGCGCCGAAACCCGGATGCAGTCTCCGAACTGCGGAATCGGGCCGCATTGCGAGCCGCGTAAAACACAGATCAGCGGATCGAAACGCCCCCGGCCCGCCTCGATAAGGGCCCCCGCCCTGCTCAGATGGCCCATGCCGAAATCGCCGCCGCAGCCGATGCAGAAAAGCACTTTTGGTTTCGACCCGTTCAACACGTTCCGTCCAGATAGGCTATGACGTCCGGAAGCCTGATCGGTTCACCCCGATACAGATGCTCATATATGTCCCTGACCCGCAAATAGTCCTCTTTCGTGTCAACCGTGAGGCGCAATTCGGGCCGCCGCACTATTTTATCCGGATCACCCCGCACAATGGAATATTCATCGGGATGTCGGTAAATATACTGTGTTATATGTTCACGCTCATGGGGATCGGCCGCTCTTTCATGCGCTTCGAGAAGGCAGCCCGCCTCAACGACCTCCACACCCGTTCCGTAGGGGAGCCGGGGAAAGGACGTAAGATGAGCAGAGCTTTTCACATGGAGATCGACCGCCCTGTCGACATACTCCATTGAGACGAGCGGATTGTCGCCCGTCGCACGTACCAGGGTCTTTACATCGAACAGCCGCACCGCATCGGCGAACCTCGAAAGAACGTCATCCTCGCTTCCCGTCATCACCGCCGCTCCTAGCTTTTCCGAGGTTTTTTCAATAGAGGGAAGCGTATCCGCCGTTGTAGCGACTATGATTTTCTCCGGCAGGGACGGGACCAGGAGTCTCCTGACTATATGCTCGAACATACTGATTCCGCAGAGCGGGAAAAGGAGCTTTTGCGGGAGGCGCGTGGAGCGGAGCCTTACCTGAAGAATAATAAATACGCCGTTCATAGCTCACTGTGTATGGTATGAATTGAAAAGAGACATCGGCCGTGTACCGGTTTCTCAACGCGCGGGACCGGCATGAGCCCGTATCCTGCTAGAAGTTGAACGTGTAATAATCGTCGCAGCCGCCGCACAGACCGTCGTACTCTTCCCTGCAATGCGCCCGATAAACCCCATCATTGCCGTTCCATACGTCCTGGGGTTTATCTTTAAGGATATTTCCGATGACATGGCCGCCGTTGAGGTCCTGCACGCATCTCGGCACATCGCCGTTGTGAAAAACAACGAGGTCCCGCATGAGGTGCCAGCAGGGCCGGCGCTCCAGGGGACGCAGGTCCGCCGAGGTGCGCTGCGGGAGAAGACCGCCGTATGTCCGGTACTTCTGTATAATGACGTTCGCCCCCTCCTTCTCCCATACATCGAAGAACTCGAGCATCTCGTCTTCGTTGCAGTCCATCCGGGTGAGCTGGAGGTATACGGACGGAAAACCTTTTGAGAGCAGGTACCGCACGTTGCGCTCCACCTTTCTCAGGTCTCCCCCCCATATCTTCCCGTAGGTTTCCTTTCTGACCGCATCGACCTTGAATATGACGATGATGTTTTCCGTCCCGAGACCGCTGATACGGTCTGAAAACCCGGGCATGAAATTCACACCGTCGGTCTCGAGAATCAAATTGAGTCCGTCCTTTTCCGCGGTGTACCGGATAATGCGGTTCACTTCGGGGTGCAGGAGCGGCTCCCCGTTATAGGAGAGGGAGACGTAGAGATCGCCGGAGAAATCCATGAGCTTTTCAAGCGCTTCCCTGTATTGATCGAAGGCCATCTCCCCCGCGGGCCGCTTCAGGCATCCGGAACCCGAATAGATGCACGGGCCGTTCATCCGGGTCGTGATCTCGAATTCGACGTATGCCGGGACGGTCCTTAAGATCCCCGGATCCGAGGACACAAGCGTGACGAACTTATCGAAACTGCAATCCGCTCCGGCCCGGTCGATGATCGACCGTGTGATCATACCGTTGCGCATGGGAGAGAGTGCAAGCTCGATACGGTTCAGTTTCATATCACGCGACGCGAAATGGGTTTCGATATCAAAGGAATTGATATCTCTGGAGAGGAGCTTGAACAGGGAATCCCGCCCGATCTCCCCGTCATCGTCCTTCACCAGTGCCGCAAGCCTGGGCAGAATGGCGACCTTGACGATCTCCGGGGTGAATCCCGCGGGGTAACCTTCACCGTAGGTGTACTCGGCAAGCTCCCGCTCATGGAGCACGGCCATATCCCTGGCGGCCCCGACGTCTATGAGGGGAGTGTCTATATAGAAATAAAAAAAACCGTCATAGTCCTTTAAAACCCCGTGCAGCTCCTTCAGAACCGACGCGACGTTCCTGGTTTTCACCCTGACGGCATGCTCTTTTTTTAGTTCCGGCTCATCCGGCCCGTCCACGAGAACAAAGACGTCGTCGTCTCCGGAAAGCATACGGGCTTTATCCAGGAGCACGCGATAGAGCCCGAAATCCTCACGCCGAATCCCGCCGCTGTTTTTCGGCAGGAGCGCATTGACAACAGCGCCGATTTTCATAGAGGTATGTTACTTCAAAATCCGGGACGCGTCAATGGTTTCGGGCCTCTTCAGCGGCCCGCTATTGCGGCCCGCTCATTTTTCACCGTTGACCTAAAGCTCAATATTCTTTAATCTAAGCGTATGCATCAAGAAAACGCCAACTCGAGCGGCCGTATCTATACGGTCCAGGAACTGACGAGGGAAATCAAGGGTGTACTGGAAAACGGCTTCCCCGGCATACGGGTCAGGGGAGAGATTTCCAATTACAAGCGGGCGGCATCGGGACATATCTATTTCACGCTCAAGGACGAGAAATCGGTAATCAAGGTCGTTCTCTTCAAGGGTTATCAAAAAAATATGGATTTCGAGCTTGAAGACGGGCTGAAGGTCATTGTCCACGGGAGCATAAGCGTTTTCGACAGGAGGGGCGAATACCAGATCCTGGCCGACCTGATAGAGCCCGAGGGTGTCGGAGCCCTTCAAATTAAATTCGAGCAACTGAAGAAGAAACTCGAGCAGGAGGGCCTCTTCGATGTGTCGCGGAAAAAGAAGATCCCCCCCCTCCCGGATACCGTGGGTATTGTGACATCGGAAACGGGCGCGGCCATCCGGGATATCCTGAATGTCCTTCGCAGGCGGCACAGCGGAGTGGACGTCATCATTTATCCGACGCTCGTCCAGGGAGCGGGAGCGGCGGAAGGCATAGCCGGCGCCATAGCCGAAGCGGACAGGAGGAACGAGACGGATGTTCTCATCGTGGGAAGGGGCGGCGGATCCATAGAGGACCTCTGGCCCTTCAACGAGGAAATCACAGCCAGGGCGATCGCGGCTTCGGCCATTCCCGTTATCAGTGCGGTCGGCCATGAAACCGACTTCACAATCAGCGATTTTACAGCGGACCTGCGCGCGCCCACACCGTCAGCCGCCGCCGAGCTGGTGGTAAAAAGCAGGGACGAGCTTCTGAACCGGTTCCGGGACCTCTACAGGCGGCTGGCCGTCTCCGTTGACAGGCTGCTGAAACTGAACGAGGAACGTCTGTCACGTTATACGGCGGAGATTCTCCAAAAGCGGGTCGAGGCCCTCATAAACGGACGCAGGATGGTCCTCGATGATGTGGCGCGCTCCCTTTCCATCGGCATGGAGACAACGATCTCGGCGGTCAGGAACCGGTTCGAAAAGGCCGCGGCCAGACTCGATGTTCTCAGCCCGATGGCAACTCTATCGAGGGGTTATGCCGTTATTACGAGGGTGGAGGACGGCAGGGCCGTGCGCACCGTCGGGGATGTCGCGCACGGCGGGCGTATAAGGGCGCGCGTAAAGGATGGATCGATCCTCGGCACGATAGACGAGATAGAAAAAAAATGAATACTGGATGGAGATACCATGGAACCGGGCCCTACTTTTGAAGAAGCACTGAAGAGGCTGGAGGAAATCGTCAGGGAGCTGGAGGGAGGAGAGATCGAGATCGAAAAGGCCCTGGGCTTTTTCGAGGAAGGCACGAAGCTCTCAAGAATCTGTGCCGAGAAGCTCAGCAGGGTCGAGAGAAAGGTCCAGGTGCTGAGAAAAAACGATAAGGAGGAGGACGTTCTCGAGCTCTTTCGCGACATGGAGCCCGAATGATTTATCCAATGCACGTTTTACATCGACAGGCTTCGGACCGATAATAAAGGGACGGGGGCGCATCCGTCCCGCTTTTAAATCATAGTCTTTCCGGTAGGAAACATGAAGATTAGATCCAAGGTGCTCATTGTTACCCTTCCACTGCTCGTACTTCCCCTCGTGCTCATCGGTTTCACCTCGTTCATATCCGCCAAGAACGGAATCACGAGGGTCACAAAGGAGTTTCTCTCCTATAAAACCACGGAAATGTACAAGTACTGCAGGCGGCAGCAGGATATCCTTGTAGACACCGGGCTCATCAACCAGGAAGCCTACCAGGAGCTCGCCAAAAAATCGGCATTCGAATACACCGATGTCATCAGGCTGTCGGAGACAGGCTATTTCACGATACTCGACGGAGCCGGAAATATCCTCATACCCGAAAAAGAGATCAAGAGCATAGCGGATCTGGACATGTTCGCGGAGATGAGGGAAAAACAGAACGGTTTGATCAACTTTACCCTGCAGGATGAGAACCGTATAGGTTACTATATCTATTTCGAGCCCTGGGACTGGTATATCCTGCTCAGCGAGCTCGAAGCGACCTTCTATCAGGACGCGAACAATATCAGGGGCCAGGTGGCGTACACGCTCGGGCTGACGAGCCTTTTCGCGGTCGGTCTCATCTTCTTTTTCATTAAAAAACTCACCGACCCCATCAAGCACGTCGTCGGTACGATGAAAACCATTATCACGAGCAGCGACCTCTCGAAACGGGTGCGGGTCGAATACAACGACGAAATCGGATACCTCGCCACGTGGTTCAACCGCATGGTCGGCGACCTTGAGACCGCGTACAATCAGGTGAAGCAGTACGCGTATAAGAGCGTGCTCGCGAAGAACAACGAGGAGAGGATACGGCATATCTTTCAGAAGTACGTACCCGGCGAGGTGATCGATCAGGTACTCGAGTTCAAGGGGGAAAAGCTCCTCATCGGAAAGAAACAGGAAGCAACGATCCTCTTCTCCGATATCCGTTCATTCACGAGTATTTCAGAGAAGCTCTCCGCCGAGGAGCTCGTGACATCGCTCAACACCTACTTCAATATCATGGTCGGGATTATCATCGAACACACCGGAATCATCGACAAGTTCATCGGCGACGCCATCATGGCGATATACGGAGCCCCTGTCACGCATGATGACGATCCCCTGCAGGCCACTGTCACGGCATTGGAGATGATAAGGGCGCTCGACGGTTTTAATAAAAAACAGTCCCGGATAGGCCGTCCGGTATTCAGGATCGGCGTCGGCCTGAATACGGGCGAAGTGGTCGTGGGAAACATCGGCTCGAGCCAGAAACTGGACTACACGTGCATAGGAGACGCCGTCAACCTCGCGTCGAGGCTCGAAGGCTTGACCAAGCTCTACGGCGTGCCCATTATCATCAGTGAGAATACGTACGGCGACCTCAACGGTGAGATACAGGCAAGGGAGATAGACGCGGTAAGGGTCAAGGGAAAACTGCAGCCCGTCAGGATTTACCAGCCCTATCTCGAGGAAACCGGGCGGATGGTAGAGGGCTACGGGATTTTCAGTGAAGCGATAGAGCTCTACAGGGAGATGAAATTCGAGGAATCGCTTAAACGATTCATGAAAAGCAACGATATAATCAAGCAGGATGTACCGAGCTCTCTCTATATCGACAGGTGCAAGGAGCTCATACAGAATCCGCCTGCTGAGGACTGGGACGGTGTCTTTACCGCAAAAACAAAATAATCCACGATTCGCACTCACAATTCTGTTTGTATGTCTGTTCGCCGCCCTGCCCTTCCCGGTTTTCGCGGACCTCTCCTACTATGATCCGGATTTCGACGTATCCATGGGCCTGTTCCACTATACGAGCAAGGATATCGAGGAGGCCGATGTTTACCCGGGCCTCTATTTCGGCGGATATTACAGCGGAAAGAGTTTTCTACTCACGAATTATTTCAACACGAAACAGCTGTACACGATATACGAAGCCGGGATCGTCCAGAACGGCATCGATATACCCGACTATGAAAATGAAAACATGGAAGGCGCGGTTATCACCACGATACCCCTGCACGCGGACCTGGCTTTCCGCATTCGGGTGACCCGGCGATTCTTCCTGTCTCCCTTCGTGGGTACGGGAATACATTTCGTCTACTGCGAACCGGCCGAAGACCAGTTTCGCGTGCACCCCGTACTCCAGTTCGGTGCCGAGTTCAGGTACAGGCTGTGGAGCCGAACCTCGCTCAAGCTCAAGTTTGATTACGGATACGCGTTCGACAGCAGATACGAAACAGGATTCATACGCTACCTGAGGGTCCGGTTTCCCTTTCCCTTTATTCCCTGATAATATGGTGACAGTCCCCTCATTCGGCGGTAAACCGCCTCATTCGAGTACAAGTTCCTTTTGTGACAGTTCCTTTTGTGACAGTTCCTTAAGGAACTGTCACTAGGTTTAAAAGAGGAGGCCGCGGGGGAAGGGCACGAGGAGGAATTTGGCGAAAAAGAAGTAAAAAGCGGTGACGGTAGTGCCGACCGCCCCGACCTTGATCAGGATGTGGCGGAGATCTCTCCTGCGGCGATCGTAAGCGATCGTAACGAGGAGAAAGAAAAGGATACATGTTACGAGGAATCCGATCACGGTGATAAAAAACGCCCAAGCGACGATTATGAGGATTATCAGAAGAACCGAGGAGAGCTTGATCTTCTCCTTCTTTTCTTCTTCCGATTTCCTGATAAAACTCGCAACGAACAGGGCGGCGGCGAATCCGGCGAGCACGAAGGCGATGACGACCGGAAAGAACGATCCGAACTTCTCAAAAGACCTTGTCTCGATCAGGAAGTAGGCGCTTATGCCGATTATGACGCCCGCGGATATTCTGTCAGCGTTTTTCATGGGCTTTAGGACCGCCTATCGCTTTTCGAATTATGGGCCAGCACGCGGATGAAATCGTCAGCACGATGAGAATAATGGATATGGGCCTCGTAAAGAAAATGGTGAGAACATTTCCCGCGGCCCTGCCCATGAGTATGGATTGAACGAGCCCCTGCTCGCATATCGCACCCAGAATGATACCAAGCACGATGGGCCCCGGACCGAATCCGAGCCTCCTTCCCACGTACCCCAGAAGACCGAAGAACAGCATGACGTATACGTCGAAGATATTGTTGTTTATGGAAAAGGAACCTATTATGGTGAGAAACACGATAAAGGGTGCGAGAAAAGCGGCAGGGAGGTTCGTGATGAGCTTCGAAACCATCTTGCCGCTGAAAATACCCATCGGAAGGATGAGGATATTCGCGAGTATGAGCGAAAATATGAACGTATAGGTGACTCCCGCATGGACGGTGAAAAGATCGGCCCCGGGTCTCATTCCCTGAAGGAGAAGAGCTCCGAGCAGTACGGCCGCCGGCGGTGCGCCTGGAATCCCGAGGGTGAGCAGGGGGATGAGCGATCCCGAGACCTCCGCGTTGTTCGAAGCCTCGGAGGCCACAATTCCGTCGATATGCCCCTTGCCGAACCTGTGAGGGTACCTGGACGCGCGAACAGCCTCGTTGTACGACACCATTCCCGCTATGTTGCCTCCGGCACCGGGTATGATACCCACAACGGTACCGATAACGGCGGACCTCAGAATCAGTATGGGCTTCTTGACCAGGTGGATGAAGATATTTCTCACCACGTTCTTTTGCTTCCTGTAGGGAAGAACGGTGTAATGCTCCCCCCTCTTCACGAGCATAATAATGACTTCCGGTATGCAGAAAAAGCCGATGAGCGCGGGTATGAGCCCTATACCGCCCTGCAGGCTCACCATCCCGAAGGTAAAGCGAACGTCTCCCCCTATGGGGGCTATGCCGATCGTACTGATCAGGAGTCCGAAAGCCCCCCCGATGAGGCCCTTGAGTATGGACTTGGAGGCGAGCGTCGCGATTATGGTGAGACCGAATGCCGTCAGCCAGAAGAACTCCGGAGGACCGAACTTGAGCGAAGCCTTTGAGAGAGGCGGTGAAAGGAATATGAGGAAACCGACACCGATAAGCCCGCCGATAACGGATGAGATGGTCGCACTGACGATGGCCTTGTAGGAATCACCCTTTCTCGCCATGGGATAGCCGTCGAACGTGGTGGCGATTGCGGAGGGCGTTCCCGGGGTATTGATGAGTATTGCTGAAAAGCTCCCCCCGTATATCGCTCCGCAGTATATGCCCCCGAGAAGGACGAGCCCGTGTATGGGGGCCATCGCAAAGGTAAAGGGTACGAGTATGGCGATAGCCATCGTCGCGGTAAGACCCGGAAGCGCACCGACGACAATACCCGACCCCACCCCGACGATGACAAATAAGAGGTTGAGCGGGGAGAAAACGTTCAGAAAAGATGCAAACAGCGTGGTTTCCATTTCTCGTTGTCTCTCCGCCTTTAAGATAATTTAAACCGCTCCCGGGGTCCAGGTCTGTAAAACCCGCCCGCAATACCCGGAAGCGGTTTCATTCTGTTAAAGCTGAAATGCCCGGACCGTACTGAAACGGCCGTGACATCAACAGTGCTCTATATTTCACCCAGCTCTTTGAGCGTGGTGAATATTTCCTTCTTCTTGCTGTCGAGATATGCCTTGAATTCGGCGGCTTTTACCTTCTGGACGAGGAAACCGAGCTCCTCCATCTTGTTGACGAACGTCGGCTTTTCACACACCTCTTCGAAGGCCGCTTCGAGCTCCCTTATGATTTCCTCCGGAGTTCCGGGAGGAACGCAGACGCCCCGGTCTATACCGGCCGTCATGTCATACCCCTTCTCCATGAAAGTCGGTACGTCCGGCAGATGGGGAAGGAATCTCTTCTCCGTACCCATGGCAAGTATCTTTATCTTATCCTGGTGCTGAACGAGATCGTTCGAGTTGGCGAAGAGCGCCATGGTATGGCCGCCGAGGAAGTTGGCGACCGAGGGGGCCGCACCCGTTGAAGGTATATACGTGAACTGCACGGACGCGAGCTTCTGAAGCTGCAGGAGGGCGAGATGGTGTCCGCTGTGCGTTCCCGAACCTCCTATGGTAATACCGCCCGGATTCTTACGTGCATAGTCGATGAACTGCTCAAGGGTGTTGAACTTGCTGTCTTTCAGCACGGCAAGTCCGATGGGAGTGGTCTGGAACATGTACACCGGGATAAGCTGATCGGTCTCGTACCCGGCATTGTCCCTGACAAGCGGCTGAATAATAATATGCGGTATGTTGTTGCCGCAGATGGTGTATCCGTCCGCCTTCGTCTTAACCAGCTTCGACCAGGCCACGGCGCCGCCGGCCCCGGGCATGTGCTTGATGAGCACATTCACTCCAAGAGCGGCTTCGAGGTCCTGTTTCTGGTACTGAGCGGTTATATCCGACTGGCCGCCCGGATTGAAGGGAATGATGTAATCAACATTCCTCGCAGGATAATCCCCTGCGTCTTTCGGTCTCTTTGCAAGAGTAACTGAGAAGGAAAGAAAGAACAGTGCTAGCACGGTGCAGATGATGACAACAGTCCGTATCCTCCGTGTTTTCATAGCATCCTCCTGTATTGTTAGTGCGGAAATTTTAATAGTTATTGGACTGTACGTAAAGACCATGCAGAACCGGATTTTCAAAAAAATACTTATATAACGTTTCGTTTTATAAGGATATATAATAATTTCGCATAGTTCAGCACCCCTCCGGGGACGGAACCCGCCATTTTATTTGATTCGTTAAATCATTCCTGTGTATTTTGAATTCGTATTAGAACGTATTTCGAGTTTCAATAAATATTTATAATGTGGAGCTTTCGCATACATAAGGCACACTATTGCTGGTTCCGGTGGACTTCAGTAATAAATGTAATAAAATAAAAATGATTATCATGTTTAGTAACTGTTTCATGGTACATAAGAAAAACTCGAAGTTTACCCTATTACTGAGACGCGGAAAAGCGGAGGTTGTAAATGAAGAAGCTGGCTTTTGCAGGGCAGAGACTTTTTTTAAAGTTTACCGACCTTTCCTATTTCAACAGGAGGGCGGAGGAAATCGACGGAGTCGTTGTCCCGGTACGGGAAGAAGACGATAAACCGTTCGCCGAAAAGGTCCGGGATGCATCCGTCCTGGTTGTGATCGCCCGTACTATAACATCGGAAATCATCGAGGGGCTTGAAAAGTGCAAGCTCATTCAAACGCTTTCCGTGGGATACGATTGCGTCGACGTACCGGCCGCAACAAAGAGGGGCATCCCGGTATGCAACACACCGGCATACTGCACCGACGAGGTGGCCAATCACGCCATGACACTCATACTGGCAACGGCGCGCAAGCTCGGGATGATACTGCCGAAAACACGGGGGGCGGATTGGGAATATAAATATACCAAGCCCATACTCAATTTCAGGGACAAGAAACTGGGGATCATCGGACTGGGACGCATCGGACGGACCATTGTCCCGAAGGCAAAGGGTTTCGGAATGCGCGTCGCGGCATATGACCCCTATCTCCATGACGATATATTCGCCGGATTCGGAGTGGAAAGAATCAACGATATAGACGAGCTCTTCGAAACGGCGGATTATATAACCATACACGCCCTGCTCACCGGTGAAACCCGTCATCTCGTTGACGATCGGGCGTTTCAGAAGATGAAGGAAACGGCCATAATCGTAAATACCGCCCGTGGAGACATCATTGATGAGGAGGCCCTCTGCAGGGCCCTGGCCGACGGCCGGATCGCAGGCGCCGGTATCGACGTACTGACGAAAGAGCCGCCCGCTCCGGAGAACCCGCTCCTCTCCATGGACAACGTCATTGTTACACCCCATATTTCATGGTATTCAGAGGAAAGCTTCAAGCGGGATATGGAAGACGGGATGGACGAGATCATCAGAGTGCTGTCTGGAAAAAGACCGCGCTACATCATCAACCCTGAAATATTCTATGCCCGCTGACATGAGTGAAGATGAATCCGCGGAAAGGTGAGCCTGCATGCATGGATCCGAACAGTCCGACGGTCAGGAGGGGGAAACCACATCGCCCACCTTGAACCTCGTCTCAAAGTACATGACTTTTCCCTTTGAAATGGTCGGATACACCTCGTAAACCTTGACACTGCCGATATAGCTGAGGGATTTGCCGTCCCTCCTGTATATACCCACCACATCGCCCTTGGAAAGCCCGTCCTGGCTGCCGAGGTTGAAGAGGAAGGTGCTTTCGGTCGGTATCTGTATAATGACCCCGGTTTTTGAATCCCTCCCCATGACGATCGAAGGGCCGGTCTTGATATTCCGCATATCCTCGTTGATACTGACAATCCGGTCGAGCGCCTCTTCAACGTAATCCGATTCCCCGAAGCTCCTTACAACCTCTTCGTACCGCTCGAGTGCCTCGGTATAATATCCCGTGTCGTACGCTTTATGACCGCTCGTCATGAGTTTCAGGGCCTCCTCGTTCAACTGTTCCAGGAGCGCGGTCTTCACCCCCTCTTCGACCAGGTCCT
>Ga0272442_10003582_pt1 | contig 21737 bp, 14 predicted proteins | sample SSMForm2O_FD_200262 | JGI IMG/M metagenome (GOLD analysis project Ga0272442, IMG submission 200262) | Marine sediment archaeal communities from Little Sippewissett salt marsh, Falmouth, MA, United States - SSM-Form-2O | ecosystem: Environmental > Aquatic > Marine > Wetlands > Sediment ... | reverse complement strand
GCGGAATACCCCGCGTATCTTGGACCGGATTCCCGGTTCCTTCAGGTTCTCGTCTTTGAAAACGTTGTATTTCCCGATGATCCGGTCATCCGGCACGCCCATGGCCTTGCGCAGGGCGGAGTTGGTCTTGATCACCGTGCCCCGGGGATCGGATATCCACATGGCCGCGGGGTTCAACTCGAAGAGCGGATCAAGTTCCCCCCCCTTGATCGCGGCGCTCAAGTCGAATGCGGCAGCCGGAGAATCCGGCCCTTTCCCGTCGGGAGAGGCGCCGTTGCCGGTGGCCGCGTCTCTCCGGGCTTTCCGCTTAAGGCTTTTCATGAGCGCTTCTTTTCCTCGTGCCGTCCAGGCTTTGGCCCGGACGGAAGAACTTATCCCCGAAGATTTTATACTCTACCCCGAACATTATTTCAAATCCGCGCGGGAAGGGTAGGTGCCCGGCCGGATTGGATCGACAAAGTTCACTCTTTGTCAATTATTGTCGCACCCGTCCGGGTCTCCGGAAATGGGGTTATTTTGCTCCAATGCCTTGCGGGGAGAGGCATTCGCTTCATCTTTGGATTTGGAAACAATCATGCAGGGTAATACCTGCGAACGCATGCACCGAGGAGGTAGACATGGCATTGTCAAGCTGGCAGAAAGAAAAGATAAACATGCTGGCGGAATATCAGGAAAGCCTTTCCGAATTGTATACGTACTATAGTGAGAGATATCCGGAGCAACAGGAGTTCTGGCTGGATCTGGCCCTGCCCAAGTTGCGCTATGCCGACTGGTTGAGACTTTGCCTGCGCAAAATAGAAGATGGCAAGTACCGCTACAATATGATGCGTTTCAAAATTGAGTCGATCCGGACCGGTCTGGAATATATCCGCAAACAGATCCGCGATGTATGGTACCTGGAGATTTCGTTTCCGACGGCGTTGGCCATGGCCCTGTCCGTTGAAACCGGGTTGATCGCTTCCCGATTTTACGAGATCGTTGATCCACCGGCGGATGACGCTCTCGGCATTGTAAACGGATTCAAGACGGAAATGCGTGACCGTCTCCTGATGATCCGCCGCGCCATGATCGTGCAGAGTCACAGCCGGGTTCACGTGGGTTGACCCGCTTTCTTTTCCTTGCGCTGCAGCCGCTTGTTCAATGCCTGGCGTGAAATCCCCAGTATGGATGCGGCGATTCCCTGATTCCCTTCGGCCTTTTCCAGGGCCCGGTGGATCAGGTATGCCTCCGCCTGTTTCAAGGTGGGGATTTCCCCCGGGGCGCCGTGCCATTCCACCTCGGTATCCGGGGCCATTGATTCCCCGAGGGCGGCTTCTTCCAGGTTAAGAAGGGTTTTGAAACTGGACATGGACAATATACCCGACTCATAGCGGGACATGGCGTCGTATACCAGGGCCTGGAGTTCCCGCACGTTCCCGGGGAATGAGTGGGCTTTCAGCAGGGTGATCAGTTCCGGTGGGTATGATGGCTTAACTTTGCGCAGGTCTCGTGCGGCGGTTTCCAAGAAATGGTTGAAAAGGAGAGGTATGTCCTCCCTGCGTTCGCGCAGTGGGGGCAGAATGATCTGGTGGGCCATGAAGCGGTAATAGAGATCTTTACGGAAGTTGTCCGATGCCACCAGGTCGCGGATATTCTTGTTCGTGGCCGCGATGATGCGGCAATCGACTCTGTTGGGACGGTCGCTTCCCAGGGGATAGAATTCCCTTTCCTGGATAAGTCGCAGGAGTTTTACCTGGGAGGGTATGCCGAGGTCGCCGATTTCATCGAGAAACAGGGTTCCTCCATCCGCGCGGGTGATCAATCCTTCGCGGGATGCCGACGCGCCGGTGAACGCGCCACGGCTGTGTCCGAAAAGGGTGTCGGTAAACAGGGTGTCGTCAAGACCGGATACGTTGACCACGACCAATTCCCGGCTGGCGGAACTGGAAAGATGGATCGATCGGGCGATCAACTCCTTGCCGGTTCCCGTCTCCCCGAGAATCAGAACAGGAAACGGCGAGTCCGCGATGGCTTCGATGTACTTGAAAATGGCCCGGACTTCGGGGCTGGCGGTTATGAAATGGGCGAAAGCGTCTTGATTCTTTAATTCCCGGGAGAGCAGGGATTCTTTCAGCGCGGACACCTCGCTCTCAAGGCTCCGGAGTTCCAGCAGGCGCAGAATGCTCGCCGTGAGGCGGCTTTTTTCGATGGGTTTCACCAGATAGTCCCTGGCTCCCCCCTGCATACACGCAACCGCCGTATCCACTTCGTTGGTGCCGGTGGCCATGATCACCGCGACCGCGGGGAAATCCTTGACAATTTCTTCCAGGAGTTGGCGGCCGGAAATATGCGGCATATCGATGTCCAGCACGATGACGGCAACCTCGTGTTCATGGAGGAAGGGCATCACTTTGCGGGGATCATCAAGGGTGGCGACCGGTTCGATGCCCGCGCTCTTCAACATGATGTTGTAACTGATGAGAATGCGGTCCTCATCGTCCACCAGGAGTACCAGGGGTTTCTTGGATGGAGAAGGCTTCGTCATGATTCCTCCGGTGTTTCATGGGGGAGACGGATCTCAACCGTGGTGCCTTGGCCGGGCCGGCTGAAAATCTCCAGGGAGCCGCCGGTTTTCTCAATAATGGCGGATGAAATATACATGCCCAGGCCGGTGCCGTCTGTTTCCGCCCGGGTGGTAAAAAATGGTTCCGTGATTCGCTCCAGAACCGCCTTCTTCATGCCCCTGCCTTCATCCCGTATCGTTACCAGGATGCTCTTTCCCGATTTTTCCAGTGCTGAAGTGACCGTGACTCCGCGGTTTTTTTCTGGCAGTGCCTGCAGGGCGTTGAGGATGATGTTGATGAAAACCTGTTCCAATTCATGGCTGTTCCCCTTGGCCGGAGGCAGATCCTTGCCCAGATGGGTGTGGAAACGGGTGGTGCATTGGCGGATCTTTTTGTCCAGGATGGCGATGGCGTATTCCAGGGCCTGGTTGACATGAATGCGTCCCCGCGGCTCGGGCGCGCCGCGGCTGAAATCCTTGAGTTTCCCCGTGATCATGCTGATCTGCCGGGCTCCCTGGATGTTGTTCTTGAGCATTTTGGGGATCATTTCCCGGATATCGGTAAAGGGTATGCCCATCAATGTCAGCTTTTCAGGATCGGAGACTTCGTCTTCGAGAACCCTCTCCACGTCTTCCCACAGCTCCTGCAGGATCTGGGAGTTTCCCAGGATATAACTGATGGGGTTGTTGATTTCATGGGCGATCCCCGCGGCCAGGGTCCCCAGGGAAGTCATCTTGTTCAAGTGAATCATTTTCTGCTGAAGCAACCTGGCCTGTTCTTCCACTTCAACCTGGCGCCGCAGTTTTTCATTCGCCCGCCTGAGCTCCCGAATGGTTTTGCTCAGGTCCTCGGCGTACTTTCTGAGTTGCCTGTGATCGATCGAATCAGTCATTTCGGTTGCGTCTCAACTTGCGGCGCCGGCCAAGTACCATCCTCTGTTCGGTGCGCTGACTCCGGTGTATTCCCTGGCAATATGGTAGGCCCCGGCGTATGGAAAGTCAACCGCCGTCAAGGCATCCCCGGTTTTGGCCCCTCTCTTCTCATGCCCTGCGCGGGTTGTCGCCCATGGCTGGTTGTCGTATAATGGCCGGAGTTTATCGAGGTCATCCATGCTGCCATTGAAATCCTTTACCGTTTGCGCTGAAATACCCCCGGAACTGGCGGGCCTGCGTAGCCTGGCCGCGAACCTGCGCCTCCATTGGGAACCGGATGCCGAAGCGCTTTTTAGACGCCTGGATCCGGAATCATGGCGCCGGCACCGGGGCAATGCCCCGGGCTTCCTGGACCGGCTGGATCCGCGGCGCCTGCGGGAGGCCGCCGGGGACGGTGCGTATGTCGCCGCGGTCAACGCCGCGGCCCGGGAGTTGGCCAACCATCTCAATGAAGCCCCGGAGCGCGGGGTGGCCTATTTCTCCATGGAGTACGGACTTACCGTCAGCCTGCCCCTGTACGCCGGCGGCCTGGGTATATTGTCCGGAGATCACGTGAAATCCGCCTCGGATCGCAACCTGCCCCTCCTGGCGGTGGGCCTTCTGTATCACCAGGGGTATTTCCGCCAGTCCCTGAGCGAAGCGGGACAGCAGGAAGAATCCTACCCGGAATCGGACCTCTCGCAATGGCCGATCCGGCCGGTAATGGATCCGGAGCAGCCGGAAAACCGCCTGGTGGTTTCCCTGCAATGGCCGGATCGTACCGTGAGTATCCAGGCCTGGCGGCTGGATGTGGGCCGGGTCCCCCTGTTCCTGCTGGACGCCCGGCGGCCGGAGAACTTCGAAGCGGATCGGCGGCTCACCGACCGGCTGTACGGCGGTGACCGGGAATACCGGTTGGAGCAGGAAATATTGCTGGGAATCGGCGGCGTGCGCCTGCTGGACCGGTTGGGAATCCGTCCGCCGGTACTCCACCTGAATGAGGGCCATTCCGCGTTCGCTCCTTTTGAGCGCATGCGCATTCTCATGGAGCGGGAGGGCCTTTCCCGGGCGGAAGCCCGGCAATTTGTGTACCGCACGGGAATCTTTACCACCCATACCCCCGTGCCCGCCGGCAATGACGTGTTTGATCCCGGCCTGATCACCCGGTACCTGGCGGGATTCGCCGGCCGCTTGGGCATGCGGCCCGAGGAGTTTCTGGACCTGGGCCGCACCCGTCCCGGAGATGGGCATGAGGGCTTTTCCATGACCGTGGCGGCCCTGCGCCATTGCGCCCGGGTCAACGCGGTCAGCCGCCTGCACGGCAGGGTCTCCCGCCGCATGTGGAACGTGTTGTGGCCGGGAGTTCCCGAGGACGAAGTTCCCATCGCGGGACTGACCAACGGCGTTCACCTGCGCACCTGGATGTCCCCGGAGATGGATGGACTGTTGCGGGCCCACCTGGGAGAGGATTGGGCGGCCCGCCAGACCGACGGGGACATGTGGACCCGGGGCGTGGAAGCCATGCCCGCCGGGGATCTATGGAAAGCCCGGGAGGCCGCCCGCGCCCGCATGGTGGAGGCGCTGCGCCGGCGCGTCGCCGCGGTGTTGATCCGCCGGGGGGCTCCGGAACACCGGGTGGAAGCGGCGCGTAAAATCCTGGACCCCCGTCGCCTCACCATCGGCCTGGCCCGGCGTTTCGCCACGTACAAGCGGGGGAACCTGATTCTGCAGGAATCCGCCCGCATTCTGCGCCTCCTCAAGCATGAAACCACGCCCATCCAGATATTGTTCGCCGGCAAGGCCCATCCCCTGGATGGAGACGGCAAGCAGATTATCCGGCAGATCGTGCGCTTTTTGCGGGAGCACCACGTGGAGGACCGGGTGGTGTTTGTCGAGGACTACGATATGGAGGTCGCCCGCATGCTGGTGGGAGGAGTGGATGTGTGGCTGAACACCCCGCTGCGCCCCCTGGAGGCCTGCGGCACCTCGGGCATGAAAGTGGCCGCCTGCGGCGGCCTGAATTTGAGCGTGCTGGACGGCTGGTGGGACGAAGCCAGTGACGGCCGCAACGGCTGGGGACTGGGGGGGCGGCGCATGCAGCCCGACCAGGGTGCTCAGAATGCCCGTGAGGGCCGGGAGTTGCTGGAAATCCTGGAGTCCGACGTGGTGCCCCGCTTTTACGGGCGGGATGAACAGGGCGTCCCCGAAGGCTGGGTGGAAATGATGCGCGCGTCCCTGGCGACCATTCCCGGCCGGTTCAACACCCACCGCATGGTGGATGACTACGCGGCAATGTACGGCGCCGCCGCCAAAGATCATGAAACTCTGACGGCGGGGGAATTCGCTTCCCTGAAAAAGTGGACCCGGTGGATCGACGAAACCCTGAGCGCTTTCGGAGGGGTGAAAGTGGTGGACGTGGATTTTGACTCCACCCGTCCCATGGTGCACGGCCGGGAGGTTCCGGTGGCGGTGACCGTGGACACCAATGGTCTCAACCCCTCGGAACTGGAGGTGCGGCTCATGTTCCGCACCACCGGCGGAGAGTCGCCGGGCCCGTTTTCCTCTCTTCTCCTGGAGGCGGATGGCGACAAACCCGGACACGCGGTGCCGTACCGCGCCGGTTTTGAACCGCCCCTGCCGGGAGACTACGGATACATGGTGCGCATCACTCCCCGGCACGAACTCATGTCCGGTCCCTACGAACTATTTATGTCGGCCTGGGGGTGACCGATCCCCCATTCATTCGGGGCCAGGGGCCAGGGGCGAGTGGGAGCGATCTCCAGAAAATATCTTTTCTTCTAGCCTTCAGTGGCAAGCAGCCCCTCACTAGGATCCTGGGCTCTCTTCCCTTCGCCCTTCGCCCTTAGCCACTCGCCCTTTTTATCAACGCCAGGTAGAACAGGTCGTTCTGCATTTCCTCGGTGGGCAACAATGTGATGCCCATGCCTTCCGGGTGAATCTTGAATCCCAGCGCCCGGGCCCAGGGGCCCAGGTCCGTGGTCTCCAGCGGTCCGTCGCAAGAAATAGCCTCCAGGACGCCCTCCCCTTCGGCCCGGGCGAAGGAGCATACCGCGTACAATACCGATGCCCCGGGAAAGCGGTCCAGTATCGCTCTCAACAATTCACGCTGCACCGCCGCCGCCGCCGCGATCCGCTGTCCGCTGATGCGGAGTTTCAAGTCCGGATTTTTGCGGGCGGTACCCACCGAGGTGCAGGGTGCGTCCAGGATGACCAGGTCGAAGACGTCATGGAAGGGCGGATGGTTCATGTCGCCGCAGGTGCGGTGCCAGGCGGAATCCCTTCCTTTGCCGGTTCCGGGAATTCGGGTAAGGCGTTTCCAGCGCAGGTCGTTGGCGACCAGGATCAGCTCCGGACGCAGCGCCCGGAGCGAGAGGCTCTTGGTGCCCGGTGCCGCGCAGGCGTCCAATACCCTTTTCCCGGCGTGCCGGGCCGCCGCCAGGCTGACCAGTCTGGACGCGGTGTTCTGGATGAAAGCGTGGCCGGGGCCGACCAGGGTGCGCAGTACCGGGCCCGCGGTATCCACCTGGAACAACGACAGGCCGGGTACCCGGCGGTGGGGCAGGGCCGACTCCCGCATGCGCTTTGCCAGTTCAGCGGCGGTGCGTCCCGGGGCCGGGGCCAGGTGGAACACCGGTTCCCGGTTCAGCCAGTTGAGGATTTCCCCGCTTGGGCGGTTGAAACGTTTTGTTTCCGCCGGCAGATCGGGATGAATCGAAAAACGTACCGCCGGATCGGTTATCGATTCCACTAGACGGGTGGTGACCGCGCTGCCTTCCCGGGCCGCCCGGCGCAGCAGGGCGTTGACGAATCCCCGGGCCCGGGCGGGTGCCAGGGCGACGGTTTCATTGACCGCCGCGTGGTCGGGCACGGTGTCGGCGGCGGTCAGGCGGTGCAGCCCCAGGCGCAGCAGAACCCGGATGTCGGGTTCGATCCTGGCGGGGGAGAGGTCGGACCAGTGGTTGAGGAGGAAATCCAGGCGTCGCAGATGACGTATGGTGCCCGCCACCATGCGATAGGGGGCCGCGGCCCGGTTACCGGCCAGGGCGCCCAGTTCCGCTTGCATCAGGTGGCGCAGATTGGTGTCGGGATTCTTTTCGAAGCGCAGCAGGATCCGGTACGCCAGGGCGACGGAATTCACGGCAGTACCGCGGGGAGCTGGTTGCCCAGGGCAAAGCAATTGGGCGTCATGGGACGCTTGCAGGGCGGCTGAATCATCCGGATCTCCAGGACCGATTTTTCTCCGCAGGCGACGCGCAGCAGATCCTTGTTCAGAGCCAGGACGGTTCCCGGAGATTTTTCCGCCGCCGGGGGATCGCCGGGCCGGCATTCCACTACTTTGACCGGCTTTTCGTCCAGGTGGAAAAAGATCCCCGGCCAGGGCTGGAAAGCCCGCCAGCGGTTGAAAATTTCTTTGGCCGTCCGGGTCCAGTCGATCCTTCCTTCCTCCTTGCGCAAGGGGGGCGCAGGGGTGGCGCGCGCGTGATCCTGGGGGACCGGGTCTTCTTTTCCCTCCATGATGCGCGGCAGGGTCTCTCCCAGCAGGTCGGCGCCGATCGCGGCCAGGCGTTGGAAGAGTCGTGGGGCCGCCTCATCCGGCGCCACTTCCACTTCCCGGCTGGCCCACACCGGACCCGAGTCCATGCGGGGCCGGATTTCGAAAAGAGTCACTCCGGTGCGATCCTCTCCCGCCTCCAGGGAACGTTGGACCGGCGCCGCGCCCCGCCACCGCGGCAACAGGGAGAAGTGGGCGTTGACCGTGCGCCGCCGGGGCAGGCGGGCGATACTCCCGGGGATATAGCGGCCATACGCCACCACCACGGCCAGGTCGGGATCAGTGTCGGTGATGCGATCCTCGGTTTCCTGGCAGCGTAAGACCTGGGGCTGGATAGAGGGGATATCGTGTTCCCGGGCGAAGGTTTTTACCGGGGGCTCCAGGGCGCGCCGGTTGCGGCCGCCCCGGGCGTCCGGCTGGGTAATGATCAGGCGCAGGTCCGTGTCCCGCAGCAGGCGTTCCAGGAAAGGCAGGCCCACCGCGGCGGTGCCGTAAAAAACCGTTTTACCATGCGCCATTCTGCTGCATGCGACGGATCTCCCGCCGGGCGAGTTTGCGCTTCAGCGGCGACACCCGGTCCAGGATGACGTTGCCGTCAAGATGGTCGATCTCGTGCTGCAGGACCCGGGCTTCAAAATCCCGGAACTCGCGCTCGAATTCCCGGCCATTCATGTCCACGGCGCGTAACAAGAGGCGGGTGCGGCGTTCCACTCCCAGGCTGATCCCGGGCACGGAAAGGCAGCCTTCCTCATCGGTATCGGAGCCGTCGGACTCGAGGATCACCGGGTTGAAGTAGGCGTGGAAAGCCGCGGGATCTTCTCCGACGCTGAGGTCGTAGACGAACAGGCGGATCCCTTCGCCCACCTGGGGAGCGGCCAGGCCGACCCCATTGGCCTGGTACATGGTCAGGCGCATGTTTTCCACCATGCGGCGCAGGGTGTCGTCCACGGTGGTCACTTCACGAGCGGGTTCCGAGAGAACCGGCTCACCGTACTTGCATATTTTCATTAATTCCGTGCTCATTTTTCCGCTTGTTATTATATATCCGGCTCTCGGGGGTGTCAAATAGGGGAGTGGTCCTGAGCACCTGATCTGTGGTAAAATGCGGCATGGCCCGGATCCGGGAATTGTCTCCTGAAGTGTACCGCAAGATCGCCGCCGGCGAAGTGGTGGAACGTCCGCTGTCCGTAGTCAAGGAATTGGTGGAAAACGCCCTTGACGCCGGGGCGGACAACATCCGCGTGGAGTTGGAAGACGGCGGCCGTCGGCTGGTGCGTATCAGCGACAACGGCTCCGGTTTCGTGGCCGAGGATATCCCCCTGGCCTTCAAGCGCCATTCCACTTCCAAGCTGTCGGAAATCCATGACCTGGACCGGTTGACCACCCTGGGCTTCCGGGGTGAAGCCCTGGCTTCGCTGCGGGAGGTGGCCCGGATCGAACTGGTCTCGGCGGTGGAAGAGGGCCGGGGCGCCCGGGTGGAACTGGAGCCCGGGGAGGAGCCCCGGGCCGGCGCTGTTTCCTGCCCCCGGGGTACCCGCATCACCGTCAGCGACCTCTTTTTCAACTTCCCGGTACGGCGCAAATTCCTCAAGAGCGCCCGCACCGAGACCAATCAGGTGGTGGCCTGGATGGAGGGCATGGCCCTGGCCTGGTGGGGGGTGACGTTCCGGCTGGATCACAACGGCCGGGAGGTGTTCGACTACACCGCCGTGGACTCCCTGATGGAAAGGACCTACCAGGTGCTCGGCCGGGAAACCGCGGCGACCCTGATCCCCGTAAGCGGAGATGCCGGCAACGCGACCATCCGCGGGCTGGTGAGTCGTCCGCGCAGCGGCCGGTCGGACCGGCGCCGCCAGTTCTTTTTCGTGAATCGCCGGCCGGTAAGGGAAAAAACGCTGATGGCGGCCCTGAACAACGCCGCCGGGCCGTTCCTGGAAAAGGGGAAATCTCCGGTGGCGGTTCTGCTCCTGGATATCCCCGGGGAAGAAGTGGACGTGAACATTCATCCCATGAAGCTGGAGATCCGCTTCCGGGATCAGCAGCAGGCTTTCCGCCTGGTATACCACGCCGTAACCGGAGCCCTTGGCGGCGGGGAGATCTCCGGAGCCATGCGCGGTACCGGATCGACCCCGGAGAGGGAATCGAACCCGGAGGGACGGGATTACCCCCGGCCCGGCCCGGCTGCCGGCGGAAGCTTCGTGCATGAATCCCCCGGCGAGGCCAGGGAAAAGTCCCTGCCCTTTGCCGAAGGCGATCTCCCGGCGGCGGGCGCCCGCGTACTCGGTCAGTACCGGGACGCGTATATCGTGGCGGAATACCGGGGGGAATTGATGGTGGTGGACCAGCACAATGCCCATGAACGGGTAATTTACGAGCGGTTGAACCGTCAGGCCCGGGACCGGGTGGTGGAGACCGCGGCTCCTCTCTTCCCCATGGTCATGGAGTTATCGATCTCGGAACGCCGCCTGCTGGAGCAGCAGGGAGAGAAACTGGCGCGGCTGGGTTTCGAACTGGAACCCCTGGGCGGCGGCAGCGTAGCGGTGCGACGCTATCCCGGGCTGCTGCCGGAAGATCGCATCGCCGACGCCATCCGGGAGGCGCTGAATCCCGAGGAAGAAGTGGAAGAACCCGGGGCCGACCAGGCCCTGGCCGGGGTGGCGTGCAAAGCGGCGGTGAAAGTGAATCAACCCCTGAGCCGCCCGGAAATGCAGCGCCTGGTGGATGACCTCCTGGCCTGTGAAAATCCTGAATTCTGTCCGCATCGCCGGCCCATTATCGTGCATCTTTCCCTGCAGGAAATTGAAAAAAGAGTCCGGCGCCGCTGAATCCTCCTAGATTCATTGACGCCGGCCGGACTCTCTGATACATATAGGGTAATTTGGATTCAGGAGCGAAAATGAAACCCATCATCGGCATCCGCAGGGAAGACAAAAACAAGTGGGAGCGCCGGGTTCCCCTGACCCCGGAACACGTGCGCTGGCTTCGGGAAAAACATGGTGTACACACCATTGTGCAGCCTTCGCCCATTCGGGTGTTCACCGATGCGGAGTACAGCGCCGCCGGCGCGGAAATCAACGAAGACTTGCGCGCGGCTTCCGTGGTATTCGCCGTCAAGGAGATCCCCTCCGACTTTTTTCAACCGGATACAACTTACGTGTTTTTCTCGCATACCATCAAGGGCCAGCCGTACAACATGGATATGCTGCGGCGGATGATGGACCGTAAGGTCAACCTTTTCGATTACGAACGATTCCTGGATGAAAACCAGCGGCGCCTGATCTTTTTCGGTCGTTACGCCGGACTGGCCGGTATGATTGAAACCCTGCACGCCTACGGCCAGAAACTCAATCTCCAGGGCTTTGAGACTCCCCTGGCGGATATCCGCCAGGCCTGGCGGTATGCATCATTGGAAGAGGCCAAGGCCGCGATCAAAGCCGTTGGGGAAGAGATCGATGCCAACGGCCTGCCGGCGGGATTGGCTCCCCAGGTGGTGGGCTTTTCCGGATACGGCAATGTCAGCCGGGGCGCCCAGGAGATCTTCGACCTCCTGCCCCACAAAGTCATTTCCGCGGGCATCCTGGAAGAGATGTACGAGAATTTCTCCGACGACAATTTCAACTTCTACAAAGTGGTGTTCCACGAAGACGACATGGTGCGCAGGCAAGAGGACGGCGGCTTCGAACTTCAGGAGTACTACAAGCATCCCCAGCGCTATGAATCGATCTTCGAGCGATACCTGCCCCGGCTAAACGTGCTGGTCAACTGCATCTACTGGACCGAGGACTACCCGCGGCTGGTGACCCGGGACTACCTCCGCGACGCCGCCACCCTCAGCTCCAATCCCACCCTGCAGGTGATCGGCGACATCTCCTGCGACATCGAAGGCTCCATAGAAATCTGCCGGGAGGCCACCATGCCCGACGCCCCCTGCTATACCTACCACCCCGGCGAAGACGGCTTCACCGACGGCGTGGATCGCCTGGGCGTGACCGTGATGGCCGTGGACAACCTGCCCTGCGAGTTTCCCCGCGAGGCTTCCGGGGATTTTTCGGCCATTCTTAAGGACTACGTGATGCCCATATTGGGCATCGACTTTTCAAAATCCCTGGATGAAACAAAGCTTGATCCGGTGGCGCGCCGCGCCCTGATACTGCATGGCGGCCGCTTGACCGAGCCCTATGCGTATATAGAGGATTTTCTGTCATAAACCAAAACCCCGAGGATAGGAGGCGAATTCATGAAAAAGAACATACTGGTTCTGGGCGCCGGCCTGGTCAGCAGACCGGGAGTGCGTTATCTGCTGGATCAAGATGAATTGAACATCACCGTGGCGTCCCGGACGGTCAGTAAGGCCGAGGCCCTGGTGGAAGGGTACGCCAACGGCAACGCGCGGCAGTTGGATGTGAACAACGAGACGGCCCTGGCCAACCTGATCCGGGACCATGATATCGTGATCAGTCTGCTGCCCTGGATTCACCATGTGAAAGTGGCCAACCTCTGCCTGGAATACGGCCGGGATATGGCCACCACATCCTATGTCAGCGAAGGCATGCAGGCCCTGGACAAGGCGGTTCGCGACAAGGGGCTGCTTTTCCTGAACGAGATCGGCGTGGATCCGGGTATCGATCATATGTCCGCCATGCAGATTATCGACGAAGTGCACGAAGCCGGCGGCCGGATCGTGGATTTCTATTCCGTGACCGGCGGATTGCCCGCCCCGGAAGACAATGACAACCCCTTCGGCTACAAGTTTTCATGGAGTCCCCGGGGGGTTATCCTGGCTTCCCGTAATTCCGCCCGTTACCTGGAACACGGCAAGGTGGTGGATGTGGAAGGCAAAAATCTCTTCCTGGACCGCCGTCCCGATCCGGTGGATGGTATCGGCGACCTGGTGATCTATCCCAACCGTGATTCCATGCCCTATATCGATATCTACGGAATCTCCGAAGCCGAGACCGTCATGCGCGGTACCTACCGCTACCCCGGCTGGTGCGAAACCATGAAGGCCATGGTGGACCTGGGGTTGATTGACGACACCCCGCGGGAAAGCCTGAAAGGCGCCACTTTCCTCCAGATGATGGCCATGCTGACCGACAGCCCCGCCGACGGCGACGTGCGCGCCGCGGCCGCGGAAAGACTGGGTGTCTCCCGGGAAGATCCGGTTTTGGAAAACATGGAGTGGCTGGGTCTGTTCTCCGGCGAGAAGGTCGCGGACATCCCCAATCCCCTGGACATCCTCTCGGAACGCATGCAGGCCAAGATGCCCTATTCCCCGGGCGAAAGGGATATGATCGTCATGCGCCATACTTTCGTGGTGGAAAACGCCTCGGGGGAACGGGAAAAGATTACTTCCACCCTGATCGATTACGGCATCCCCAACGGAGACACATCCATGGCCCGTACGGTGAGCCTGCCCCTGGCCGTGGGCGTCTCCCTCATGGCCCGCGGCAAGATCGACCAGATCGGTGTGGTACGCCCCGTCGATCCCGCCGTGTACCAACCGGTGATGAAGGAATTGGCCCGCCTGGATATCCGCATGCAGGAGTCCCGGGAGAAGATCTGACCCCGTGGAAGGCCTGGGCCGGCGTGGTGAAGACGCCGCGGCGCAATACCTGACAAACCGGGGCTACCGCCTGCTGAAGCGCAACCTGCGCCTGGCCGGGGTGGAAGTGGACCTGGTGGCGGAAAAAGGCGACTGGATCGTGTTCGTGGAAGTCAAGAGCCGCCGTCGCGATGACCGGGGAGATCCCCTGGAGTTCGTGGACCGGCGTAAGCAGAAACGTCTGATCCGTGCCGCCCGGGTTTTCTGCGCCCGGCCCCGCTGGCGGGATCGGCCGGTCAGCTTTGACGTGGTCGCGGTGCTGGAGACCGACTCCGGCCTGGTCGTCAACCACGTGGAAAACGCTTTTCAGGAGGAATAGATGCCCGAGTTGCGACAGGATTCCCTGAACGGGGATTGGGTGATTTTCGCTCCCGAGCGGAGCAGCCGGCCGGACCACCTGGACCGGCCGAAGCCCGAGGAGACCGATCCCGCCCATTGTCCGTTCTGCCCCGGGCATGAACACCTGACGCCTCCGGCCCTCCTGACCTGGAACGCCAACGGGGATGATCCGGCGGCGGGCGACTGGTCGATACGGGTATTTCCCAACCTTTACCCGGCCCTGCGGGTGGAAGGCACGGTGGACCCCCGGCCCGACGGTTTTTACGACCGCATGAACGGGGTGGGGGCCCACGAAGTCGTGGTACTCACCCCGGAACACCGGGCCCGGCCGGCGGACCTTTCCCCCGGGCAGTGGCGCAGAGTGCTGAACGCCTTCCAGGCCCGCATCCGGGATCTGCGGGGGGATATCCGCCTGAAGCACATCCAGATCTTCATCAACCATGGATACCGGGGCGGGGCCACCCAGCCCCACGCCCACGCCCAGCTCCTGGCCCTGCCGGTGGTACCTCCCCAGGTGAAACGCCGGGCGCGGCGCCTGCGGGAACACTTCGAGACCCGCGGCCGCTGCCTGATCTGCGATATCCGCGCCGTGGAAGCCGAAGAGGGGAGCCGGATTTTTCTGGACGCTTCCCGGGTGACCGGCTTCGTGCCCTACGCGGCGGTCAGCCCCTTCGCCATGTGGCTGGTGCCGCACGCGCATCTGGCCCGTTTCGAGGATGCGGACAACGCCGCCCTTGACGGCATGGCCGCGGCCCTGCACGACGCCCTGGGTCGTATGGATCGCCTGCTGGATCGTCCCGATTTTCAGCTGGCCGTGCACGGCGCGCCTTTCCACGGCGACGGGGCCGCCTGGCGCCACTGGTTCGTGGAGATCCTGCCCATCCTTTCCGGGACCGGCGGTTTCGAACACGCCACCGGCTGCCGCATCAATACCGTGCTTCCCGAGGAGGCCGCGGCGGCCCTGGCCAAAGCCTGAAACGGTTGCATCACACACCCTTCCGGGGTATAATATCGCCCTTCAAGCCGGTGTAGCTCAGCTGGTAGAGCATTTGATTCGTAATCAAAAGGTCGGCGGTTCGAGTCCGCCCACCGGCTTTCCTCCCATTGGGGACGGACTATAACAGTATAACTTTAGAATATCTCTGGGGATTTCTCCTTTTTTCCCATCTTTGTATAAGTACTGTCATATTCAAAAGAAGCGACTAAAGTTATACTGTTATAGTCCGTCCCCAGGTTTGTCAAAGAGACCTGGGCTTTGCCATTCGACTTCCTGATGGTGGTTCGGCATCTTTCCCGGCGTGATTGGAAAGCATTCAACTTGAAATACCCGCCCTCCTTTCCAGTTCTTTCACTTTTTGTCTCTGCTTTTCAGCCGCTCGATCTCATCCCGCAGTTCTTTGACGCGGAATTCGCGTTCAATCGTTGCATCGTGAAAACGTTCAAGCGCATCGATTCTTTCCCGCAGTTCCCGGGTTTTCTCGGCGACCTTCCGCTCCAGTTGTTTATTCAGTGACAAAATTTCCTTTTCCGTGATTTTGCGGCGCACGATTTCACCGATCAGGTGGGCCGAAGTCTGCAGTCGGTCTTTGGCCGTTTCAATGATAAAAGACGGGCGGGACTGGTATTCCTTTGCTTTTTTTGTCAATTCATCCAACGGTACCTTGTATTTTTCCGCCAGTTCGCTCAATTTTTCTCTGTCCCGTGGCGGGTCGCCATAGCCGAAGTTAATCGCTCCTATCACTTCATCGCCTGCAACAATCGGCAATGCATAGAGACGAATTCCACCCTGACATTCGATATCGACGGGCCGGCCGGACGCTATCGCCGGCTGTGACGCTTCCTTCCAACAGCAATCGTGACAAATCCATTTTCCGCAATCCAGCGCCTCTTTATTGTCGTTTGTGTCGCACAATTCGCGGGAAGCCTGGTCCATGAAGCGGCACCAGCCGGAAGCAAAGAGTCCAAGCGCATAATCACCGTTCTTTTCATATACAGCTGATGATGATTCCAGTAATTTCATAAAGTCGTTCGCGATGTTTTTCAGGAATTTTCTTCCAACGGAATCATAAATCAACCGGTTTGTGTTCAGTTCCGAAAGATCGCCATACGGCTGATCATAATCACCTGTTAATTCTGCCGATTTCCGGCTCAACATCCATTCAATGCGGTGTAATGCTTCTTGCGCCTGTTTGCTTTCAGTTAAATCTCTGAATTCGACGGTTCTGACGGTTTTCCCCTTGTATGGAATATTTCTTGCCTCCAGTCTGACCGGATATAATTCCCCATTCTTGCGTAAACCAACGGCTTCATAAGTCTTCTCGTATCCCGCCAGAATATTGTTCGTAACCTGATCCCTTGTTTCCGGGGCGATCAGCAATAAACCATCCATTCCGATCAGTTCGTCCAGAGAGTATCCCGTTAATTCCGAAAGTCCCTGATTACATTCTAAAATCAACCCTTTATCGTGAATTGCAATGCCGCCAAAAGACGCGTTATGTAACGCTCTGAAACGCTCTTCGCTCTGCCGCAGCTTTTCTTCCGCCCGCTTGTACTCGCTGATGTCGCTGATCGCCACTCGACATAAAGGTTCGCCGTCGGGGCCCTTTGCAAATGTGGCCTGCAACCGCGCCCAGAAGGCGACGCCGTCGGGTCCGGCCAGGCGCAGCTCGCATAACTGGGGTTCGCCGCTCTCAAAGAGCTCTTTGCGATGCAGGTAGTAGATGTCCTGGTCCTCTTTGAGAATGAACCGGGTCAATGGCCGCTTGGGCAGTTCGCCACGGTTCACCCCCAGCTGGCTGACGGCGGTGAGGTTGGCTTCCAGGATCAGCCCTTTCTCGCTGACGGTGATATAGCCCACCGGGGCCAGGTCATAGAGGTCGAAATAGCGTGCCCGCATCTCTTCTATCTCCGCCTGCGCCGTGCGAAGCTCTTCGTTCTGCATCTCCAGTTCGATCTGGTGCACCCGCAGTTCGTGGAGAATCTTTCCGATTTCCTCGGGCGAGAGGGACGCGATCTCTTTTGATGTCCGGTCGACTTGCTTCCGCGCAAGTGCTTCAGCTTTGCGTCGTAAATCCGCGGCGTCTTCAGAACGTTTGCTATTTTTTTTCATGGGTTACCTGCCTCCGTTTTCTGATGGCAAAGTCCGGTTTGCGCCGGAATCCGAGCCCTCCACGCCTTGTTGCCCGGAGGCATCCAGCATGGCGCAGGTGATCCCGACCACGGCGCCGGCGGCATCGAGCAACGGTTCGATCATCAGGTCACATACAAAGGTCTTGCCTGCAATGGAAATCTTGACGTTTTGGCGTGCACTTTTTCCGCTTTCCAACACCCTTTGCTTGATGGCCGTCAGCGTGGCGGCATCCTGCTTCGACAGAAGGTCGCCGTCGGTCTTGCCGATGATCTGTTCCGTTACGAATCCAAAGTTCGGGTTTTGAATCCAGGTGTAACGAAGGTCTGTGTCCTGGTTGAAAACACAAATGGGAACAGCGCTGAGTGCGACCCGCAAGCGCTCTTCGTTCACGCGCAATGTCTCGTGAAGGTTTCGCGCTTTTGTGACATCCACAAAGGTGAGTACCGCGCCCTCGATGACGTTATCCATGGTGTGGTAAGGTTGAATGTGCATGTTGTACAACAAACCCTCGGCGGTCCGGACGTCGGCCTCCTTGGGAACCAGGGTGTCGAGCACTGCCTGCGTGTCTTCCTTCAGGTTGCCGTAGTCGGTCAGGTTGGAGGCGATATGGGACACCGGCCTGCCGATGTCGCTCTGGATCAGGTTGATGATCCTGGTGGCGGCGGGGGTGAAACGCAGGATGCGCAGCTGGTGGTCCACAAAGACAGTTGCGATGCCGGTGCCGGCCAGCAGATTGCTCATGTCGTTGTTGGCCCGCGACAGGTCGGCCACCTTGGTCTGCAGTTCGGAGTTGACCGTGGCCAGTTCCTCGTTCACCGATTGCAACTCTTCCTTGGAGGTTTCCAGTTCCTCGTTGGTGGACTGCAACTCTTCGTTGATTGACTGCATTTCTTCATTGGACGATCTCAACTCTTCATTGGAGGTCTCCAGTTCTTCGTTGGTGGTCTGGAGATACTCCTCTTTTTCCCGCAGTTCCCGCTTGAGCGCGGCGATGCGGGTGTCGGCTTCTTCGCTGTCTGTCTCTGATGAGAACTCGCTGTCCTGTTCACTGATCGCTGATGAGGGATCACGGATCACGGGTTCCGGGGCCTGCCCCAGAATAACCAGGTATAATGAGGACTCGGGCGAGGCGGCAGGAGCCGCGGTTACGGGCCGCACAATCAGGTTGACGGCGATGAAGTCGCCGTTGGTCTTGACCCGCAGGCCCGGGTGGCGGACGGTTTCCCCGGTCTCCGCGGCTTTGCGCAGGGCGATAACCAGGTCGCGGTGCAGTCCTTCCCGGGTCATCTTCAAAATATTGTTGGATCTGCTCTCCCCGGGGGCAGGTTCCAGGTACAGGCCGACGCGTCCGTGGATGTAGAGGATATCCCCCCGGGCGTTGACCAGGACCCCGGCCTGGGCGATCTCCTGCAACAGGGCCTGTTCGGTCAGTTCCCGCGGTTGCAGTTTCCCGGTAAGAACCGTCTTTTTAACGGCAGGCAGGAATCCTGAACCCGGGGCCGTCATGGGGGGCAAAAACCGACCCGGCCCCGCGTGCTGCGAGCCGGGGAAATCCTCCCTGCGCTGATAGATCTTTGCCTTGCGGTCCAGCGCTGTAAAAAGGTTCTGAAACTCGCCCACGGTTTCGGATGTGCCCAGAAAAAGAAAACCACCCGGTTTCAAGGCATAGTGGAACAGGGGGATCAGTTTCTTCTGCAGTTCACTACCCATATAGATCAGCAGGTTGCGGCAACTGATCAGGTCCAGTCTGGAAAAGGGAGGATCCTTGATCACGTTCTGCTCGGAGAAAACCAGCATGTCGCGGATGCTCTTGTGAACGCTGAAGGTACTGTTGCCAGGTTCGGGTGAAGAAAAGAAGCGCGCCAGCCGCTCCGGTGTGATGTCGACGGCAATGGAGGCCGGAAAGATGCCGGCCCGGGCCGTGGCTATGGCGTTGCCGTCGATGTCGGTGGCAAAGACCTGCACCTTGAAATTCTGCTTCAGTTTCTCCCGGCGCTCGGCCAGCAGGATGGCAAGGGAATAGGCTTCTTCGCCGGTGGAGCACCCCGGCACCCAGATCCGAATCTCGGCATCAGCGTGCTTGGCGGAAAAGAGCTTGGAGATGATGTGCTTTTCCAGGGCGTTGAAGGCTTCGGGGTCGCGGAAGAAGTTGGTCACGCCGATCAACATGTCGCGGAAGAGCGCCTCGGTTTCGGCCGGCGTTGTCTGTATGAACTTGACATAGTCATCCATGGATTCGATCTGCTGAACGGCCATGCGCCGCTTGATACGGCGTTGGATGGTGGAGGACTTGTATTGGGAAAAGTCATGGCCCACCTGGCTGCGCAGGAGGATGAAAATTTTTTTCACCGCGTTCTCGGTCTTGATGGCCGGCGCGGCGGTTTTGGGAGGGTGGCCGAAAGCGTGGGTCATATAAGCGATAAGCCGGGCCGGCATCTCGGCCGGGGGCAGCTCGAAGTCCACCAGCCCCGTGGCAATGGCGCTGTGCGGCATGCCGTCGTACTCGGTGGACGCGGGGTTCTGGGCCATGACCATGCCGCCCTCGCCCTTGATGGCGCGCACGCCCAGGGTTCCGTCGCTGCCCGTGCCCGAGAGTACGATGCCGATGGCCCGTTCGCGCTGGTCCTGGGCCAGGGAACGGAAAAAGAAATCGATCGGCAGGCGTTGACCGCGCGGGGCGGAGGGCTCGAGCAGGTGCAGGGCACCTTTCAGAAAGGCCATGTCCCGGCCCGGCGGGATGATATAGGCGCAGTTGGGTCGCACCACCATGCCGTCCTCGACCTCGAAGACCTGCATTCGGGTATAGCGCCGGATCAGGTCGGTGAGGATGCTGTTGTGGTCCGGAGCCAGGTGCTGCACCAGCACGAAAGCCATTCCGGGGTCGCCCAGGGCGGGTATGCCGGAAAAAAAGGCCTCGAAAGCAGCCAGGCCGCCGGCGGATGCGCCGATACCGACGACAGGGAAATTCGCGTTTCCTCCTGAATTTTCATCAAGTGATTCAGAAACCGGTCCTTTTTTCATTCCATCCGGGTGTTTTTTTTGCGGATTTTTTTTCGTGGATATTTTTTGTTTGCCGCCCGGCGGCATTTTTTTCTTTTTCATGCCAATCCCCCTCTTTTTACTGCCGTGACTAAAGTTTTCGCTTTTACCGGCTTCCGCTTTTCACAACTTGAGCAGAGCGGCCATGCCGTTCCAGGTCGATATCGGTCACTCATTTTTTCTCTGTTTTCAGCCGCTCGATTTCGCTCCGCAGTTCCTTGATGCGGAATTCGCGTTCGATAGTGGCGTCGTGGAACCGTTCCAGCTCGGCCACTCTTTCCTGCAATTCCCTGGTTTTTTCGCTCACCTGGATTTCCAGGTTATCTTTCATTTTTAGCAGCACGTTTTCCGCCTCCTTGCGCTCGGTGATGTCCCGGGCCAGGCCCAGGATGTATTGCGCTCCGGAATAGGCGATTTTGGAAAGGGTGATTTCCGCGGGGTAGATCGAACCATCCTTGCGTTTGTGTCTGCCTTCGATAGTGATGGCGGGATCATCGGGTTTGATCGCCAGCCAGTGCGTATGCCTGTCATCGCGATCCTGCGCATCCGGATCGATATCCAGGACATTCATTTTTTCCAGCTCTTCGCGGCTGTACCCGGTTGATTGGATGGCGGCCGTGTTGACTTCCAGCACGTTCCCATGCAGGTCGTGCAGAAAGAGCATCTCCGCGGCCTGGTCCACCAGGGCGCGGAACTTGGTTTCACTGGATTGCAGCGCTTCTTCGGATTTCTGTTTCTTTACGAAGTTGGTTACCTGCAGGATAAATGATTCGATCAGCTTGACATTCAGCGGCCGGGCATTCTTTCGTAAAACCAGGGTGATATTTCCGAATATCTTCTCGTTCTCCTGAAAAGCGATGCAATACATTTTGTCGATCGATAACAGTTTTTTTACTGCATTTCCAATTTGATTGGGAATTTTATTATTAAAGAGTGCCGGAATATCAAACTCAACTTCCTCCAGTTTACCGCGCATTATTTTATTTAAAAATTTGGTGTTGATCTCACCTTCAAGTTTCCTGATATCAGATCCGAAAATTTTGCTCAGTTGCACGTATTTATCATCAACGCCTCTAATGTGTTTCATTCTCCACAGGTTTAAATCCGGAATATATTCCACAATCCCAATGATACTCTCATCTCCCACCAGTTCATGAAGCTTCCCGGCGGTGTATGCATAGATGTCCTGAATCGACCGCAACTTCACAAGGTCGAAGGCGGTTTCCGCCAGGAAAGCGTATTGCTTTTCCCTTTCGCGCAACTTCTCTTCCGTCCGCCTGCGTCCCGTGATGTCCATGAAAGTTGTAAGAATTGCCGGTTCTTTTTCGTATTCTATCCGGGAAGAATAGAGAGCCACCCATTTCACGCTTCCATCTTTGGCCACCAGGCGATATTCCGATGATTGCGGTACGCGCAGGCCTTGGATGCGCTTCTTGAAGTTGGTGAAAAATCGTTCCCGATCTTCTTCATGAATGAGTCTGGATAACTCATCCGGTTTCATCCCGACCAGCCTTTCCGGAGCGTACCCGCAGATCCCGGCCATCGCCGGATTTACAAAAACCAGCCTGATGGGATCGGATTTGGAGATAACCACTCCCTG
>Ga0272442_10003580_pt1 | contig 21740 bp, 19 predicted proteins | sample SSMForm2O_FD_200262 | JGI IMG/M metagenome (GOLD analysis project Ga0272442, IMG submission 200262) | Marine sediment archaeal communities from Little Sippewissett salt marsh, Falmouth, MA, United States - SSM-Form-2O | ecosystem: Environmental > Aquatic > Marine > Wetlands > Sediment ... | reverse complement strand
AATTTGTCTATAAAAGTTTCTGAGTGTAAAGTCGTATGGGTGCCATCTTATTGCCTGCTCAAACATCCCGTCAATAACGTCAATAACCTTTTCCCAATCCCTTTCCGCGTTTATGTTTTTAAGCGTCAGCAAAGTTGTCTCTGTTAGCGCCTCCTGTACCTCCGTAGCACTGTTAGGCTTGTGCAAAAAATAAGGCCACATCGCCAGATACCGCCCTTCAATCTCATCAGCAAGGGCCGGCATCACCTTTGCTTCGGCCAACACTTTATAGAAACAAGTATTCACAAAAGGCTGCAACTCCGGCTGTATTAACTCTAATTCTTCTTCAATATCTTTCTCAATAAAGCTGACAATCTCTCTTAAATCCAATTTCCCCCACGTCATCACGTATTCATCCGGACAAAAATAAGTTATCCAGATATTTCCTTTGTTATGATCAAATTTTACATCAGACAAAATCCTGTGTCTTTTATTCCAGTATAATGCATCTCTTAAATCCATACGTAATGACTGGAATAATTTAATCAGATCTCCGGGCACGCAGCGCCGATTTACATCACATGCCTCGGCCAAGCGTATTACAGCCGCTATAACCCTTATGCGTATTGGCCTGCCATCCACACCAAAAAACTCACCCGGCTGAAGTTCTTCTATAGCCTTCCCCCTCTTACTATAGCATAAATTTCTCAAATGTAATATTTCTTCATATTCCCAATTGCATTCTTTTTCTCTATGCCATATATCCAATAAATATTTCGTCGATCTTAATTCATAACTTTCAAAGAGTTTCTTACATAGATCAATTTCGCCCTCTAAATCATCGTTATTCTCCCCCTCAAAAATGCCATACATCAACCCAATTTCATGTAACCATACCCCGGCTAACAAATACATTGCCTCCTCAGGCGTTGGCTCAAAGCGTACCCCCCAATCCTTTTGAATATTGCCTCCCCAGATTATCATATTCAAATACTTTTCGACCGTCATGCAATGACTTATCGGATCGGGTGTAAAATAAGGCAGAGGTTTATACTGGGGATTATCTTTGTCAAATATCTTTAATGCTAACTTCTCCGCCTCTAAAAACTTATCTTCACATTCCTTTAATTGCGCCAAAACTCCTCTCAAGCTTTTTATCTCCTGCCCTCCATACTTGCCGGATTCTTCCTGTGCCCCTTTTCCCTTCTTTACCTCACTGGGCATCTCCCGGCCTCTCCTTTTTTGCCCTTCTTTCAATACCTCTATCAGCTTGTCCCATCCATCATCCTTGTATAAATCAATACAATTGAATTCCGCCAATCTCTCTGGTATATCGCAATCCTCTAAACGCACTGGTATCAAATATATATCGTCTGCTGCCAAAGACTCCTGCCAGATATCCATTACCTGTCGTATCTCACTCTGGCTAAACCCTCTCTTAATAGAATCCTTTGCCAGACATATAATCACAAAATCAGATTTGTTTAACGCTTGTGTTATGCTTTTTCCATATTCTTCTCCTGGAAAAATATCCATTATGTCCATCCATGGATTTAACCCAGCTTTTGCAAGTTCATTATATATTTTTTTTGCCTGTTCACTGCCTTCTTTAGCATAGCTTAAAAATACCCTACCTTGGTATTTAAGCTCCAATTCTCTTAAAATTATATTACGTATAGAAGTGTCAGCAGTTTCCCAATTTTTATCGCTTGATAGATAGTTTGATAAAGTGGATTGTGAGATTTTGATTCCTGCTTCTTTCTCGATAACAGCAATAAGATACTTCTGCGTAACGCCCATATCTTTCATGGTTTTTTTTATAATATTAGTTCTGCTCATGTTGTTTCTTTTTATATAAATATAGTTTTTGTTCCATCTTCATCCAATATCAGAATTAGCTTAGTTAGCAATTTCCAGTTATTAATATCATATAAAGAAATCATATTGTTAACACAAGATTTTGGAAGATAGGCTCGCCCTCTATTATTTACATATACTGGTTTTTTTGTTGTTTTCCCTTCTATTGCAATATTATTTAATGGGCAATTGTCTATTTTATTTAGCACCGTAATTTTAATTTTTTTAAACATACACTTTTTTAACCCATAAAAGAAGGTAACTATAGTAATGAACGCTGCGATTACAGAAATTACTTTAATAGCCATTTAATTTTCTAGCCTCCAAGAAAAACAATGGTCCAGCGAAAAGTTGAAAATCAAAGACATAAGCGATTTATAAGAAGGCAAAATCTAAAAAATGAACCATCGTCAATATCAATCGATACCAAGTAATATTACCCGATACAAACCGAAAAGTCAACAAATTTTTTCGTTTTTCTTCCCGTAGATTCCCCATCATCGATCATTTACTTCGCATATAATAAACTACGTTTTTCATCGAGAGACAACCACTTTCTGTAAAAAACCGTGCACTTTTGAGAAGAAATTAGAAGAAATCAGCAGTTTCCAGAAGAAATTCGCAGAATTTTACCCCCAAAAATAACGACTTACATCGCTCTCTATCTAGAAATAAAAGGACTTATATTCGTTTCACCTATACGTAAATTAAGCAATTACGCACTTTCACCCTAAATGAAAAAACAAGGACTTATGATCGTGTATCTGATCCGGAAAATAAAGACTTGCGACCATTTTCTCTGTGTAAATACTTCTGCTCTCAAATTGCCATGAAATGATCTAAAAATATATATAAACCTCTTTATAATAGGGGGTTTGTGGTGTTTAGCCTGTCGACATTTTTTAAAACATTCCCAAAACCAATATAAATCCGCGTTTTTAATACTGTTAACGCAAAATCAGTAGGTTTTGTGGTGATTTTTATGTCGTTATCTCTAATTATTCAATCGTTCGTAGCGGATCACGGCCCGCCAGATGCCGTTGACCTTTTCCCGCGGCAAAATCATAGGGGCGTACATGTTATTGCGAGGCTGCAGGCGAATCTGATCCTTTTCTTCGAAAAATACCTGTTTGAAAGTAGTTTCGTGCGGATCGGTCAGCCGCACAAAACAATCATCGCCATTATCCACATCGGCAGCGGGTGAAAAGACCACAATATCACCTTCATGATACTTAGGCTCCATAGAATCGCCCACAACGCGGACGGCAAAGGCGTTGGGATCATGCAAATCGGGGCTACGAACATAATCATCCGCTCCACCGGGAGGATAGCCCATATCATCATAGTCGGCCGGGTAGCCCGCGACGACGCTGTTGATAATCGGGACCAATTTGCCGGCTATGGGCAGCTTCTCCAGTTTTTCTTTGGCGGCACCTTTTTTACCAGCCTTGCCCGCGGTCTTTTGTGCAGCCGTCTTGGCTGTCGGCAGTGGTTGTTTTAGTATTTTGCGTACCTTAGTTGAACGCAGTAAATCCTTAGCCTTATCGCCGGCATCGATCATTTGCTGGATAAGCGAGCGCCAGTACTCGTTTTCGGCTACGCTGTTTTCATATTCCTCGCGCACATCTGCGGGCAATTTTTCGAGATGGGCGAAATGGACGAGCATGCCGGTGTCAAAACCGAGTAATTTTTCGAGTCTAACCAATAAATCGTCGGCGGGGGGGTTTTTGACGCGGCCGGTTTCGATGGTGGAAAGATAGGGCTTACTATAGCCGGTGCGGTTACTTACGTCATCAAGGGTGTATTTTAACTCTTCACGTCTTTTTCTGATAAGTGAGCCGAGTGCCATTTTTGGTCCTCCGTACTATAAGTATTTTATATACAGTTAGTTACAATAATTTTAACACTATATATTGCCAAGCGTAAAGCTTTATATGACAGATTATAGTCAAGTTATACAATAAAATCCAAAAAAATGTTTCATAAATAAATAACAATAGAATAATTCTGATTTTTTTTCTAAAAACTATTTGACTTGTTTTATATATGTGATAAAATGTATATAGTATTTGATGTATTGTTAACACATATACACATATATTGCATAGGCGTTATGTAGCTGTTTCTGTTGTGTTAATTTAGATAAAGGTGAAAGCGAAGTGGTGGAGCTGGAGAATATTTCGGAGGCGATGGATCAGCGAGCGGTCAGGGCGGGGCAGATGGATTTGCTGAGGCTGAGGCTGGAGCTGTTGGAGGGGCAAGAAAAGTTGCTGGTGGAGGCGTATATTTGTCATGGGTTTTCATTTAGGCAGTTGGCCCGTCTGCAGGGGGTGAGGGAGAGCAAGATAGCCAGGCAGATAAAGGGGCTGATACAGAGGCTGATGGGAAAGGAATATATAAGCATCATCCGGAATCGGGATAGGTTCCACGCTTGTGAGCTGAAGGTGGCCTACGATTATTATCTGTTAAGGCTGGGGTATCGAACGATTGCGCAGAAACGGGGGATGAGCCAATATCAAGTGCGGAAGACGATCGGCAGATTAAAGAGATGGCTAGAGGTAATTAACATAAGAGGACAGAGGGCAGCCAAGGGTGGTCAACAAATCCTAAGCACAAATATCTAAATCCTAAACAAATTCAAAATACAAATGATCAAAATTAAAAACAGAAAGGACGGAGGGATAAAGATTTAAGAATTTGAGATTTGAGATTTCAGAGATAAGGAGATAAGGAGATAAGGAGATAAGGAGGTAAGGAGGTAAGGAGGTAAACAGGTAGATGAGTAAATGAGGAGAGGAAGCAAATATTGCTGTTGACAAATGCTTAAAATATCTGGCAAAATGATGGTTCTAAATTATAAATCTGGGAAAGTACATAAATAAGCTAAATTGTGAGGAGAAAGGCCAATGTGTTGTCGGATAAACACTTACGGAATGGGGATATTACTGATAGGGATTATGTGTCTGCCGGTATTGGGTAAGTACGGAGGGGGAACGGGGGTAGCGGGTGATCCGTATCTGATCTATGATCCGTGTCAGATGAATATGATCGGGGCGGATCCGTGCGACTGGGACAAACACTTCAAGTTGATGGCGGATATCGACCTGGGTAATTACAACGTCCTTTCTTATAATTTAATAGGGGACTATTTTAAGCCCTTCACCGGTTCATTCGACGGAAACGGTCATACTATCAGAAACTTTAATTATTATTTCCCCGAGGGTGTCATTGGGGATAATATCGGTCTGTTCGGTCGTATTAATGATCCCTGTTCGGTCATTAATGATTTAACTCTTATCGATCCTTGTGTATCAGGTATTTATGTCGGTTCACTGGTGGGATTATTAGAAGATGGGAGGATAACAGGTTGCAGTGCTGTGGGCGCCAAGGTAAAAGGTTTGTCTTGGGCCGGCGGTCTGGTGGGATATAGCACTGCAAAAGAAATAGCCAACTGTTATGTCGAAGTTGAGATTGTGAATGATGCTTACTATAGTGAGTATCTCGGTGGGCTGGTGGGATACAATTCATCTTGTTGTATCATTAACTGTCAGGTTGAGGGTAGAGTCAGAGCATGCGGTCGTACTATCGGCGGGCTGGCAGGATACAATGATGATTATATGAAGATAGGCAGTTTGATATCCGATTGTAATACAGTAGTTGAGATTGTGGTGAATTGTTCGGAATGTGAGTATATCGGTGGTCTGGTGGGATATAACTCATCTTGTAATATATACAACTGTCAGGCTGAGGGTAACGTTACGGCAAGCGGGAATAATATAGGCGGGTTAATAGGAACAAATACTGACCCTGCATTGACAGGTGGACTGGTGATATCTGAGTGTTGTGCTGTGGTTGAGGTGGTGGGAAATGGCGATAGTAGTAATAATGTCGGTGGACTGGTGGGATCCAATGATTATAGTTCTATTATTAATTGCCGGGCTGAGGGCAGCGTGACGGCAAGTGGTGATAATATCGGCGGTATGGTGGGAAAAAATTCTGATCCTTCAATGTTAGGAAGGTGGGAGATGACTAACTGCTATGCCAAGGTTGACGTGGTGGGCAATGTTGATGAAAGTAACTATGTTGGCGGTATGGTAGGATCTAATTCATATTGTTCTATATTCAATTGTCGGGCTGAGGGTAGCGTGACGGCAGGTGGTTTTGCTATCGGCGGTCTGGTAGGATGGAATAATGACCCTTCCCTGTCAGGTGGGTGGGAAATTTCTAATTGTTATACCAAGGTAGAGGTAATAGATGAGGGCGAAAGTAGTAGCTACATCGGGGGTCTGGTGGGATATAATGAATATTATTCTATTATTAATTGTCAGGTTGAGGGCAGCGTTACGGCAAGCGGTAATAATATCGGCGGGTTGGTAGGAATTAATTTTAGTGATCCTATGATGACGGGAGCAACTAAGATATCCAATTGTTACACTGATGTTGAGGTAGTGGGTAATGATCTTAGTAGTACTAATATCGGTGGCATAGTGGGTATAAATTTTAGTAAAATCACCAACTGCCAGTCTAAGGGCTGCGTGAAAACAAATGGTCAGTACGTAGGAGGACTGGTTGGAAGTCAAACGATGATGACAAGTAGTGATACAATAGCCAACTGCTGTGCCACAGGTGATGTTGCAGGAAATACGTATGTGGGTGGTTTGGTGGGTATGAATAACAGCCCAATGGGGGGTACTGTTATTGAATATTGCTATGCGACAGGAAAGGTTAGGGGCGGGGATCCGTGTATGCCTGCGAGTATGTTCATGGTTGGAGGTCTGGTGGGATATAGTATGATGTGTGGGGTGACAGAATCTTTCTGGGATGTGGAGAGCAGCGGTCTGACCAGCAGCAGCGGGGGTGTGGGGCTCAGTACGGCAGAGATGCAAACGAGGAGCACATATATAGAAGCCGGCTGGGATTTTACGCGCGAGTCAGGCAATGGTGGGCAGGATATCTGGCTGATTGAGGATGGTTTGGATTATCCGCAGTTGGCGGGACTTTATAAATACGGCGGGGGTGAAGGGGTGGAGAGTGATCCGTATTTGATTTATACGGTGGCAGAACTTTCATTAGCAGGCGATAAGCCGGAGGGGCACTTTCGGCTGATGAGTGATATCGACTGGGATGATTTTACGGGGAGTTTTTATGGAATGATAGGTGAGTATCCGGATTATCCGTTTAGAGGGGTGTTTGACGGGAATGGATACATGATCAAGAATTTCAGTTATGAAACAAGTGCGCAGGATTGTGTGGGACTGTTTGGTTATGTGGAAGGTGAAAACGCCGAGATTAAAAATCTTATTGTGAACAATATCGAGATTGAAGCGGGGACGGGCGATTACGCGGGGGGAGTGGCAGGGTATAACTATGGGGGCAGGATCAGCAATGTATATGTTACCGGGTCGGTGAGCGGCTGGGGGGGAGTAGGCGGTCTGGCGGGGGTAAACTACGACGGGATCATCAGCCGGTGCGGGGCAGAGGTCATCGTGGACGGATATGAAGATGTGGGGGGCCTGGTGGGAACTAACTGCTATCAGATCAGTAACTGCCTTGCCGCCAGCGATGTGCTGGGGATGAGGTTTACCGGGGGGCTGGTGGGCTATAACTGGGATGGAAGCATTATCAATTCCTATAACAGTGGTCAGGCAATAGGGCTGGAATACTGGGGCGGGCTGGTTGGATACAATAACGGGGGAACAGTAGGAAACTCTTTCTGGGATGGGCAGATCGGGGGGCTTAATAATGGTATCGGAACAGCTCTGACGACGGAGGAGATGCAGGATCCGTGTACGTTTATCGAGGCGGGATGGGATTTTGTGGGAGAGACAGAAAACGGAACGGAAGATATATGGCGAATGTGCGGGGAGGGATTAGACTATGCGCATTTGACATGGAAGCATACAACAAAGGGGGATTTGGTGTGTCCGGATGGAGTTCAGGTGAATGACCTGGCGTACTTTATGGAATGGTGGCTGGCAGGAGATTGCGTAAGCTACGAAGATTGCCAAGGGGCAGACATAAATAAGGATGGCGGAGTAGATTTAAGAGATTTTGCGGTAGTGGGGCAGAATTGGATGGAGATATTTTAAAAGGCTTAAGACTCATAGGTGTTAAGGCAACCTCTACAAATCCGAAATTCGAAGATTGAAACGGTGATTAAAAGAACCTGATTTTACATCAGGGGCTAATAAGAACCCCCCAGAACGTGGTCTGGGGGCTAAATAAAAATAGAAGATGCCACCCAGGACGTAGCCTGGGTGCTAAACAAAAAAAGAATGCGTGGGGCATGGTTCGGCAAGCTCACCACAGATAGAGCCCCACCCTACATGACTCAAGACCTAAGGATTAAGATTTGAGAGATAAGATACAGGGGTAAGTGAGGGGGTGAAAGAAAAAGGTGAGAATTTTTAGAGGGAGAGTGTGCGCGTATATCGGGTATCGGGTATCGGGTATCGGGTATCGGGTATCGGGTATCGGGTATCGGGTGTCGGGTGTCGGGTGTCGGGTATCGGGTGTCGGGTGTCGGGTATCGGGTGTCGGGTATCGGGTATCGGGTATCGGGTATCGGGTGTCGGGTATCGGGTGTCGGGTTTCGGGTGTCGGGTGTCGGGTGTCGGGTGTCGGGTGTCGGGTGTCGGGTGTCGGGTGTCGGGTGTCGGGTGTCGGGTGTCGGGTGTCGGGTGGGGCAAGGAGAAGGAAAAGAGAAAAGAACAGAAGAAGAATAAATGTATAACAAGAAATGAGAGGAGTATGAGATGGGAACGTATGTGTTGGAAAAGAAGTTTGAGACGCAGGTGGAGATGTCGAGGAATGTGGGGGAAGTGGCGAGTATGTTCGGGCTGGGGGGGCGGCGGGACAGAATGTACCGGATACTCGATCACTGTGAGATCGAAATCGAGGCGGGGCAAGTGGTTTACATAACCGGGGGCAGCGGGGCAGGTAAAAGTGTGGTGCTGAGGATGCTGAAGGAGGAAATAATAAAACAGGAGTCAGGAGACAGGAATCAGGAGTCAGGAGACAGGAGTCAGGAGTCGAAAGACAGGAATCAGGAGTCAGGAGACAGGAGTCAGGAGTCAGAAGATAAGAAGAAGAATAACATTTTAATAGATTTGGGAGAGTGGGAGGTTGCGAGCGGGAAGCCGATAGTGGATTGTTTCGGGGAGGCGGAGCTGGAAGAGGTACTAGGATGGCTGAGTATGGCGGGGCTGAGCGATGCGTTTGCTATGCTGCGGAAGCCGGAAGAACTCAGTGACGGACAGCGATACAGGTTTCGACTGGCGCAGGCGCTGGCGCAGAGGCCAAAGTTTATAGTTATCGATGAGTTCTGCGCGAGCCTGGATCGGGTAACGGCGGCAGTGGTGGCGGCGAACGTACGCAAATTTGCGGATCGGTTCGGGACGACGTTTGTGGTGGCGACCAGTCATGATGATCTGCTGGAAGATCTGGGGCCGGACGTGGTGGTGGTGAAACATCTGGGGTGCGGGTGTGAGGTGTATTATCCTAAGTAAATCAAATATTAAAAATCAAAAAGCAAAAATACAAATTAAAAATTAAAATGGGCTACGGATTGAACGGATAAGAAGATGTAAAATAGAAAATGAAAAATAAAAACGTAATATGCAATGAAGAGAATTGTTAAGGCTTAAGGTTCAAGGCTCAAGACCTAAGACATAAGATTTGAGAAAAAAGAAGGTAAGGAGAATTGAGGGAATGGTTAGTATGGAAAAGAGAAGGTGTTCGTTGTATCGGGGGATAACGATAGAAAAGGGAGAGATGAGTGACTGGAAGGGGTTGGCGGAGTTTCACTATAGAGGGCATAAGCTGGGGGCGGTGGATCAGGTGTTTGTGATGAGGCACAAAGGAGTAGCTGGGCAGAAAGTAAAGAGCAGGAGGGAAACTGTAGGGGTGATAGTCTATGGGATGCCAATATTGAACGTGGGGATACGAAACGTGGTACTGAATAACAGGTATGCGGGGTTCGAGGACAGGAAGATGGGGATAAGGCTACTTAATCAGGAGATGCGGTGCATAAGCAGAATAGTGATCCATCCGCAGTATCGGGGGATCGGGCTGGGGGCAAAGCTGGTGCGAGAGACGCTGGGGCGAGCCGGAGTGCGATTTGTGGAGGCGCTGGCGGTGATGGGAAGAGTGAACCCGTTCTTCGAAAGAGCAGGGATGAGATGCTATGAAGGAGCGGTACCAGCGGCGGCGGAGAGGCTGTTGGAAGCGCTTAAAGAAGTTGGGATTGAAAGTGAAAAGCTAACGGATCCGGAGAGGCTGCGAGAAGCGATTGCGATTTTGGGAGATAAGGAGCAGATATTCATTGGGCGGGAGATGGGAAAGTTTGCTCAAAGGTATAGGCGACGGAATAAGAGAGTGGATGAAATAGAATTGGTGGTGGAGCATGTGTTGACAAGGCCAGTGTATTATTTGTGGAAAAGAGGTGATTAAGTGTTAGGTGTTAGGTGTTAGGTGAAGAAAGAATAATTAAGAGTTTGGTGAGGGAAATATGGAGATTGAACGGATTGAGTTGGAGCGGTTGATTGGTCATCCGCAGAATGCGAACGTGATGGGTAAGGAAGGGCTAAAAAAGCTGCGGAGGCATATCGAGAGAACGGGAAGGTATGAGCCGTTGGTGGTCAGAAAGCATCCGGAGCGAAAGGGATGTTATGAGATTCTTAACGGACATCATCGTAAAAAAGTGCTGGAAGAAATAGGGAAAAAAGAGGCGGAATGCGTGGTGTGGGAAGTTACAGATGAGGAGGCGATTATGCTGCTGATGACACTGAACAGGTTAAATGGTGAGGATGATCCGGTAAAACGGGGAGAGTTGGCGGAATTACTGCTAAAAAAACATCCAGAGAAAGAGCTGCTCAGATGGCTGCCGGAGAAGAGAAGGCAGTTACAAAAACTGGTGCAGGTCAGAAAGGAGATAAAGCCGGTAGCAAAAGAGAGGATAGATGAGCTGCCACAAGCGATGAGCTTTTTTGTTACAAAAAACGAAAAGGAAATAATCGAGAAGGGACTGAAAAGGGTAGCGAAAATACAAGAAGGAAAAGCAGAAAAGGGAGGTAGAGGAAAGTTGTTGGCAGAGATGGCAGGGATAGTGTTAGAGGATAAAGGATAGTTGCGGTTTAGGGAAGGAAAGAGACATGCTTACAAAAAGACAAAAGCAAGTGGCGCAGGCGCTGTTTGAAGGGCAGCTTACATTAGAAGAGGTGATGGAGAAATATAGGCTGAGGGCAAAGGTGCTAAGACGGTGGATGGATAAGGAGGAATTTCAAGGGTTGATCAAACAATTAGAACAGATACGGCACAAACAGACGGAGTTGGCGCTGAGCCGCTATGCGCCGCTGGCGGCGGTGCGGCTGGCGGAGCTGGTGGGAGATGAAAAATCAGACGTGGCACGGCGGGCGGCAGTGGATCTGCTGGATCGGTGTCTGAAAAAATCCAAGGCAGAAGAGGCGAAACGTGACCTGATAGAGCAAATGAGCGATGAGGAGGCACGGGAGATGCTGTTAAAGCTGGCGGAGGGGATGAGGTGATAGAAGGAGATAAGGAGATAAGGAGATAAGGAGGTAAGGAGGTAAGGAGGTAAGAAAATATGGAGATATGGAGATAAGAAGGGAAGGTTAATAACAAGTTATGGTGACGAAGACGAGAGAAAATATAAAAGTGGTGGAGCTGTTGGAGAGGATGAGGAGGTGTCGGCCGCGAACAAAAAAGGAATTGGCCAACTATGTGCAGACGTTTTTAGGGGTAAAGATACCAGGGAAACGAATTTGTGCGGGGCATGACAGTCCGCTGGATTATCTGGCGTGGTCGGTGCTGGGGAGGAAAAACGACGATAGAACACGGATGACACGGAAGAGACAGATTAACACGGATAAAACACATACACTAAAAAATAATCTCCCATTAGCAGAAAGATTTCATAAAGAACCCCCTGATTTTACATCAGGGGCTAATAAGAAATCCCTGTTAACACAGGGGGCTGGTCAGGATTGTGTGGTGTGGGCGAACAGGGGTGGTGGGAAGACGCAGCTGGGGGCGGTGGCGTCGCTGTTGGAATGTGTGTTTCTGGCGGGGTGCCAGGTGCGGATATTGGGCGGGTCGGAAGAACAGGCACAATTGATGTATAGATATCTGCGGGAGTCGTTGGAAAAAGGGTATGGGCAGTTTGTTAAGGGACAAGTAACCAACCGGGGATGCAGTTTCAAAGGCGGGGCGCAGGTGCAGGTGTTGACGCAATCGGACAGGAGTGTGCGGGGGCAGCATGTACAGAGGCTGCGGTGTGATGAGGTGGAGCTTTTTGAGAAGGAGATCTGGGGGGCGGCGCAGTTCGTGACGCAGAGCAAAAAAGGGATTGCGGGGCGGTTGGAGGCGCTGTCAACGATGCATAGGCCGTATGGACTGATGAGTGAGCTGGTGAAATCGGCGGAGCAAAATGGAGTGAAACTTTTTCGGTGGTGTTTGTGGGAGGTGATCGAGAAGTGCAGGGATAGGAGCTGCAGTCAATGCGGATTGTGGGAAGATTGTCAGGGCAGGGCGAAAGAGGCGGAAGGTTACTTTGCGATCGAGGATGCAATAGCACAAAAAAGGCGGAGCAGTAGGCAGGCGTGGCGGGCGGAGATGCTGTGCAAAGAACCATACCGGGAAGATCTGGTATTTTCAGAATTTGAGGTGAGAAGGCATGTGCGGGAAGTTGGTTATAACGGGAATCTGCCGCTATATAGGTCGATTGATTTCGGGTTCAGTAATCCGCTGGCGTGTCTGCTAATACAGGTGGATGAAAAGGAAGAGCGGGTGTTCATACTGGATGAGCATCTGAAAAGCAGAACGACGCTGGCGGAGCAGGTGCGGCTGATTAAGGAACGGTGGCCGTGGAAGGCGGCGGCGACGTACTGTGATCCGGCGGGCAGGCAGCGAAATGAGATTACGGGAACGAATCTGACGGCGGAGATGGCGGCGCTGGGGATGCCGGTGCAGTGGCGGAGGAGCAGGATACTGGATGGAGTGGAAATGATAAGGCGGTTCCTGGATCCGGCGGAGGGGGAGAGTAAATTAATTATAGCGCCCAAGTGTGAGAATCTGATACGGGCGCTGCAATCACTGAGGTATCAGAGGCGGTCGGATGGGCAGTTATCAGAGCTGCCGGAAAAAGACGGGGTGAACGATCATATTATTGATGCGCTGAGATACTTTTTTGTGAATAGGTTTGCGCGATCGTGGCCGACACAGGAAAAAAGATACTAAGGAAGGAGATAAGAAGGTACTAAATACGTAATACAAAATACGCAATACGAAATACGCAATGAAGAGAATTGTTGAGGCTTAAGACTCAAGGCTCAAGACCTAAGGGATAAGATTTGAGATTTGAGAATTTGAAATTTGAGAGACAAGAAGGCAAGTAGGTAAGGAGAGCACGGCCAAGATGGCCGTGGCACACAAGGGGGATATGTTTAGGATTTTTTTAGGACGACGAGGGCGGTGTCGTCGTAGCGAGGGGTCAGGCCGGCGAACTTGCGCATAAGCCAAAGGATGTTCTTGGCAGCCTGCTCGGCGGGCAAATGGGCGGAGTCGAGGGCGGCCTGGACGGCGCGGGGGCGGCCAAAGGATTCACGCTCGAAGTTGACGGCGTCAACGAGGCCGTCGGTGTACATAACGAGCATGTCGCCGGGATGCAGTTGGTGCTGGTGGGCTTCAAAGGTAGCCTTTGGGTCAATGCCCAGAACGGTGCCGCCTTCGGTGAGATCGGTAGTAGTAGATTTATCGTGGTTAACCACCAGGGGAGGGTCGTGGCCACAGTTGCAATAGGTGAGAAGGCCGGTGTCGGTGTCGAGCTGGGCGCAAAAGAGGGTAGCGAACTCGCCGGGGTCGGTGTCGCGGCAGAACATACGGTTGACGCGGACGATCAACTCGGCAAGTGAATCAATTTCCTCGGAATAGGCGCGGAGGGAAGAACGTAAAGAGGCCATGGCCAAAGAGGCGGGGACACCTTTGCCCATAACATCGCCGAGGGCAATGATAAGGCGATGGTCAGAGATGGTGACAAAGTCGTAGAAGTCGCCGCCGACTTCATAGCAAGGGACGAAGAGGCCGGAGAGGTCCCAGCCGGGAATGTGAGGAGATTGCTGGGGGATAAGATGCCGCTGGACAGCACCGGCAAGGCGGAGCTGGCGACTCATACGCTCGGCTGCCAAGGACTCGGCGTAGAGGCGGGCATTGACAATGGCGGCGGCGGACTGGGCGGCAACGGTCTGGGCAAGGGAGATATCCGATTCAGAAAACTTGCGAGGACGTTTGCTATACAAACGGAGGATACCAATACCCTTGTCGCGGAAGATAAGGCCGATACTGAGACTGCCGATGATACCCTCGCGGACAATGTCATCGTGGTAGCGGCGAAAGTGGGGGTGGTTGCGCATGTCCTCCACGATTATTACTTCATCATGCAAGGCGCGGATATTCAGTTCGCTCTCGCGGGCAGAGACGGGTCCTTTATTAATATAGGCGTCACTAAGGCCGAAGGTGGCCTTTAAGACGAGATTGCCGGATTCCTCGTCGAGGAGGCGGAGGCCGGCGGCGTCCATGTTGAGGGCCTGGCAGATGGTTCGGACAACGATTTCCAGGATCTGCCGGATGTCCAAAGGGCTGGTCAAGAGTCGCGTGGTCTTGCGAACACTGGTAAGCTCTTCATGGAGCTGCTGAACCTTGCGATCAAGGTGACCGATTTTCTGCTGGTCAAGTTGTTGTTGTAAGTTTTTTGAGTTCGATTCTTCCATAATCTTTCCAAAAGCGTAACCATATCAATAATTATAGGCGTCGTCAAGGAACCAGAGGGATTAAATCCAAATAAATCAAAAGCCCCCCGGTAAAACGAGGGGGTAAATAAGAACATGCCTAAGCTGCGCATGCCACCGGTCATATAAAGCGTCAAGGGAATCATTGACAAGCAGGGAGGAAAATTGTATTATTAAGCGTCCAAACAAATAACAGAGGGACAATACTTGGTCATGTTAGTTTAAACAAGGGAAGTAGAAGGCAATGAATAAAAAAAGTTGGCAGGGACGGTTTGATAAGGAGCCGGTGGAACTGACGATTGACTTTGTGGAGTCGATCAGTCTGGATAAGCGGCTGTATAAATATGATATCGTGGGGAGTATCGCGCATGCGCAGATGCTGTCGGAAGAAGGGCTAATCAGTAAGGATGAGTTTCGGCAGATTAAACAGGGACTTACAGAGATTGCCGAGGCGATAGAGGCAGGTAAGTTCCGGTTCGATAAGAAGTATGAGGATATTCATATGGTTATCGAGGCGGCCCTTATCAAAAAAACAGGTGAGGCGGGGGAAAAACTGCATACGGGGCGGAGCCGGAACGATCAGGTGGCGCTGGATATGAGGCTGTGGCTGAGGGATCGACTGGAGATCATGATGGAGCTAGTACGGGGGGTGCAAAAGACGCTGGTCAAACAGGCGGGGAGCAAACAAGGGCAGATCGTGATGCCGGGGTATACGCATCTGCAGCGGGCACAGCCGGTGCTGGTGGGGAGCTATCTGATGGCGTATGTGGAGATGCTGGAGAGGGACCGGGAGCGGTTCGAAAACTGCCGGGGGCGGGTGAATGTTTGTCCGCTGGGGGCGGGAGCGGTAGCAGGGAGCAGTCTGCCTTTGAACCGGGAGCTGGTGGCGGAGCTTTTAGGGTTTGCGAAGATTACGCGGAATAGTATGGACAGCGTGAGTGACAGGGACTTTGGGGCAGAGTTTATCTTCGCGTGTGCGATGACAGCAATGCATCTGTCGCGGCTGGCGGAGGACTGGATAATCTATGCCAGCGGTGAGTTCGGATTTATCCGGATCGATGATGAGTACTGCACGGGCAGCAGTATGATGCCGCAAAAACGGAATCCGGATCTGCTGGAATTGATTCGGGGGAAGTGCGGAGGACTGTATGGGAATCTGACGGCGATATTGACGATGCTGAAGGGGCAGCCGCTGAGCTATAACCGGGATATGCAGGAAGATAAAAAGCAGATGTTCGAGGCGGCGGATACGCTGGAGGCGAGTCTGCAGATGGCGGAGGCGATAATCGGCCATACGCAGTTTGTGGAAAAGGCGATCAGCCGGGACCTGGAAAAAGGATTTCTGGAGGCTACGAGTCTGGCGGAATATCTGGTGCGAAAAGGGGTGCCATTCAGAAAGGGGCATGGGATAGTAGGAAAATTAGTAAGTCAGTGCGAAAAAGAAGGACGGACCCTGAGCGAAGTACCTCTAGAGGAACTACACAAGGTATGCGATAAGATTAGCGAGGATGTGTATGATTGCCTGGGGGCGAAAAATGCAGTAAATAATTATGCAACCAGGGGCGGGGCAGGTGATAAACAACTGCAGGAACAGTTGGAGTATTGGAAGGAACAGTTTGGTAGGAGTTAGAAGTTAGAATAAATGGCGGGCACGGCCCGCCCTACTAAATGATATAGTGAGATAGAGATGGAATCGTTCATTGAAAAAAACAGGCAAGCGCTGGAGCAGTTGTGCCAACAGTATCATGTGGCAAGGTTAGAGGTGTTCGGTTCGGCGGCAACAAAAGATGAGTTTGAGCCGGGGCGCAGTGATATAGATTTTCTGGTGGAATTTGCCGAGAGTGTGGGGCAACGGCGCTTTGATAATTATTTTGAATTTTGGGAAGAATTAAAGTCTCTGTTTGGCCGGCCGGTTGATCTGGTAGAGCCGGGGGGGCTGCGGAATCCTTATTTTATACGACGGGTAAATGAGACGAGGAGACCTATTTATGTCGCAACATGATCCGGAAAAATATCTATACGACATATTAAATTGTTGTGAATTTTTGAGTGAGTTTACGCAAGATAAATCTGTCGAGGATTATAAAAATGATCGAGCGTTCCGCTCGGCATTGGAACGGGAGCTGCAGATTATCGGTGAAGCGATGCTGCAACTGGATCGGGTGGCGCCGGAACTGGCTGAAAAGATCGTGGAACATAGAAGTATAATAGGCTTTCGCCATGTTCTGGTGCACGGTTACGACAGTCTTGATCCGGCAACGGTGTGGAATATAGTAGAAACCAAGCTGGAAAAATTAGGGGAAGAAATTCGAGCTTTACTTTAACATTAATAAATTGAAAAATGGTGGGGTCAACCCCACCCTACAGACTGGAGTGGTGTCATGAGAAATGATAAGTATGCCTGGATTTTTTATGTGTGGCTATTTATGTTTGTTCCATTGGTAGCTGCAACATGTTTATCGGGCAATTTATACTCTCTGATTATTAGTGTTTCAATCCTGGTGGTATCCACCTATTTTGTCTTCAAGCTAAAGTATAGAAATGTGTCGAAGGCTTTGATCTTTTTTATTTTTATTACTATCTGAAATTACAAACGAAATTAAGGGCTCCCGAAAAAATATGGCTAAAGAGAAGTCGGAATTTGGGTTGATTGAGTGGATTCGGGGGCAGAGGAAGGGGAGCGGTGTGGGTATAGTAACGGATATAGGGGATGATATGGCGGTGATGCAGCTTGGGGAGGAAAAGGTGCTGATCACGACGGATATGCTGCTGGAAGGAGTGCACTTCGAGTTGCAAGAGCAGACGCGTGGGGCAAAGCCCCACCCTACAAAGAAGGACCACGAACGCGTGGGGCAAAGCCCCACCCTACAAAGAAGAAAGGCAAGTCTGGAGGAGGTAGGTTATAAGGCAATGGGGTGCAGTCTGAGTGACTGTGCGGCGATGGCGGCGGTGCCGATGGCGGCGGTGGCGGCAGTGGGGCTGGCAGAGAAGATGAGTATGGAACAGGCGCAGCAGCTGTACAAAGGGATGGAGAAGGGAGCGGAAAGATACAGTTGTCCGATTGTGGGCGGGGATACGACCAGTTGGAACAACAAACTTGTGGTAAACATAACGATGCTGGCGAAGCCGGGGGTGAGAAAGCCGGTGCTGAGGTCGGGGGCGCAGGTGGGAGATGTGATTATGGTGACGGGGGATTTGGGAGGAGCAATAGAAGGGAAGCATCTGAATTTTACGCCGCGAGTAAATGAAGCGCTGCTGCTTACGGAGATGGTGGAAGTGCATGCCATGATCGATATAAGTGACGGGCTGAGCAGTGATCTGGAGCATATCTGCCAGGAAAGTAAAGTTAGCGCTGAAATTGAGGCGGGGAAGATTCCTGTAAGTGAAGCGGCGCGGAATAAAGACAATCCGCTGGAAGCGGCGGTGCATGACGGGGAAGATTTTGAACTTTTGTTTTGCGTGAGTAAGGAAGACGGGGAAAGACTGATGCGGGAATGGGAAAAGAAATCTTCCACACGTTTGAGTGTGATCGGAAAAATAGAAAAGGATAGCGGCGAACACAAAATGTATATACTTCAACCAGACGGCAGGCGGGAGGTGCTGGAAAGTAAAGGGTGGGAGCATTTTAAGTAAACGGGTAAATGAGTAAACAGGTAAACGGGTAAACGGATGAATGTGGAACGGGAAATAGTCAGCAGGAGTGTGGAAGAGACGATAGAGCTGGGGCGAAAGTTGGGGGAAGGGCTTAAAGGGGGAGAAGTGTTGGCGCTGAGGGGGACGCTGGGGACGGGCAAGACGCATCTGATAAAGGGGGTTGCCCTGGGGCTGGGGGCGTCCGAAAGAGAAGGGGTGAGAAGTCCGACGTTTACGCTGATCAATGAATATAAGGGAAGGTTGCCGCTATATCATGTGGATGCGTATCGTCTAAAAGAAGAAAAGGAATTGGAGGCGCTGGGGTTTGATGAGATCTGCACAAGTGAGGCGGTAGTAGCAGTGGAATGGGCGGAAAGGGTCGAGTCATTAATAAAACCATATCAACCGATCAATATATATCTGGAACACCGGGGAGAGAACGAAAGGTTAATTCGAATAGAAAACCGTTGACCGTGGACGGTGAACCGTAGGCCGTAATTAATACGTAATACAAAATACGCAATACGAAACATGAAAAAGGGAATGTATTATGATGAATTTGAAAAGCAAGATAACGGCAAGAATAGCTGGGCAGGTAGGAATTATTTTATTCGTGTTGATATTTGGATTATCGGGGGCGGCGTGGGGGGCGCAGGCGGTGAAGGTACATAAAGATATGGTGAAGGTGTATCCGCCTGACAAAGAAGGAAAGGTTGTGGTGGTAGGCGGGGCGGGGGCTATAACGTGCAATAAGCCGGTCAAGGCAGATTTGATACACCTGGGACGCAATGAAAAAGTGCCCATGGAAATCAATATGAATGGAAGTTTCAGGGCAGAGATTAAAGCGGTGACGGGTGAGAAGATACGAGTTAAGGCGCGCAATTCGGAGGGACGTTCGTATGGGACATTTACCGTGCCACCCAAATTAGCGAGCGAGGCAGGGGAACCGAAACAGCTACAACCCTTGATAGAAAAGATAGAGGCAGTGAGTGAAGTACAGGTGTCCCCGGTATGGAAGCCGGCGGGGGCAGCGGACAAATTAAAAGATACGGAAGTAGAGCTGGCGGTGATAATTACGGTGGTCAATACCAAGACGGGTGAGATCGCGGCGGTGCGGCGGATTGCGGGAGTAAATAGAAGACCATCTGCTCAAGAGAAATTATATACCAATGTGGTTAATAATATCATGACAAAGTGTGCGAAAGTTGTAAAAACGGAACTGCATCGGGGGATAGTTACAGAGAAGGATAAAAAATAGGAGCTGAGAGCTAGCAGTCAGGGGGGCGTTGAGGGGGTTATTTTGCTTGACGGACAGGGGTGCAACTCATAGAATTTGGGTTTTTCCTAAGTATAGGAGTAGCGGATTGGATGAGGCAATTGCCAAGGCTAAGGCCCTGATCGAGGCGCTGAGCTATATACAGCAGTTCAAGGGCAAAATTGTGGTGGTGAAGCTGGGCGGCTCGCTGATGGAGACGGACCAGACTCAGCGGGAACTACTAACCGACGTGGTCTTCATGGCGGCGGTGGGGATGCAGCCGATTCTGGTGCACGGCGGGGGTAAGAGCATCAGTGCGGCCATGACCAAGGCAGGGATAGAACCACAATTCATCCAAGGGCGGCGGTACACAGATGAGAGGACGCTGGCGATAGCGGAGCATGTGCTGGTACGACAGATCAATCAAAATATTGTAAATACCATCTCGGAACTGGGGGTGCGGGCGATGGGGCTGCATTCGCTGAGCAGTTGCGCATTGTTCGCCGAGCGGATCCATCTGGAAGAAGAAGACGGACGAAAAGTCGATATCGGGTTGGTGGGAGATATTACGGAGGTGAACGGACATCTGCTAAAAGTGCTGTGCAAGGAAGGGACGATACCAGTTATAGCACCGATAGCGCGGGATCGGACGGGCGGAAAACTAAATGTAAACGCGGATACGGCGGCGGGGAAAGTAGCGGCGGCGGTAAAAGCGGAAAAGCTGGTGATGATGAGCGATACGCATGGGGTGTTCAGTAAGCTGGGGGATGCCAGTACGCGGATTTCCAGTCTGAATGAAACAGAAGTAGATAAACTAATCAAAGACGAAACGATCAGCGGTGGTATGCTGCCGAAAGTCGAGGCGTGCAGGGAAGCACTGAAGGCGGGGGTGAAAAGAACACACATTATCGACGGCAGTTTTATGCATGCGCTGCTATTGGAAATTTATACCGACGAAGGTATAGGAACATTGATTAATAAATAGGTATAGAAACCTAGAAGTACAGAGGTAAAAAGTTAAAGATGTCGACAGAAGAGACCATTGCACAATTTGATAAGTATGTGATTGGAAATTACGGGCGGATGAAAAGCGTGATTGTCAAGGGACAGGGCAGTACGATCTGGGACGCTGAAGGGAAAGAATATCTGGATATGTTTCCGGGCTGGGCGGTCAGCGGGATAGGACATTGTCATCGGCGGGTAGTGGACGGGATTAAACAACAGGCTGAGAAGCTTATTCATATGGATAATACGTTCTACAACGAGCCGCAGGGGCAGTTGGCACAGATGCTAAGTGAAAGAGCGTTTGGAGGGAAGTGTTTCTTCTGTAACAGCGGGGCCGAGGCGGTGGAGGCGGCGCTGAAGCTGGCGAGGATTTATACGAAAAAAGAAAAGTTCAAAATCATATCAGCGGAAGGTGGATTTCACGGGCGGACACTGGGGGCGATAACAGCGACGGCGCAGCCAAAATATCATAAGGGATTTCTACCGCTGCTGCCGGGCTTTGTCTATGTGCCTTTTAATGATATCGAGGCACTAAAAGAAAGCTTCGATGATGAGGTGGCGGCGGTGATCGTGGAGCCGATTCAGGGTGAAGGGGGAATCCGTAAGGCTGAGGTGGAATATTTACAAACCATTCGGGAACTATGTGATCAGGGGGGAGCGGTGGCCATATGGGATGAGGTGCAGTGCGGGATGGGCCGAACGGGTAAGTGGTTCGGGTATCAACATACAAACGTAGAACCGGATATCATGACGATGGCCAAGGCAATGGGGGGAGGTGTGGCGATCGGGGGGATGATGGCCAGGGAAGAAGTGGCGGCGGCGCTGGTGCCGGGTACTCATGCGTCAACGTTTGGCGGGAATCCGCTGGCCTGTGCGGCGGCGATAAGTACCATCGAAGCCATCGAAGAAGAGGGGATGTTGGCCAATGCTCATAACATGGGTGAGTATGCCCAAGAAAAACTACGCAAACTACAAGAAAAACATACCATAATCGATCACGTCCGGGGAGTGGGACTGATGATCGGAGTGCAACTGAATGAGCCCGGCAGTGAAATTGTGAACCGGTGCTGGGAAAAAGGACTGCGAATTAATTGTACGCAAAATACAGTGTTGCGATTTATGCCGGCCATGAACGTTACGGAAGAGTTGATTGATCGGGCAATCGGTATTCTAGATGAAGTATTAAGTGAGTGAGCGTGATGGTTAAG
>Ga0272442_10003579_pt1 | contig 21740 bp, 7 predicted proteins | sample SSMForm2O_FD_200262 | JGI IMG/M metagenome (GOLD analysis project Ga0272442, IMG submission 200262) | Marine sediment archaeal communities from Little Sippewissett salt marsh, Falmouth, MA, United States - SSM-Form-2O | ecosystem: Environmental > Aquatic > Marine > Wetlands > Sediment ... | reverse complement strand
TGGTAAACGTCCGTTCTATCAGGCTCGAAAGTTTTTTGAATCAATGTCTCATAAGGCGCGTTATGAATGCTTAAGTCAGAACGATCGTTACTGTTTGTGAATTTCCCGGTTGTGTGGCTTTTACCGCCAAAAGCGAAGTCTCCGCCGGAACAATTCGTGAATGTCCCACTGGCTATGCCCACCCCCCCGACATCTGTGGTTCCCCCGAAGGCGAACGTCCCTCCTGTACAGTTCTCGTATGTTCCGGCATATTCCACTGCCACTCTCATGGACCAGGCATGATCCTCATCGCTCGTGAATTCGCAGTTCCGGATCAACGTGTGAATCTTCGGAGATTCCGTGGGATAATAGGCCGCAGGTTCCGTGTAGTATCCCCCAACGGCTCCCGTGCTCCGGGTGCATTTCACTGATACATTCACGATCCGCACATCGTCCGCTGATTGCATAAGAACTCCGGATTCCATTCCATTGGAACGTCCCTGTATTTGCTGGCTGGCCCGTTCCGTCGTAAACCCAACCACATCCACAAACTCTGCATCCATCAACAGTGCCGAGTTTTCAAGGTCATACCGGCCCGGAGGGACAATCACCATTGCGCGGTTATCTGCTGAAAGGAGTTTACCAAGAGGTTTGAGTTTTTCCGCCCTCTCGTAGGCCTTTATCAGGTTAATTCCGTTTTGACCAGGATCGCTGGTCGTCTCCACCATCACAAATGCAGCGCCGCCAAGGACGGAAGCCACGGCAGCTGTCGTCGCTTTATCGGCTCGAAGCGAATAGCCGACCGAGGTCATCCGCCGTCGGGGCAGCAGATCCTCTCCCTCAATGTTAACATTCAGCCAGACCGAATCACCGGCAAAGACGCTATCGGGAATCCGGATGCCCTGGTTGTCACCGATCAGGGTCGAGTAAAGGCCCCTGGAATCCGGTATTACAAAATCCGTGTCGGAAAAACCGCCACCGAGCAAAAGCCCACCTTTCTCGGAATTCCAGAACGTAAAATTTACACTTACCTTCGTAGTGACAGGATTCCCATCCGGATCTGTCAAGCGTCCCTGATAACTGATCAAACCAGGTGTTGCCGGCATTCCTGTCTTTACAAGCAGGACAATGAAAATAAGGATACCTGAAGTTTTCATCTTCAAAAACTCCTTTCGCAAAACACACTTCGATTAGTGGATATCGGAGGTCAGACACCCTAAAATGTTCAAATAACTTTTGCTTTCTTATCCTCGAGGCTCAAGTCCTGATTCATCGTTGAAACCCGGACTGTCCAAATGAGCGTCAGAAATGGTATTTCCTCGGGCCCTGTACGTTCCGGATCACATGTGTTCCATGGGTTCGATGCCGATCAGGTGGAGGGCGTTGGAGAGGATCCGGCGAAGGGCGGTGACGAGGGTGAGTCGCGCCTGGGTCAGGCCGGGATTGTCCGGAACGAGAAATCTCTTCTTCGCATCCTTTGTCCCGGCGGTGAAAAGGGTGTGGAAAGCCCCGGCCAGTTCCCGGAGAAACACGGTGACCTGGTGCGGCTCGAGGGTTTCGGCACAGAGGCGGACCACGTCCGGATAACGTTCCATCGCCCGAAGCAGATCCTGTTCCTCGGGGAGCTCGAGGAGGGAGGGATCGCACGCATCCGGCCCCTCCCAGGAGATCCCCAGCTCGCCAGCCTTTTTGAACAGGCTGCAACAGCGGGCATGGGCGTACTGGACGTAATACACGGGATTGTTCATGGAGTGATCCCTGGCAAGCTGCCAGTCGAAGGTCATCTGGCTGTCGGAGCTTCTCATGAGGAAAAAGAAGCGAACCACGTCCACACCCAGTTCCTCGATGACCTCTTTCAGTGTGATAAACTTTCCGCCGCGGGTGGAGAGCTTGATGGATTCGCCGTCCTTGAGGAGTGAGACCATCTGGAAAACGATGCAATGGAGCCTCGAGGGATCGTACCCGAGGGCCTGGATTCCGGCCTCGAGCCTGGGGACGTAACCGTGGTGATCCCCTCCGAAAAGGTTGATCAAAAGATCGAACCCGCGCTCGAACTTGTGGCGATGGTAGGCGATATCGGGTGTGAGGTAGGTGTTCGTGCCGTCGGATTTGACGACCACCCGGTCTTTCTCGTCCCCGAACCGCCCGCTCCGGATCCACCAGGCCCCCTCTTTCTCATAGATCATGTCCTTTTCCCGGAGGAATTCGAGAACCTCCCGCACCTTTCCCTCCGTGTGGAGGGTGGTTTCGCTGAACCAGGAGTCGAAACAGATTCCGAGGGCCTTGAGATCCTCGTCGATAAGCCGGATGATGCGATCGGCGGCATAGTGGGTAAAGACGTCGATATCCTCTTCGCCGGCGAGGGAGTCGCCGCGTTCCCGCGCGAGTTCGCCCGCGATTTCCTTCATGTAGTCCCCCTGGTAGCCGTCCTCCGGAAAGGGGACGTCCCTTCCCAGCTGCTGGAGGTAGCGGGCCCGGAGGGATTCCCCCAGTTTTTTCATCTGAACCCCGGCGTCGTTGTAATAGTACTCTCGTGTGACTTCATAACCCGCGGCTTCGAGCACGCGGGCCACGGAGTCTCCGAGCACGGCGTTCCGTGCATGGCCGATATGGAGGGGTCCTGTGGGATTGGCGCTCATGAACTCGACCAGGACTTTTCTGCCCCGACCGATGTCGGGTTTTCCGAATTGCTTTCCCTGTTCCAGGATGTTTTGCAGGAGGTTTCCGCCGGCTTTCGGGGAGAGGATGAAATTGATAAATCCGGGCCTGGCCACCGTGATCTTTTCAACGAGGGGGCTGTCCGGTATTCCCGCCCGGACGCCCTCGGCGATTTCCATGGGATTCGCGCGGAAAATACGGGCCGACTGCATGGCTACGTTCGTGGCGAAATCTCCGAAATCCTTCTGCTTGGGTCGTTCCACAACGATCTCGAGGTCCGCGGGGATTTCGACTCCCCTTTCACGGGCAAAGGCCCCGAGACCCTCCCGGACCAGTTTTTCGAGCTCTTTCCTGGACATGAAACCTCCCTCGAACAGGAAATTAAAGTAACGCCACACGGTTCTCCGCTGGTTTGTTTTTTATGGGGCCTGTGGGCGAGTCTGACCCCATTCCCCGCCCCCATTCACCGCAAGCCGCAAGCCGCTTTCCTCACATCACCCCACCATCAGCTTTTCCTCCGGATAGCGATAGACTGCGGTCGGTTTGGTTTCCACCAGGGCCAGAACCACGGTCAGGGGCCCGAGACGACCCACGAACATGGTCAGGGTCACCAGGATCTTGCCGAATACGGAAAGATATTTGGTGATCCCCGTGGAGAGCCCGACCGTGCCGAATGCGGAAATGGTCTCGAACAGGATTCTAAGGATCGGTTCCTGTCCGGAGGACCACGTCGGGATACGGCCCCGTTCCGTTACGGAGAGGAGGATGGCCACGATGAGAACGGCCAGGAGGCTGAGGACAAAGATGATGAAGGCCCGGCTCACGTTATCCGCCGGAATCCGCCTTCGGAAGATTTCCACGTCCGGTTTCTGCTGGGACTGGAGGTGGCTGCGAATGGTGGCGAACACAATGGCCGCGGTTGTTGTCTTGATTCCCCCGGCGGTGGAACCGGGACTGCCCCCTATGAACATGAGTCCCATGATCAGAACCAGCCCCAAATGGCTGACCCGGGAGAAATCCACCGTGTTGAATCCGGCGGTCCGGCTGGTAATGGATTGAAAAAGGGCGTGGAAGCCCCCGGAGAAAAAGCCGTCTTTCGCCATGGAGTTGCCCCCCTCGAGGGCCCAGAAAAAAAGCGCGCCACTCACGATCAAAACTGCCGACGAGGCCAGGACCACCTTGGTTTGAAGGGGAAGGGAACGCCTGCCCATTTTCACGTATTCCCTCCGGTACAAAAGGGAATCCAACACGAAAAATCCAAGCCCACCCAGGATGATCAGGGCCATGATCACAACGCAACCGGAGGTGAGATAACGGAACCGGTCCAGGTTCTCTCCAAAGGTGGAAAAACCGGCGTTGCAAAAGGCGCTCACCGAGTGAAACAGGCAATCCCAGAAAAGGCGATCCTGGGGGTCGTGACCCCTCCAGGAGAGATACAGAAGAAGGGTTCCCACGAGTTCGAACATGATGGTGACTTTGAACACGGCAAAGAGGAGCTTGCGGATGTCGGGCGTTCCGGAGGAGAGAGTGGCCCGGAGCACCTGCATGCCGCTCTGGGAAATAAATTTCCTGCGAAACATGACCATGAAGAAGGTGGAAAAGGTCATGATTCCCAGTCCCCCGAGCTGGATCAGTAAAAGAACCACGGCCTGACCGAAAAAGGAGAGGTCCTTTTCCGTGTCCACCACGATCAGCCCGGTCACGCAAACGGCGCTGGTGGCAGTGAACAGGGCGTCCTCCACATACAGGGGGCGTCCGGTTGAACTGACCGGGAGAGAGAGAAGGATCGTGCCGATGATGATGGCGCCGGCAAAGCTGAACAGGATGACCCTCGAGGGTGAAAGCGCGTGGTTGCGTACCCCCTCCCCGCCATCGGGTCCGTTCTCCCCGGGATTCCCGGTGGAAATACGGGTGCTTCGAAGAAAACTCATGATCCCTTGTTCCGGTAAAAAAATACATCCCGTTCCTATCATGGTGTAAAATCCCATGACAATTAAAAAAACGGAGCCCGCTTCTATTCGAGGGTATTGGCGGAGACTGTGGACATCATGGACGGTATGGACTCAACATCTTTTTTGTCCACGGCTTCCCTTAATCCGGTGTCAGGGTCGAATGGCACTAACTTAAGGAAATAGAATCATGTTCTCCGAAGAGATATATTTCCTTACTCGTACTCGCACTCGCACTCGTACTCGTGCTCGATATCTCCGATACACGTGCTTCTCTCCTTGATTCAAGATCCTAAATTATCAACGATTACGATTACGCGCATCAGTCTTCGTCACGCCTCAGCGTGACTTCGACTTGACAGGCGATAAGTGGAAATTGGCCTTTTCGAGCCTTAAGTCAGTGCCATTCGTGTCAGGGGCCGAGGAAAAACGGCACGTCGTGTTCCGAGCGGCTGAATTTGAACCCGAGATGCCCCCAGGATTCGGGGGTCTGGAACGAACCGCCGCCGGACAGGGCCACCAGGGCCTCTCCGTTTCTGATCTGGATCAGGTCCGCCTTTCCATCCGCGTTCACGTCTCCCGCCAGGGGGATTTCGCCCGCTACTTCACTGTAATGGAAATCCAGGGCGCCCCAGTTGCCCGGAACAGAGAAGGCCGACCCTGTTGATCCCGCAACCCAGGCGTCCTTATTGGGGGTGATCTGGATGAGATCATCCATCCCGTCTCCGGTAACATCCGCACAAAGAGGGAAATATCCCAGGAGGGGTGCGAAGCGGAAACCGGGTCGGCCCCACCGGGCTGGGGGGAGAAATCCGGATCCGGAGGACAGGGCCACCCACAACTCGCCGTATCGGGTCAATTGGACGAGGTCGTCTTTGCCGTCGCCGTTGAAATCGCCGGAAAGGGGGAGTTCCCCTTCCGAGGATCCCGACCCCCGGGAAAAGAAGAACCCGAGCCAGCCCCAACGGGTGGGGTTCTGGTATTTCTCCCCATCGGACAGGGCCGCCCAGACATCTCCGTACTGGGTGAACTGGAGGAGATCATCGTTTCCATCGCCGTTGAAATCGCCGGAAAGGGGATACCAGTCACGGCTGCCGTTGGATTCGTCGTAGAAGAACCCGAGCCATCCCCAGCGGGTGGGGTTCTCGATCTTTGTGCCGCTGTTCAGTGCCACCCATACGTCTCCATAGGGTGTGAACTGAACCAGGTCGCGGAGCCCGTCCCCGTCGGCATCGGATGTTATGGGATAGTGATGGTTCGACGGATCGAATCTGAATCCGGGCCATCCCCAGCGTTCGGGCGGCGAGAAGGGGGGGATTCCCATGGAGGCGGCTCCCCACACATCTCCGTAGCTTGTAAGATCCAGGAGTGCGCAAACCGGGGGGGGCGGCTCGAGGGGAGGGAGCACGGTTATTTGCAGATCCAGGGAAACGTTGTTGGTAATGGTGATCACGGCCCCTCCCTCAGAGATTCCATCGACAATGCCATCCGGCGTCACCGCGGCAATGGAGGGATCGGAGGAGGAATACACCGTACCAGTAACCGGGGAGCTGATGTCGCGTTCCACAAGGTCGGTGTAATATCCGAACGTGCGAATCCCGGCCTGTTCGCCCTTTCCAAGGAACAGGATCCCTCCGGGAGAGGTGCGGATCCGTGTGACGGTTTCTGGGGTGGCGACGTTCACGGAAAGGGAATCCTCCCCCGTGACCCCCTGGTCATTCCGTCCCATGGCGGTGACGAGGATTTCCCCGATAAAATCGTCCGGGATCCGGAAATTTTCTTCAAAGGGGGCAATCTCGAGGATAGAACCGTCGAAACCCGTGGAAACAAGGACCGCGTCCACCTGGCCGGAAAGGACGTCGACCGTGACGGCGAGATCGTCGCCAGGGTTGAACACGGTTCCTCCTGCCGGGGATGTGATGGAGATCGCGGCGTCATCCGTCACCCGAACCGGGTGCTGCTTTATGTAGGAAAGAGTTCCGAGATCGAGTTTGAAGTCGAGATCCACGGGGGAGACAAAGCCCCTGGGATCGAACCGATCGTCTGTTTTATCCCGGAGGAGATCTATCACGTACCGGATCACATCGGGATCGGTGTTTTCGGGAACATGCCATGATACGGCGATCTCATTCATGTAAGGCGGTTCGAGTCCACCCTGCTGGCTTGTACCGCGAACCACGTAATCGTTGGGGGAACCGAGGAGCGTGGTGACTTTGAGGCTCGGCCACATGAATCGGATCGCATTCCAGAGGATCTTGCCCCACAAGCTGTCCGGAGGCGAGCTGAGGGGGGCCGCTCCCACCACGGCATGCGAGGGAACCGGGTGGCGTCCCAGGTTCCGGGCGTTCAGGACGAGGTCCATGGCGTCGCTGTTCACGCAGAGGTCGTCCATGGCCCCGTTTTCGATGTTGCACCCGATCTTGTCCATGGCATAGGCGATCGTGGAGCCGTACTTGGTATAATCCCTGATAAAGACCCCGACGTTGGCGAGTTCCGATCCGGAATGGGGGGTGCCGATGGTGACGAAACGGCGGATATCGTCCTGGTATTCATACCCTTCGGCCCCCAGGTCCTGGATGTAATGGCGGCCCAGGATCCCGCCCATGCTGTGGGTCACCAGGTCGACCTTTTTCGCCACGTATCCATCGTTCGAGGCCATTGCCTTGGCATTCCGGATGGCGATTTTGGCCACGTTGCGGGTATTTTGAAAGGGGAGATCCGCCCTCCAGTTGTAATCGTGTGAACAGGTAAACTTGAACCCCTTCTTGGCCAAAGACTTTTCGAAGGCCTCCCACTTGCTTCCCTTTCCCCAGAGTCCGTGGAGCATAACCACGGGAGGCCGTACCAGGACGATCTCCTTTTGAAAGGTTTCCTCTTTCACCTTGAATTTGACGTAGAAATGATACGTGGGTTCATCCCACCCGGGGAAATCGGCGGGGGCGAGGTATTCCTGCCATGCCACCCCCTTTTCCTCCGCATCCATGACCGGTTCTCCGATGAGTTCCCCCTCGTAGGAGGGGATGCCTTGCACGGCGATATCGTCCTGTGTGATTTCGTCTGAGAGGCCGGAGATCCTTATCAGGAGTCGTGAGGCCCCGTCTGCAACCGCGCCGATCCTCTCATATCCGGGTTTTTCCGCATCGAAAAGCGCGATATAAACCACATCCTCCCCCTTTACCTGGATAAGGGAATCCTCGAGGAGAAGCGAGCTTTGAACGAAGGAATCGCCGTTGTCGGTGAACTCGATCGCAATGGTATTCTTCCCCTTTACAAGGGATCCAGGCGGGATATTGCTGTATCCCCCACCAATGGAGCGATAACTCCAGGAATAGAATGTATCCGTTCCATTCACCTTTACGATGAACGGCAGATAGGAGGGGCTGTAGGCAAGCCCGCGAGTCGATGTATGAACTCCAACCGTGGCGGAGGGATTATCCGACCCGGTTGTAACCTCGAACGAGAGTACATCGCCTTCTTTTACCACCCTGGGTCCCTGGCCCCGGGATTTGAAGCTCCCCTTTCCAAGGGTTGATTGTTCCAGGATGATGAAAGAGTTCTCCAGAACCAGGGTGTCTTCGAGGCGGGAATTCTGGTTATCCCGAAACAGGATCTCCAGGATGTTGTCGCCCCTTTGAATCACGCCGGAGGGGATTTCCATGGATACTCCCGCGCTATGTTTTCTGTAGCCCCCCAGCTCGAATCCGTTGACCCTGGCGATAATGGGGAGGAAAGAGCGGCTGTTTGCGATCCCCCGGTAGGTGCTTTGGATGGAAACGAATGCGGAAGTGCATTCGTGGGGGGAGTGAACCGTGAAGCTGAGGGAGTCTCCCTCCCGGCGAACCACGGGCCCCTGGCCGCGTTCCCTGAAGCTTCCCTCTGGCAGCTGCGATTCGAAAATGTTGACGCATGAGGTCCCGAGGATCACGGTATCCTCGAGGTAGGGGTCGCCGTCATCGGGAATCACCAGCTCGATGGTGTTTTTCCCCTTTTGCAGGAGTCCGGGCGGGACATTGATCGATCCCCCGTGCCCGCTGTAGTATTTCCGGGAGCCCCCCGCCTCCATGCCGTTGACCTTTACAATAAACCGCAGGTGGGAACGAGTGTCACCGTCCAAATACAACCCTCTAAAGGTACTTCTGACACTGACGGACAATCCGGCGCACGTATAGGGGGAATTCAGATCGAAGCAAAAAGTGTCGCCCTCCCGCATCATAAAGGGATCGTACCCCTCTTCCATCAGGCTGCCGTCGGGGAGGACCTCACTGGATACCTCGATCGTCGCATCCGTTACAACGGTGGATTCCCAATAGGCGTCCCGGTCATCCGGGAAAGAGATCATAACCGTGTTCCATCCCGGTTTCAATCCCCCGGCATTGAGGTTGAGATATCCCCCTCCGGTAGAGCTGTAGTGGTAAGATCCTCCCATTCCCAAACCATTCACCAGGATGTTATAGGGCAGATAACTCCTTCCGTGATCAGCTGGGGAAAGTTCGCATGAAATGTCGATATTCGCGGAGGAACAGATGTAGGGGTTATAGAAATCGAAACTGGCCTGATCCCCCTCCCACACCATTCCGGACAGGGGGATTTGTTTCGTAAAATCCGACTGACCCTTTCTTGCGGAAACCGGAATCTCACGGTCGCCGCCATTGGACTCGATGGTCAGGGTGCTCGAGTGGAGTCCTTCCGAAAGCAGGGAGGGATCCACGTAACAAGACACGGTGTCATTCCCGGTTCCGAAGGATCTGGAAACGCTCAACCAGGGATCGCCGCACTTGATCCTCCAGGAGAGGACCCCTTTTCCCTGGTTGGCAATCTGTAAGGTTTTGCGGGTGTACAATCCGAACCGGCAATTTTCCGGAAAAACCCAGAGGGAGGCGTCGGCCACGTTTATCTTTCCCATACAGGCCAGGGAATGAAAACCCCCGGCCGCGATCTGTTCCGGAAGGGTGTCGGCGAGGATCGGAACGGGGGTGTTTCGATGATCGAAGGTGCCGTCCCCCAGCTGGCCGCTGTCGTTCCTGCCCCAGGCCCATATGGCGCCGTCCCTTTTCCTGGCCAGGCAATGATCCCCCCCGCAGGAGATGTCGGACACGTCGGTCAGGTCTTTCACGGGAACGGGTGTGGTTTTTTCCGTGTTCGTGCCGTCCCCGAGCTGTCCAAAGTCGTTATTTCCCCAGGCATAAACCGTACCGTCTGCCTTGAGGGCCAGGGAGTGGCATCTCCCCGCTGCCACGTGAATAACGCCGGAGAGGCCTTTCACTTCGATGGGGGACCATTCGTCCGTGAGGGTGCCGTCCCCCAACTGGCCATACCCGTTATCGCCCCATGCCATGACCTTGTCCGTATCCGTGAGGGCCAGGCTGTGCATCCATCCGGCGCTGATCTGTTTCGCGGAGATCCCCGGCACCTGAACGGGTACGAGGGAGTCCTCGCCCGTTCCGTTCCCGAGTTCTCCTGCCCGGTTGGCTCCCCATGCCCACACTGTGTGATCGTTCTTGATGGCCAGGGAGAAATCCCGGCCTCCAGCAACCCGGTTTACAGAGGAAAGGTCCTTCACCTTGACGGGGGTGTACTTTCTCACGGTTGTGCCGTCTCCGAGTTCCCCCTGGAGGTTCGTCCCCCAGGCCCTCACGGTTCCATCTTTTAAAACGGCCAGGGAATGGCCCCAGCCGCAGGCAATGGACTGAACATCGGTCAGGGATGAAACCGGGGCCGGATAAAACCGCCAGGAATTCGTTCCATCGCCCAGCTGGCCGTATTCGTTTCTCCCCCAGGCCCATACATCGCCATCACCCGTCAGGAACAGGGAATGAAAACCTCCCGCCGCGAGAAAGCCCGGCTCCTGGAGGTTCCGGACGGGCGCCATCTCGTGGCTGTCATATGTGGTGCCGTCCCCCAGCTGGCAGTAGTCGTTCCTGCCCCATGCCCAGACCCTTTCGGTCTGTTTCGGTGTGGTGACCTTGATTTCCAGGTTGTCGCCGTATTCCCCGAAGGCCTCGACGCCTTCCTGGATCATCCGCCACTGGAAATCGTAAGTGCCGGGAGTATTCGGGGCATCGATGGTGAAGGTGAATTCCCTTGTATCTCCGGGTTTCACCTCCTCACCCGAATCGAGGGCAACCCGGTTTCTCCCCCAGATCCAGTTATCGGAAGGGTTTTGAGAGGCGAGCTTGTATCCCCCGGAACCGGTCCAGCTGGTGGTCCCGGTATTTTTCATGGAAACGCTCACTTCGCAGGATTGCCCGGTGGGGATTTCGAGCAGGACGTCCTGATCCACGAACCGGGCGTCGTTCTGTACCCGTTCCTCCACGATCACCCTGATTGCGGTGCAGGCCAGCCAGTAGGGGACATATCCGCCCCGTCCGAGCATCAGGGTTTGAACCGCCCCTTCATTCATGGCCTTATCGAATTCATCAATTCCCCAGTCGAATCCCACGTCGTTACTGTCATACCACACACAGTGTTGATCATCGAAGGCGTCCCAGTTGGTTCGGGACATCACCTGGTGTATGTTATATTCCCCGGACCATGCCACGATGATGTAATAGGTTCCCGGGGTGGAAGGCGCGGTTTTATCGATATCCAGGGAGTAAACGTTCGTGCCGGTTCTGATATCGTGATAGACCTCCACCGGTTGGGTGGCGCGATCCCCCCAGTTCACGGTGTACCCTAAAGGATAAACCCCCGAGGGGGCAAGCAGGTTTTCCGTCCGGATGGAGATCGTGCCCGAAATTGCCTCCCCGGTTTTCACGTTGATCCGGTCATGGCCGGCATCCACGGTTTGCCCGTTCAGGCTCCCCCCGCTTTCACGGAAGCATTGCCCGATGTTGTTGTCGCCGGGGGTGGGAGAGGGAGAGGGAGTCGGGGTGGCCGTGGGGGTGGGGGTGGCCAGAACCGTGATGGATACTCCCTGGGGCGATTTATCTCCGAACCATTCCACCCCTTCCTGGATCATCTGCCACCGGAAATCGTACGTGCCCGGGGTGGAGGGGGCGGTAATCTTGAAATCGAAGTTCCTGGTGTAACCGGGTGGCAGGTTTTCCCCGGGATAAAGTTCGACACGCGTGATCCCCCAGATGTAATCCAGGGGCGAGCATTGCGATCCCAGCTTGTAATTCCCCGCCTGGCTCCAGGTTTTGGTTCCCGTGTTCTTCATGGAAACCCTCACGTTCTCCTCTTTCCCCACATACATGGAAGAAGGCGCCTGAAGGCTGATATAACCCGCATCGTTGTAAGGGGTCGGGGGAGGGGTCGCTGTGGGGGTATGAGTCGGGGTTGGAGGTGGAGTGCTCGACATCAGCTGATAAGAGGTTTCCTCATATTCCCACTTATTATCGTCCGCATCGTAAGAATGATCATACTCCTCCATGAGGACAAACCCGAACCCCTTCAGCAGATAAAAATGTGCATCGCCGTACCCCCAGTCACCATCGCTGTCGTGATATTCGCCATATACCTTGATATAAAGAACCTGAAAGGTTCCGGCGGGAACCGTGACGTTTGTTAATCCGTAGCAGGTTATCCTGCGGGAGTCATATCCGGTATAATCGTCCCCATAGTATTGACCGCCGTTCCCCAGGGTTTGATCAATGGCGTTTTTATCCAGGTATTCAGGAGCCTCCTCCGAGGGATCGGTGAAGATTTCCCAATCCCCATCGGACTGGGTCCATTTATAGCGACGAAGAAACCCTCCAGACCAGTTGTAATAAACCCTTTCCCAGAGTGACCCCATCTGGCTTTTCATTTCATAAGCCTGGTTGCCGGAGACGTCTAGGGGCCCGTTGATTGTGATCGTTGAGGTCCCGCTCTGGCCGCTGCTATGTTCATAGTGATAGTTCCGGTTGAATCCGTTCTGGAGGGGGAAATATTCCTTCAAGTGATACGTTTGGGGAGGAGGGGACGTCTGTGTCGGGGTGGGAGTTTGTGTTTGAGTCGGAGTGCCTTCCGCCCTGATCCAGTAAACGGCCCCGCCCAACTGGTCGAACAGGATCTGTTGCATGGTTTCCGTCACGGCGAGGGTGTTTTGGGGATCGAACACAAGAGCGGTCTCGCCGGATTTGAGGGCCTTTACACGGATCGTTGCAACCAGGCCGTTTTCATACGTTCCCGGTGTGAGAAGCATGGCCCCAAGACCGATCGTATTGCCACTGGCGGTTCCCTGGGAAGAACCGGAATTCCAGATGGGAGCGAAGCTGATGCCTTTGTATTGCAGGATGGAGGAATCGAACGTTATCATAGAGGAAATCTGCGTGAGGGAATATTGATCGGTTTCGACATAAACATGGATGTCGAATTCCTGCCCCACATAGAATGTACCATATTCCGGGAGGAGGTAGAGGCTGCTGGTTTGCAGGATTTTGGATGGTTCGGGAGATTCGGCACCCCCAGGGACTGTAAGGGTTGAAATGAGTATTAAACTGAAAATAATGCAATTTTGAAACGTTCCGCCCTTTAACATCGATCTCTCTCCATCTAAAAAATTTGTGAATATACCCTGTTTGAAAAGATGACATACAGGATAAAAAGAGACCGTTTGTCAAACACAAATCTGGGGAAAAGTCTGGGGTCAGTTTATATAATTATATAATAAAATCACCCTTTTATCCCCACGATTCTGGAGAAAGAGTAAAAAAAGGCTGCAAAATCACGGACTTCCATCAAGGTCTTGGAGTCTGGGGAGTCTGGGGTCAGTTTATATAATTATATAATAAAATCACCCTTTTATCCCCACGATTCTGGAGAAAGAGTAAAAAAGGCTGCGAAATCACGGACTTCCATCAAGGTCTTATTATATAATTATATAAACTGACCCCATGCTGGTTGACCCCATGCTGGTTTATCGGCAAACTCGAAAACCGATGAGGAGAATTTCGCCGGTGGGTTCAGTATAGGATCGATCAGCTGTTCGGCAGAACATGGCATAGCTTAGCCACGTGCCTCCCCTGAACACACGACAGGTTCCGGAAGCCGGACCCGTGGGATCGATCATATCGCCCCCCTTGTAGTAACGGGTACCATACCAGTCGTGGCACCATTCGTGTGTGTTCCCGCTCATATCGTAACATCCCACCGGGGAGTGGCTTTCCAGGGTGTGGATATTCCCGTTGGGGCTGATATTGATCCCGTTGAACCACCCGACGGGAGAGGTGCAAGGAATCCTGATATCCAGGGGGTTGACATAATTGTGATCGGGACCTCCGTAATTGCAGCTGTCTTTTCCGGTTAAGGTATCGCTCTCGAATCCATAAATCCAGTGTTTCGATCCTCCCCAGGCTGCGGCGCGTTCCCATTCGGCTTCGGTAGGCAGGCGGTAGCCGCCGCCGGCTTTGTTCACGAGATTCCACGTGGTCAGATTGTAAGCTGGGGAGAGGCCCTCCATCTCACTCAGCCAGTTGCAAAAGGCCACGGCGCCATACCAGGAAACCTCGAGAACCGGGTGATTCATCATGGAATATCCATCACGGATTCTCCAGCGAAAGGAATCTCTCTCGTATTCAATCTGGCAGAAAGTCCGATTCATGTGAAGGAGAATCATTCCCTTGTGATAAACCTCTTCCCCACCGGTGTAGAATCCTCCGGAGGCATTCCGGAGGTATCCCTTTGAAAGGGCGTAATTCAGGACCATGCAATACTGCCCGTTGGTTACTTCGTATTTTCCGATTTCATAATGGGACAGGGTCACCTGGTGTCGTGGATATTCATCATAGCAGGCGAATCTATCGTCATCGCCATCGTCCCGGGCGCCCATGGTAAATGTTCCGGCCGGAATGCTTACCATGTCGATATTCAAGGATTCGCACGGTTCACACAGGGAGAGAAACAGGGGCAGGTTTCCCTGTTGGCGGCTGAAGGTGAAATTGAGGAATCCCCATCGCCGTGGGGGATCGAATCCGGAGCCATGATTGATCGCCACCCAGGGATCGCCCGATGGGGTGATCTGGATGAGATCGGTCAGTCCGTCCGTGTCCACATCCGAGGAAAGCGGGAGGTATCCGGCGGTTTCGTCGTATTTGAAACCAAGGGCGCCCCGGCTCATGGGGTTTTCGAAGTTGCTTCCGTTGGATTTCGCGGTCCATACCTCGCCCCAGGGGGTGAACTGGAGAAGGTCGTCCCGGCCGTCCCCGTCAAGGTCGGAAAGGGCGGGGAGCCAGCCCTCGAGGGGCCGGTAGAAAAACCCCAGCCATCCCCATCGCTTGGGAGAATCGAACGAGGCGCCGTTGGAAAGCGCCCCCCAAACGTCCCCGTAAACCGTGGTCTGGAGGAGGTCGCATCTGCAATCGCCGTCGAGATCGCCCGCCATTGGGAGCATGCCGCTTTTTCCCGCCGTTCCCCTTTTGAATTTGAAACCGAGCCATCCCCACCGCGACGGGGGATTAAACCGCGTGCCGTTCGAGAGGGCGACCCACACATCGCCGTAAAAAGTAATCTGGAGAACATCACAGAGACCATCCCCGTTGAAATCCCCGGTCAGGGGAAGAAGTCCATCGTTTCCATCCATTTCATCATAGTAAAAACCCAGCCATCCCCAGCGCTTGGTGGAAACAAAGGTATCGTATTCCCGGGTAAAGCCCCATACGTCTCCGCTCGGTGTGATTTGTAAAAGATCCTCCATTCCGTCGCCGTTGAAATCGCCCTTGAGGGGAAGGGATCCATCCAGGGGATTATACCGGGTTCCCAGCCATGCCCACCGAACCGGATTCCCGAAGGGAGGGATCCCGCGGCATGAAGATCCCCACACGTCCCCATACGGCGTGATCAGGATAAGGGCCCTTTCCACCAGCTCCCGGATAACCGTGATTGTTCCGGACAGGGAATTGTTCTCCTCGTTGGCTTCCGTGACGGTGTTTTGAGAATCGAGCGTCACGTCCACCTTTCGCTCCCCCTCACCCAGCTTTCCCAGGGGAATGCCGGGGATCACCATCTCGCCGCCGCCGGCGTCGATGGAGGGAAGGTTTCCCGTAGAGACGGATTTGCCGTCCACTTCGACGAGAAAGCGGCAGCCGGGGGATGGGACTCCTCCCCAGTTCCGGGCCTTGAAATCGAGAGCCAGATCGTCAGTGGTTGTGGGTTCCAGGGGGTTCCACCACATGGATTCCACGGCCAGATCCGGGAGGGGGGTGGGGGTCATCGTTGGAGTGGGACCGGAGGAAACGATGATCATAATCCCGAAAGGCGTTTTCTCCCCGAACCAGTTTGCGCTCCCCTGGATCATCTGCCACTGGAAGGAATACTTTCCCGTAACAGCAGGAGCCGTTATGGGAAATTGAAAGGTTTTGGATTTCCCCGGGGATACGGTTTCTCCCTGGAGGAGATTCACTTCTTCGATCCCCCAGATGTCTTTCTGTGGCGAACACCTCGAACCGAGCCGGAAGGAATCGGAGCTGTTCCAGGTTGTCGTTCCGGAGTTCTCGAGGGCCACCCGGACGATGTATCCGGCTCCGGCATTGATCGAACCGGGGATGTCCTGCCAGAGAAAGCGGGCGTCGCTTACGGGAGTGGGGGACGGGATGGGAGTGGAAGTCGGCCCGGGGGTGGGCGTTCCCGTGGGTGTGACCGTCCATTTCGGGGTAGGCGTCGGGGTCGGGGTTTCACCTGGGGTGGACGTTGGGGACGGTGTTGGTGTTATTTGAGGCAGGATCTGATAAACGGACTCGTGGGGGGCGAGAAACATCTGAAGATTATCGTTCATGATCCCATAGGTATACTGGGGTTGAAAGGAGAAGGTGACTTCCCCGGGATTGAGGGCAACCATGTGAAGCGATGCCACGGTTCCGGATTGATAGAGCCCCGGCGTCCGGAGGAAGGCCTTCAATATGATGGCATTTTGCAAAACATGGCCATACGATTGAGTGGAATGCCAGATATCCGGGAAACCGATGCCGCGGTCGCCTCCCACGACCGCAACCCGGCTGGAATCAAAGTTGATCACGGCATACACTTCCTTGAGGGGGATATCGCCGGTTTCCACCACCAGCTCGAGAAAGAACTCCTGCCCGACCTTGTAATCGTGCTTGCGGGGAAGGACGGCGATCCCCCCGAGCTGTCGTTTTTTCGCAGTTTCGGGGAAAGGTGTTTGTGCGGGACCTCGTTTCTGGAAAAAAGAGAGGGAAAGCAGGAAAAGAAGGAAAAAGAATCTTCGGTTTTTCATCGATTTTCATCTCCCGTATTAAAAAAAGATGAACGGTCTTTCCTGAAAAGCTTATATTACATCGAGCGTGGAGATCTTTTGTCAAATTAAAAGAACAGAATCATGTATGGAGGAAATGCGTTATGATAATTAACAGTGCGGCTTTGAGTGATGTCGCGGTCCTGACTCGAATAAGCTCGGAGATTAAGGAAAGGAGAGGGACCGATCAGTCGGCCACGGCCCAGGGGGTGGGATAAAACAGGGTAAAGGTCTTGGGACGGGGAACTTTTTTGGATTCCACCACCATGCCGTCGCGGCAGATCACCACCAGATCGAAGCCTTCGTAAAGACCGACCAGGATGATGTATTTCACGTTTCTGGCCCGGTAGATATAAACCTTCTGATCTTCCACCACGGTGGAAAAAACGGGGGAACCGAGCTCCTTGAGGACGGTGATTTCCTCGGTGCCGATGTCAGGGGGATTCAGGAAATTGGTCGTGTTGTTGTAGGTTCCCACGCAACCGCAAAGGGAGATGAAAACAAATCCGAGAGCCGCGCATATGGATGCCAGGTAGATTTTTCTCATATTCCGCCCCTCCGATTATTGATGAAGGTCTATATGCTATATAAAGTCCGGCCAGTCAATGAGAATCCAGTTTCCCTCTCTTTTCTCGAGCAGGGCCTTGCCCTCGAAGGCCTCCACAAGGGTTTCCTGCCGGGCGGGACCTTCCGAGTAACGGGGCTTTCCCGTGATGCCCGTTCGGAATTGAATTTCCGCACGCCTCTCGTCTATCTTTTCCGACAAACGGACATAGGTGACGGTGAGATCCTCATAGGTTTCACGATATCGATCGAGGAGATCGAAGAATTTCTTTCTCTTTTCAGGGTCAATGGATCGAAAGGCCTGCCTGGCTCTTTCCCACTGCCCCCGGAAGATGGGACGGCGAATGTTTTCCACGAACAGATTGTCAATGAACTTCAGCTCGAGGATCTTTTCCGTTCCGGTGATTTCAGGTCCCCAGCTGTAAGGCTCGGAAAAGAAAGGCCGGGGCGGTTCGGGAGTTGGTGTGGGTTTAAGAGCAACGAGTACGGGAGCTGTGGGTTCCGGGGCCGGTGGGGGGGATGTGACTTCCGGGCCAGTCGCCGCAGGGGGTGCCTGTTCCGGGGGGACCGGGGCGGCCTCCGGGGTTTTTTCCGATGGCGCCAGGGTGGATTCCGGTTTCGGAGAAATCGGGGTATCCTCAGGTATGGAAGGCGTTGCCTCCGGGGTGGGTTTGACGGGCAGGCCAGCTCCGGGAAGGGGGGCCTCCCCGGGTGCGGCAGCCGTGACAACCTGATCGCCGGAATCCCTTTTTAAAAACCGCCACCCGATTCCCAGGGCTCCGAACAAAAGAATAACAGCGATCCCGGCAAGGACGAACTTTTTCCGGAAGATCCTTCCGAGCCAGAACGTGAGGGGAAATCTATGGATCGGGGCAAAAAAGGAGGAGAAGGGGTAATCGTAATATCCCTTCAGGGCCTCTTCGAACTCAGACACGAGGCGGGATGCGGAAGGGGGGCGGTCTTTGGGATTTTTCGCCAATGCGCGATCCAGGGCTTCCTCGAGAGCAGGGGGCCAGGAGGCGTTTCGCTTGCGAAGCCCCAGCGGCTTTTTATTGAGATGATCCACCAGGAGACTGGATGTATTGTTGGAGTCAAAGGGAAGGGCCCGGGCGAAAATCCGGTAGACTGACACGGCAAAGGAATAGATATCGGAGGGGGGACCGACTTTCAGCCCCTTGATCTGTTCCGGAGACATGAAGGCCGGGGTGCCCATGGCCATTCCGGACTGGGTGCGGAAGATGTTTTCCTGCTCCCCCTTGGCAATGCCGAAATCCATGATCTTGGCCACACGCTGGGGAAGGGTCACGATCATGTTGGCGGGCTTCAAGTCGCGATGAATCACGCCCGCGGCATGAGCCGCGTCAATCCCCTGGGCCAGATGACGAATGATCTTGAGAACGGCCCTGACTGTGAGATGGCGCTCCTCGGTCCTCAGGAACCGATCCAGATCCGAACCGGAAACCATCTCCATGACAATATAGCTGACCTCGCCCGGCTTTTTCGCAACGTAAACATCGTAGATGGACACGATGTTTTCATGAACGCACCTGGCCATGGTGAGGGCCTCGCGTTCGAAGCGGGCCATGTACTCGACATTGTGGGCAAGATCGGGCCGGAGAACCTTGATGGCCACGGGTCTCTTCAACCGGAGCTGGCGACCCCGATACACATACCCCATGGCTCCCTCCCCGATCAACTCCTCGACTTCATAACGGTTTTCGAGGATCTGCCCGACCAGGGAAAGGCCGCCCGATTCCGGAAGGGTGAGGCGGCTGGTTGGGGTTTCGTCTTTCAGTCCCGGCCTGCTCAATTCCAGATCTGCTCCCTTGCTCCGAGCTTGAAACGGGTTTTTTCCCATCTTCAGAACAAAATCGATTTATAACTTTTTCAGTAGATGCCTGTAAAGCAAAAATCGGTCTAAAGGAAGGGAGGAAGGGGTTTTCGATAGACACCCCCCGATCTTTAACGATAGGTAAAAAACATCGATCACATAAAAGACCATTGAGAGAGGGAGGTTTTACTTTCGAAATGAAGCCGTACGAAATCGTTTGCCTCGAGGGAGTTCCGGAACAAAAGCGCCTGTTTTGCCTCAGCCTCCAGGGCATTTTGAACCGCGAGGAGCCCCGCCTCTATTTCCTCGACAGGGAAAACGGGCCGGAACGGCACTGGATCGACTGGTACCGCGGGTACGGACTCGAGGGGGAGACGATATCCACCGACACACTTATTGAAAAACACGCCTCCATCGCACGGGGATATATCCTGTTCGATCCGGAGTGCGGGGAATCGGCGAATGCGGCCCTCTCCCTGGCCGGGATCGAGGATGCGGTGATCGCTCCTCCCTCTTTGACCGGCCGCCTCGAAAAACAGGGACTCTCCATCCTGGCCGATCTCAGGAACCGATGGGATAGACCCTATGAGGCCGCCGCATGGGCCGTCGAACAGATCATGCCCCGGTGCGACCTCCATACCCTGGGGACGTATGATCAGGCAGAAAGGCTCCGGGGGTTCCCCACCATGGACCTCCTGTCCGCCCGGAAGGGTTTTTGCCTGGGTATGACCATCAACGACGCCGACTTCCCCAAAGAGGCAGCCTTGTGGGAAAAGGTCCAGGAAAGGGCCCCGGATCACGCCATGATGATCGGGTGGCATACCCCCCGGGGAAGCGAGGCCACATATGTCCACTTCGCCAGCAGTCACAATGTAAGAGTGTTCTGCGGTTTCGCCTGGAATATGTCCTTTCACGTTCACGTAAGGGCTCGCGGGGATTACAACCAGGACCATCCCGCCGGGGAATCCTGTGATCCGGAGGGGAGATACGCCACCCTGGTGCTCTCCGACGGTGATGCGTGGCATTCCATGTGCGATGTACAGAAAAAGTTCTGGCTGCATCCCCGGCGGGGGGAATTTCCCCTCGGGTGGGAGGTTTCTCCATCGTTCGCCGAGCTGGCCCCCGCGGTGCTGGAGTATTATTACCGCACCCGGGGAGAAAACGACTGCCTGGTTTGCGGTCCCTCTGGGAACGGGTACAATTACATGAGCGCTTATGAAAAGAGGGAGGAATATCTCAGGGAAAGTGCGAGGCTTTTGGAAACCCTTTCAATCGATACGATCTGGACCATCAATCGCGTGGTTCGCCACCTCCCGGGGGGTGTGATTGAACACCTCTTGAGAGACGGTCCCACCGGATATACCCGTGCCCAGATGGAGGAGTTCGGGGGGATCAAGGACGAGAAGGGGGCGGACCTTGTGGATCCGGAGGTGATCGGCGATTACATGCGGATTTTTCAAGATGCTCCTGGTTTTTTCCAGGGCTGGGAGCGAATCCCGGGTGAGGCGCCCCGATGGATCGAGGAAAGGGTGTGGTGTCCCACAGGGGCGCTTGTTCGCGGGAGTGCGGAGGAATCGATCGGCCATTTCGAACGGGCGGCCGGGGAACAGTGCCGTCCCGCGTTTGTATCGGCCCATGTGAATTGCTGGGATGCGGATATGGATATGGTGATTGAAACGATTCAAGGGCTGAAAAGGAGGGGGTTCGAGCTGTTGCGACCTGACGTTTTTCTGGAGACGGCTCGAGGGGCCCCCCATAAGGGACACACTAACTAATATTATCGCTCTGAACGGTTAAAAAAGGTAAATTGGGTTACCCATATAACAGAAGAGGTGTAAAAACCCTTTACATATATACAACCTCATCCGTTTTTTGACCTCTTTGTAAACCACTGATACAACCGCACTTAGGTGGTTTCTTCACCCCTCCCGAAACACTGGCACTTTACTTGCATGAAATAATATTACCCTGTGCAAAACTATTTCCCCAGAAAGTCCCCCCTCTCCGGAACGCGCGGTTCCTCGGGGGGCTTTTCCTTTTCACCCCTCTCCCCCAATTAGAGCTTGCCTTTTCACCTCCCCCCTTTTACGTGTGCTGTAACAATATCCGGGAGGTCGTGCCATGCAAAAATATATGCTTTTCCTTTTGATCCTTGTCGTTGCTTCCTGTTCCACGATGGGAAAAACACCTGTCGAGGAAACCGCTGCAACCATCGCGAAACCAACTCCGACTCCCCAGTCGCTTCCCGAAGTTTCCCTCGAGGACGCGGTGAAAAAATGCGTCACGGACCATACCTCGAAAAGCTATGACGAGCTCCTTCCACCACGGACCAAGGTGGAAAAAATCGACGTCTCGGGGAAACGCGTTAACGTGCATCTCTCCGGCCAGATCCTCGATTACCCCCTCCGGCCCGAAACTCCGGATCAGATCCGCGAGATCCTGAAACCAACCATAAATCCATTCATCCCCGGAGCCGATATCGGGCTTTACACTGGTGACCGGGAACTCTCGATCTTTATCCCCCCGATCTTTCGAGCTGAAAGGGAAACGGCGGAAAAGGCCCCGGAACCTGCCGCACCCCCCTGGATCC
>Ga0272442_10003578_pt1 | contig 21751 bp, 15 predicted proteins | sample SSMForm2O_FD_200262 | JGI IMG/M metagenome (GOLD analysis project Ga0272442, IMG submission 200262) | Marine sediment archaeal communities from Little Sippewissett salt marsh, Falmouth, MA, United States - SSM-Form-2O | ecosystem: Environmental > Aquatic > Marine > Wetlands > Sediment ... | reverse complement strand
CCGGAGCGAACGGAGACCAGCAGGGGATTTTTCGCGCCGCCGAATTTCATCCCCATGTTCTTCTCGACTTTGGAAAGGGCCCTGGATACCTCTTTATCCAGGTCCTTCGGGTATTTCTTTTTGTGCTTGTAGAAATAGGTGCACACATCGGTGGTAATGGTGAAGCCGGCTGGAACGGGCACCTTTAAATTCGTCATCTCGGCCAGGTTGGCCCCTTTGCCGCCGAGAAGATTTTTCATCTCGGTGCGTCCGTCCGCCTTTCCACCTCCGAAGAAGTATACATTCTTGGGACTCATACGGATTCCTCCTTGATTATAGTAATGTTCCTTAAAATCCAGGTTGGGTTTTTCTTCAAAGAACGCGAGGTGTGAATAACATCGGCAATCTGAAGAACCGAAATTTTTTACCGGCGTTTCGGCCTTTTCGAAGCAAACCACACGTGCGTTAACGGAGCATTCTTGACGCATCGATGTCAACCACTTTTTGATTCCAACGATGCGGGCATGCTCGAGAAGGTAATCGATATGCCAGTGACAACGCTTTTCACTCCTCAGGTGGCGGGCGATCCGGGCCTCGAGTCCGTTCATGGCGCTGCCCGTGTAAACGTACCATCCCGCACGGAAATCGAACGTCCCCAACCGTCCGACCCTGATCCGGACCGGACTCTCGAGCCGGATCAGGAGCTGGTATATTCCGCGATCCGTATCTGGGGCCACCGTAATTGGGGTCAGACTACCGAAGGCGTTGAATTTTTTCTTGACAACACTGGTGGTCAATCCTTTATTGTCGGCTTCATGACACGTCCCAGAAGGATTAATCTGCCTTTCACTCTCTATCATGTCATGTCCCGGACCAATTCCGGGGACCTCTCTTTTCTCGATCAACGCGATTATCTGAAGTTCCTTCATTATCTTCGTAAATATACGGATCTGTTCTCCCTACGCATTCATGCATACTGTCTTATGAGCAATCATTTCCATCTCCTTGTAGAAGTGCTGAATCGCCCTGAACTATCCGAATTCATGAGGCGGCTTCTCACCGCTTATACGGTTTATTTCAATCGCAGGCACGGCCGCCACGGACATCTCTTCCAGGGGAGGTTCAAGAGCATTGTGGTGGAAAAAGCCGACTATCTTCTGGCGCTGTCTCTTTATATTCATACCAATCCATCTCGTGCGAATGAGAATCTCTCGGCAGAAACCTACAAATGGTCCAGCCTGAAGTACTATATTCAGGGAGATGAGCCGGAATTCCTCTATACAACTGAAATCCTCCACTGGTTCAAGGGTAATCGTGATAAATATGCCGGATTTATCCGGGAAGGAATGAACGAAGTGACCAAACCGGAGATTGTCCAACAGAGATACATTGGGGGGAAATCCTTTGTCTATCGGATGAACAGGCGTATGGCGATGATGCGGAAAGGCGCCTCGAAAGCTGCCAAGTCTATGAAAAAAGTCGCAATGGAACAGGAGAAAAGCGATCTCGAGAGGGCCAATGATCTTTTGAAAAAGGTGGCGAATCATCTTCGCTTGAAACCAGGCGATATCCGAAACCGGCGTTTCGGACAGAGAAACGTTGGAAAAGCAAGAACCCTTGTCATCTGCCTGCTGAGGGAAAGCCTGCCGTGGAGCTACATGAAAATCACGGAATTCATGAATCTTCGGGACAAAAGCATTGTCAATTACCATGAAAAACGACTGAGAGAGAGTCAAGAGTTGCAAAAAATCCTCAACAACATCAAAAACCCGCCCACGGGACAAAAAGAGGGGAGAAACGGGGTCAGACTACCGAAAGCGTTGAAAAAATGAGTCCCCTCAGCTCGATTTCTCTATTAGGGGCCTCGAAATAACCCCCATCAACCACAATTTGTATCATTGTGATACGTTTTTTGCGCCCATCTATCGATAATTCACGGATAATGTATAAAAAATTCAACGCCTTCGGTAGTCTGACCCCCATTCGGGTGACCCCCATTCGGGAGCTGTTCATGGGGTGATGCGGGTGGTTTGGTCTAATCGGAGAATCCGGTTTGAACCGTCCTCGAACACAATTCGAATCTCCCTCGGCTCGCCCGCCAGGTCGGTGAGGCGCCATCCGTCTTCGACGCGCTTCACCCCGATGGAATCGATGCCGAACCCGTGCCCGCGCGTCCGGTCGATGTACACGTCTCCGAAGTGATCGAAGATCCGGTTCCGCGCCTCGGAGGCGGCCCCGTTTCCCCAGTCGTAGATGGTGAACGGCCCGATGCCGCCCCCCTCGGGACTGGTTTTTCCCCCGTGGCCGTAATTCTCGATGGTGAAGCCGTAGTCCTCCGGTCCAAACCAGGGGTAGCGTTTCTCCCACTGAACCTTCGCCCGGGGATTCTCGGGGCAGTACATCATGATAAAGCCCGATTTCAGGGCGGCGACCCCCCGCTCGAACAGGTGGGGATCCCCGGTTTCCCGGTAATACTCCATGAACAGTTCGGCAAACAGGGTTTCCCGGGAATCGGTCCATTCGCCGTCCGCGTTCATGACTCCAAAGCCGCCCAGGGCCGGAACGTAGATAAAAGGAGGCTGCCACACCTGCTGGAACATGGAGAGCTCGTCGATGGTGCGTCGCCCCCACTCGAGGTATCTGGAATCGCGTGTATGGCGATAACACTCGAGGAGGGCCTCCGCGGTCCAGAAGATGGAGAGGGTATTTTGCTTGTACATTTCGTTTCGCTCGATTTTTTTGCCCAGGTATTTTTTTCGTCCCCAGCTGCAGCAGGACCAGTAGGTTTCGTAATCCTCCCACCTTCCTTCGGGGACAATCTCCTTTAAAACCGCCTCCATGGCCCGGAGGGCCGCCGCTTCGTAACGGCTTTCGCCCGTCGCTTTAGCGAGCGCCAGGAGAAAGGTGACGCTCATGCTGGTTTCCGGTGTGCGGTTCATCACAGGCCCGGGTTCCAGGGTCTCGGGATGGAGCCAGCCGGGAAAAAATCCCTCCCCGTCCTGGAGCGAAAGCAGTTTATCCCCATAGGTGCGGGAATAATCCACCAGGCGCTTGTCGGGTTCCAGTTCATTGTTCCACCGGAGCATGAGGAGGCACGTCCAGCTGCAATCCAGAACGTGAAACCAATCCGAGGTGATGCCGTGATCCCAGGGCCGGCGGTTGGAATTCGTCCAGTATGAGGTGTCCCAATCCTTGGGCCGGCGGTATTTTTTCCCCTCGATCTCCACCTCGATATTATCGGTGCGGATCACGGTGGGGAAGAGCCCCTTCTCGAGCGGGGCGGCAAGGGCCAGCTCCTTTGTGAGCAGGGCCTTTTGCTCGAGGGTGGGATCCTTTTTTCTGCGGGCATACCGGAACACGCCCGAGGCGCTCCGGAGTGAGGAAAACCAGGCCTGGTTCCAGATCGAGAGGAACTCGCGCTGGAACCACCGGCCCGGATAGTTGGGGGACTGGGAATAGTTGACGATGAACTGGGGCGCTCCCACGCGTTTTCCCTCGAGCTCGAATTCCTGCCATACCACGTCGCCCCAGGTGTCGAAGGCCCAGTTGTAAGTGTGTTCCACGTACCTGTCCAGGGGCACCCTGCCGGGTTCGCCCTTTGCATACAGGGGCCGGGCCCACCTCTCCCATAAAAATCGCGTCGCCTTTCCCCACGGATTGGGCGTCTCTTCCTGATCTTCGTATGCGGTGATGTAAAACGCGAGACAGACCCGGCCCGGTGAGAAAGCCATGCCTTTTTTCTTCTTGAACAGCACGTGGTCGGGGATATCCGTTTCACTCATACCGAGCCAGATGCGATCCACCCGGGCGTCGTAATCCAGGAACCAGGGATTATCCGGTAATTGTCCCACGTGCTCGAGGTCCGGAACAAGGACAAAGCTGAGACGCCCCTTCCGGGCGATCACGGCCGGGGCTCGAAACACGTGCTGGGCCGCCACGTACCCCTCGGATGGGGTCAGGTGGGGCGCCCACCAGAAATCCGGATCAAAGGAGAGATCGAATGGAATCGAGAGTTCATCCTGGCTGATATCCTGCTCGACATCCCATGAAAAAGAGGCGTGAATCCAATCCCCCTCGGGTGTGAAGAGGGATTCCGAGGGATTGGAATCCCCGAGCAGGGGCGGCTGGAAGGTAGCACAGGATTGGCCGTCAAGGATGAGTCGAAAAACCTCCCCGTCCCTTTGCATCTGCAATCGATCCGATTGAACAACCATTTTAGCCCCCAAAAGGCCCTGGCAGCCGGTCAGCCCGAAAATAAGAAGCGGAATCATCCAGATCAGACTTCCTTTCCCGAACACCCCTTTTTTTTTATACATGGCCCCCTCCCCTGTAATCTGCCGTTACAGGGATGAAAAACAACAATCCTGCGGATTTGTGTCAACAATGAATTGAGAGGTTTCCCGGATAGATGCCGTTTTTAAAAGTATTGACTCGCCTTGCCCGCAGGATATAGTTGTGTACCGATTTGTATGGGAAATCATGGAAAGAGGTGCAAAAGATGAGTCACATGGATATCCTGAGCCGTCTCGCCGTTAAAAACAATTCCAAAATCGTCCTCCTCGTCATGGACGGCGTGGGGGGAATTCATACCCCGGATCAACCCGGAACCGAGCTCGAAATGGCCAACACCCCGAACCTGGATCAACTGGCAAGGGAGGGATGCTGCGGGAGAAGCATGCCGATCTCCTATGGCATCACCCCGGGAAGCGGACCCGGCCACCTCGGGCTTTTCGGATACGATCCCCTCGATCCCGCCTACGACATCGGGCGCGGCGTGCTCGAAGTCCTCGGCATCAATTTCGAACTCCGGAAAAGCGATGTCGCGGCCCGCGGCAACTTCTGCGACGTGGATGAAAACGGCGTCATCACCAATCGCCGGGCCGGAAGGCTCCCAACCGAGGAATGCGTCAAGATCTGCAGCGAACTCCAGGAAAAGGTGCCAGAGATCGACGGGGTAAAAGTCATGGTCATGCCCGTGAAGGAATACCGCTTCGCCATCGTGCTTCGAGGCGAGGGGCTTGCCCCCTTCATCGAGGATACCGATCCCCAGCAGGTCGGGTTCAAACCCAAACCGATCGCGGCGAAAAAGGACACCCCTGAAACCAGGCGCACCGTGGAAATCCTCGAAAAACTCACCGCTCGCTTTTACGAAATCCTTCACCCGCGTTCCACTGCCAACTCCATGCTCCTTCGCGGTTTCTCGAGCCACCCGGGCATGCCCACGTTCCAGGAACTCTACCAGCTCACCCCCGCGGCCATCGCCACCTATCCCCTCTATCGCGGTGTGGCCACCCTGGCCGGAATGGACATCCTGAAAACCGGCGCCGAGATCGCGGACGAGTTCACCACGCTCGAGGAAAACTGGGACCGCTTCGACTTCTTCTTTCTCCATGTGAAAAAGACGGATTCATACGGCGAGGACGGCAACAGCGAGGGCCGGATCAAGATCATCGAGGAAACCGACCGCGAGATCCCCCGCCTCCTGGCATTGAAACCCGACGTTATCGCCGTGACGGGCGATCATTCCACGCCCCCGCAGATGAAGGGCCACAGCTGGCATCCCGTGCCCTATCTGTTGCGGGCCGAATTCTGCGACACGGACGACGTGGAGGCTTATAACGAGAGCGCCTGCAACCACGGCCGCCTGGGCAATTTCCCGGCTCAGAACATCATGGAAATGCTCCTGGCCTGCTCCGGAAAACTCAAAAAATACGGGGCCTGAAAAACCAGTTATCCATCCTACCATCCCAGATCGAGAAAGAAGGGGAGGCTGTGACCCTCCCGTCTCCAGGTGAAACCAAGCCACCTGCCCCAGATTTGGGGATTTTCGAAAAAGCTTCCCCGGGAAAGCGAGACGCTTGAGGTCCCGTCGCCGTAAATCTGGATCAGGTCGCTCTTCAGATCCGAATTGAGATCTCCGGCCAGAACCAGGAGCCCGGTGCTTTCGTTATAACTGAAACCGGGCCCGCCCCATTTCTGAGGCGCCTCGAAGCTGGAGCCGTTGCACAGGGAAACCCAGGTTTCATAAAAGGGTGTGATCTGGACAAGATCCGTTAAACCGTTCCCGTCCACGTCGGCGGCCAGGGGGTAAAATCCATCGGATGGGGAGTATTGGAACCCGAGCCATCCCCAGCGGGTGGGAGGCTCATACATGGTTTCCGTGGACAGGGCCACCCAGGCGTCGCCGTGGGAAGTGATTTGGACCAGGTCGAACCTGGCATCGCCGTTGACGTCGGCGGAAATGGGAAGGGATCCGGGAGCGCCTGCCCGGCCTCTGGAAAAGACAAATCCGAGCCACCCCCAGCGTGTTGGGGGCTCATACATGGTTTCGGCGGACAGGGCCACCCAGGCATCGCCATCGGGTGTGATCTGGATCAGGTCCGCCAGGGCGTCACCGTTGACGTCGCCGACAAGGGGAAGGGCCCCGGCTCCCTGGTCGCCCTCGTCGTAATGGAATCCGGGCCACCCCCATCTGGTTTCGGTCTCGAGCTTATTCCCGGTGTTTTCCGCAACCCAGGCGTCCCCGTATGGAGTGATCTGGATGATATCGCACAGTCCGTCGCCGTTCGGATCTCCAGGCAAGGGAATCATTTTCTCATCCGGTATGTACCGGAATCCCGTGGTTCCCCATAAAACGGGCCTTGTAAAGGGAGGAACCCCCTCGCTGAAAGAAGCGAGGATGTGCCCGCTGGGATTGATATAACCCAGTCCGGGCTGGTAGATTGCGGATCGCGGGACCACGTGCAATAACCACGTCTCGATGTCCTGTCCGAACTCGTTCTCAGCGGATATCGTGATAGTGTGGGGGCTTCCCGGGATGATGGCCATGGGCCAGCGGACCACGCCGGTTTGGGGATCGATCGTCATTTCCGAAGGGCCGTTTTCCAGGGCCCAGGTGACGGGAAGGGTATCCACGGCGAGTCGCGGGCGGGGACCTGTGTATTTCAGACCCGCGGTGGTGACCTGGTCCGGGATGGTAACAATCTCCGGCATGCCGTACACGGTCAGGGTCCATGCCTCGGTATCGGCGCCGAATGCGTTGTGTGCCCGGATGACAATTTCCACGGGGCTGTCCGCAATACTGGGATCCGGCCAGCTGACCACTCCAGTGAGAAGATCGATGCTCGCGTCTTTCGGTCCGGAGGCAAGGGACCATGTTGTGGGTTGAGCAGCCTGGAGGAGGCGCGGCTTCGGGCCGGTGTAGGATTTGACGTCCAGGATAACGTCATCGGGGATATCCGCGATCACGGGCCTTGCCCGGGAAGGTTCCCAGGGAAGGGCCCAGAGCTCCCGACCGTGGCTCCTGTCCCCGGCGATGAAAAAGAGGGTGCCGTCGTGAGGAAAGAGGTGGGTCGGTTCGGATGAATAGGAACCGGACTTGATATCCGCCGCCATGCCGGTTCCATCCGGCGTGCCGTCGCTTTTCCACAGTTCCCTTCCATGGATCTCGTCATATGCCGCAAAAAAGAGGGTGTCCCCGAGCTCGGTCAAATGACGGGGGATATAATCGTAACATGTATGGCCTGTCCCCTCCCAGATCGTGCTGATCATGCTGGTTTCGTTTTTCACCCCGTCGGTTTTCCAGAGTTCATAACCATAATCCGGTGTTCTGACAAAATAATACAGGAGATCGCCTTTTGTAAGGATCTGGTCACCGCCGGTCATAATTTGCGATGGAGAGAAATCCTTAACCAGCCCGGTTCCCTCGATTGTCCCGTCGGTTTTCCAGAGCTGATGCCCGGGACTGTTTTCATACTGGATGAAATAGAGGATATTTTGAGCCCCGATGATTTTTTTCAGGAAAGGGGGGCCCTGGAACTCGAGGAACATCTCCGTTCCCTTCGAGCTGCCGTCGCTCCTCCAGATGTCGCTGTTGTATTCAAAGAAAACGGACCCTCTAAGGGGGGTGAGCATCCAGGGTGAGGAGCTGGAGGATCCGGGCTTGATATCTTTAACCAGGAATGTGTTTCCGGCCGTGCCGCCGCTTTTCCACAGTTCCCGCCCGTGGGTGTTATCCTCCGCCGTGAAAAAAAGAGCGCCATCCGCTTTGACGATCTGGTTGGGCTCCGAGGAACCGGCCCGGATATCCTTGACGAGCTGGGTTCCGGTTCTGGTGCCGTTATTGCGGCATAATTCGCACCCGTAGTGCTGGTAATAGGCGGAAAAGTAGAGCCAGTCTCCCATAACGGTGAGATTCTCGGGGTAATTCAGGGGCCCGTACCCGATCCTGTAAGTGCCCGACTCCGTTCCGTCGGTGCGCCACAGTGTGCGTTGTATGTTCCCGTCAGAGCTTGTAAAGATGATTTTTTTCCGGAAGTAGACAAGATTACCCACCCATCCCCCTCCGGTTCCGGGTACTATATCCTTGACCATCCGGGTGCCCCCCGAGGTGCCGTCGGTTTTCCAGAGTTCATAACCGTGCCGGCCGTCCGTGGCGGTAAAAAACACCGTGCCGTAAAGGTTGGTCATGGGAACCACGTAATCGGAACGATCGAGCCCCCCATCCGAGCCGGGCCGGATATCCTTCACAAGATAGGGTTTTGCCGTTTCCAACGCAGGTGTGGTTATGGTCAGGAGAGATAAAATGATGGCAAGGTATAATGGAGAGAAACAGGAACGCATAAAAGCTCACAACCTTTCATGAAAAAAGTAACCTCCCCTTTCTTCCTTAGGGAAGATATCTCTCGAAATATTTTGTATTTCAATCAAAAAGTGTTATATATAGGATAAAATGGTTACTTTTTAACAGGTTGTCTCATGGAATTGAGTCGAAATTCCTTGACGTACAGGCTAAGCCGGTCTTTTATCTCACATTTATATTGATTGCGGGCATGGCCCGAAATTTTCAGGAATCGTTTATGTCAAAGCCGATCCGGATCGATAAAAACGCTCTCAGGTTCAGGGAGGAAGTCCTCGAGACTCCCGGGGGAGAACACCTGCTCAAATGCTACTCCTGCGGAACCTGCACGGCCAGCTGCCCCGTTCGCGAAGTTGACGAACGATACAATCCCCGCCGGATTATCCGCATGGTCCTCCTCGGAATGAAGGAGGAAGTGCTCCAGTCCGATTTCATATGGCTCTGTTCCACCTGCTATACCTGCTCCGAACGTTGTCCCCAGGGGGTTCACCTCTCCTCCATCATGAAGGTTCTGAAAAACATCGCCGTGCGGGAGGGCATTGTTCCCCCCTCCTTCCGAATGCAGGCGGATACCATCCGGGAACACGGCAAGCTTTACGAAATCGAGGATTTCGACAACAAAAAACGGGCCCGCATGAATCTTCCGGAGCTGGAGAAGAAATGTCCCGATATGGCGGCGATCTTCGAAAAAGGCGCTCTCAAGGACCTGAAATAACCGGAAAAAAAACCGGCCCGGCCGGATCACCAACGCAGGATTGAACATGAAGCCCTATTCCCTTTACCTTGGATGCACCATTCCCGTTCGCGGGCAGAACTATGAGGCCTCCACACGGAAAGTCGCCGAGGCCCTCGGGATCTCTTTCGTTCACATCCCCAATTTCACCTGTTGCGGGTATCCCATGGCCTCCCTGGATCAGGAAACCGCCGAACTCATGGCCGCCCGCAACTTGGCCCTGGCGGAAAAGGAGGGCGCCGATCTCTGCGCCATCTGTACCGCGTGCACCGGGGTTCTCACGGAAACGGCCATGGATCTCGCTGAAAACGGGGAAAAACGGCGCGCCGTGAATTCCAAGCTCGCGGATATCGGGCTGGAATACAACGGAACCGTCAAGGTCCGGCATTTCGCACGGATCCTGTATGAAGAAGTGGGTCTCGAAAAAATCGCCGAAAAAATCACGCATCCGCTCGAGGGGCTTCGCATCGCTCCCCATTACGGATGCCACTATCTCAGGCCCCATGAAATTTACGAGGGTTTCGATTCCCCGGAAAATCCCCACACCCTGGATGAGCTGATCCAGGTCTCAGGGGCCGAGAGCGTGGATTACATGGACAAAATGCGGTGTTGCGGGGGGGCCGTGCTCGCCGTGGACGAATCCCTCGCACTCAAGATCAGCCACGAAAAACTCGAACAGCTGAAAGAACTCGAGGTGGACGCAATCGGCCTGATCTGCCCCTTCTGCAGCGTTATGTACGAAAGCAACCAGAGAAAAATCGAGTCCACGTTCGAAACCAAGTACGATATTCCCGTTCTGTATCTTCCCCAGATCCTGGGACTTGCCATGGGAATGGAGAAGAAGGAACTGGGTTTGCATATGAACCGGGTGAGACCCAGGGCCCTGCTCGAGAAGATCGGGGTTAAATAACCGGTTCAAACTTCAATTTTGCTGGAAGGAAAGTCGAGCTTAAGAGAAAGTTGAAAGAATTGACATGATGAAATAGGAGATCCTGTCAGAAATAATGCTATGAACGAAAAAAAATCAACAAAAGACAAATCAGGCGCCGTTTTAGTTGTCGGCGGGGGAGTGGCCGGGGTTCAGACCGCCCTGGATCTCGCTGAATCCGGGTTCTTCGTTTACCTCGTGGAACACAAAATGAGCATCGGCGGGGTCATGGCCCAACTCGACAAGACCTTTCCCACCAACGACTGCTCGATGTGCATCCTCGCCCCCAAACTGGTGGATACCGGGCGGCACCACAATATCAAGATCCTCACCAACAGCGAGGTCACGGCACTCGAGGGCGACCCCGGAAATTTCAAGGTCACCGTTCTCAAACACCCCAGGTTCATCGACCTGGACAAGTGTACGGGTTGCGGGGAATGCGTCAATGTGTGCCCCATCTCGCGGCCCGATCCCTATAACGAGAACCTCAGCCAGAGAAAGGCCATTTATCGCGAGTTTTCCCAGGCCATCCCCAATGCATTCTCCATCGAAAAGATCGGGGTTTCCCCCTGCAAAAGCGGATGCCCCATCGAGACATCGGCCCAGGGATACGTGGCCCTGATCCGCGAGGGTCGTTACGAGGAAGCCTACAAGCTCGTCAAACAGGTGAATCCCCTCCCCGGCATCTGCGGCCGGGTTTGCCACCACCCCTGTGAACAGAACTGCAAAAGGGGCGAAATCGACGAACCCGTATCCATCGCCCGTTTAAAGAGATTCGTGGTGGACTGGGTGATGGAGCACGGGCTGGAAAAACCCCTCGAGCTGGAAAAAAAGGAACCAAAGGGGAAAAGCGTGGCTATCGTCGGTTCCGGTCCCGCCGGGCTGGGAGCCGCCCATGACCTGGCCATCGAGGGATACGACGTTACAATCTACGAGGCTCTTCCCCGGGCCGGAGGCATGCTCGCCGCCGGAATCCCCGACTACCGCCTCCCGCAAAATATCCTCGAGGGCGAAATCAAAGAAATTACGGATCTCGGGGTCAAACTCGAACTCAACGCCCCCATCGGACGCGATATCACCCTTCCCGGTTTGCGAAAGGATTTCGACGCCGTGTTTATCGGGGTGGGCGCCCAGAAGGGAAAAGTCCTCAAAATCCCCGGCGAGGATATGGAAGGTTACATTCACGCCGTTGATTTCCTCCGTAACGTCAACCTGGACAAACCGGCCGGGATCGGGAACAAGGTGGGCATCATCGGGGGCGGGAACGCTGCCATCGACGCCTCCCGAACCGCCCTCCGTATGGGCGCCGATGAGGTCACCATCCTGTACCGCCGCACCCGGAAGGAAATGCCCGCGGATGAACAGGAGATCGACGACGCCATCGAGGAAGGCGTTAAAATAGAGTTTCTCGTGTCCCCAAAGAGGATCATCGGGGAAGGCGGCAAACTCACGGGCATCGAGTGCCTCCGCATGAAACTCGGCAAGCCCGATTCCTCGGGCCGTCGACGCCCCCTCCCCATCGAGGGAAGCGAATTCATCGTGGAGCTCGATACCGTGATCCCCGCCATCAGCCAGGCCGTGGACTACGGATTCGCAGAGGATGAGGAACCGATCAAAACCAACCGCTGGAACACCATTGAAACCGACGACTATATGAGAACCAGCCTCGAGGGCGTGTTTGCCGGGGGCGACGTGGTCACCGGACCCGATACCGTGATCGAGGCCATTGCCGCGGGCAAGAAAGCCGCACGGTTCATCGATCAATACCTCCAGGGAAAGCCCCTCGAACCCGAGCCGGAAAGAAAGCTTCCCGTGGCGGACCAGGAACACGAGGCCCCCAGGGAACCGCGGGTCAAAATGCCAGCCCTGGATCCCGCGGAACGCATCAAAAGCTTTTGCGAGGTGGAACAGGGCTTCACCGAGGAACAGGCCCGTTACGAAGCCTCCCGATGCCTCCAGTGCGGCGTTTGCAGCGAGTGCTATGCCTGCATGGAGGCGTGCGAGGCCGGGGCCATTCTTCATGAAATGACCGAGGAATACGTCAATCTCGACGTCGGCGCCGTGGTCCTTGCACCCGGTTTCGACGAGTTTCAACCCGAAGGGCTCGAACAGTACGGTTACAAACGTTTCCCCAACGTGGTGACCAGCATCGAGTTCGAACGCATCCTCGGGGCCACCGGACCCTTCGAGGGTCACGTGAAAAGGCCCTCCGATGAAACCGAACCCAAAAAGGTCGCCTTCCTCCAGTGCATCGGTTCCCGCGATTCCTCCTGCGGCAAGGAGTATTGCTCGTCTGTTTGCTGCATGTACGCCACCAAGGAGGCGGTCATCGCCAGGGAGCACTGCCCGGGACTCGAAACCGCGATCTTCTACATGGACATGCGGTGCTATGGGAAGGGCTTTGATCGATATTACGAACGGGCCAGGGACGAATACGGGGTCCGGTTCGTGCGTTCCCGCATCTCCGGGATCGAGCAGGATCCGGGTACCAAAAACCTGATTTTACAATACGAATCCGAGGATGGCGTGCTCCATTCCGAGGAATTCGACATGGTGGTTTTGTCTGTGGGACTGTCCCCACCCAGGGAGGCGGGAAAACTCGCCGAAATATTCGGCTTCGAGCTGAACCGTTACGGGTTCAGCGATTCCCCCGAGTTTCATCCCCTCGAAACCTCGCGGGAGGGCATATTCGTGGCAGGCGCCTTCCAGGGCCCCAAGGACGTCCCCGAGACCGTGATGCAGGCCTCCGGCGCGGCCGTTCACGCCGGAAAACTCCTGGCCTCGGCACGGGGAACCCGCACCACGGAAAAGATCTATCCCGAGGAAAAGGACGTCGCCGAGGAAGCCCCCAGAATCGGCGTTTTCGTGTGTCATTGCGGCATCAATATCGGGGGTGTGGTGGATGTCCCATCGGTTACAAAGTATGCCGCCACCCTGCCGGGCGTGGTGTATGCGGGCGAGAACCTTTTCACATGTGCCCAGGACACCCAGGAGATCATGTGCGACATTGTAAAGGAACACAATCTGAACCGCGTTGTGGTGGCCTCCTGTTCCCCCAGAACCCACGAGCCCCTGTTCCAGGAAACCCTCAGGGAGGCGGGCCTCAATCCCTACCTGTTCGAAATGGCCAACATCCGGGATCAATGCTCCTGGGTTCACATGAAACAGCCCCGCGAGGCCACGGAAAAGGCCCGCGACCTGGTTCGCATGGCCGTTCTCAAGGCCAATTTCCTTTCCCCCCTCAAGAGTCAGAAAACCCCGGTGAAAAAGGCCGCTCTCGTTATCGGGGGCGGGATCGCCGGCATGACCGCCGCACTCTCACTGGCCGATCAGAACTTTCAAGTCGGAATCGTGGAAAAACAAAGCCAGCTCGGGGGCCGACTGAGAGATATCCATTACACCCTGACAGGGGGCGATACCCGGAGCTTCCTCGAAGAGACGGTTCGGAAGATCGAAAATGATCCCAACATCCGCGTTTTCACATCCGCCAGGATCAGGACACTCGAGGGGTATCTCGGAAACTTCAAAACCGTCATTGCCTTCGAGGGAGGCGAGGAGGAGTTCGAGCACGGGGTGGTGATCGTGGCCACCGGGGCACTCGAGAAGGAACCCACCGAATACCGTTACTCCGAATCCGATCGGATCATCACCCAGAACGAACTCGAGGATCGCCTGTCAAAGGACAGTATACAGGATGCCGAGAGCGTGGTCATGATCCAGTGCGTGGGTTCCCGCATCGAGGAGCGCCCCTATTGCAGCCGCGTCTGTTGTAACGAGGCCGTTAAAAACGCCCTCAAGATAAAAGAAACCAGTCCCGGAACGAACGTGATCATCCTGTACCGGGATATGCGAACCTACGGGTTCCAGGAGGCCTATTTTACCGAGGCCAGGGAAAAGGGGATTATCTTTATCCGTTACGAACCCGAAAATCCCCCGAAGGTCGATATCGCGGAACATGGAAAGCTGGAAATCACCACCCGCGACTACGTCCTCCAGAGGGACGTCGCCATTCCCGCGGATTACCTGGTCCTCAGTATGGCCACCGTACCCAACCCGGACAACCAGCGCCTTGCAAAAATGCTCAAGGTACCCCTGAACGAAGACGGATTCTTCCTCGAGGCCCACATGAAACTGCGGCCCGTGGATTTCGCAACGGACGGGATCTTCCTTTGCGGGATGGCTCACGCCCCCAAGCTCATCGACGAGGCCATCGCCCAGGGCGAGGCGGCAGCGGCAAGGGCATCCGTGGTCCTTTCACACGACGAACTCGAGACCCAGGGCCAGATCTCGAAGATCGATCCGAACCTGTGCCGTGCCTGCGGCACCTGCATCGAGATGTGCCCTTACAAGGCCATCGATATGGATGAGGAGCTGGGGGTCGCAGTGGTGAATCCGGCGCTTTGCAAGGGATGCGGTCTGTGCGCAGCGGCCTGCCGGTGCGGCGCGCCCGATATCGGCGGGTTCACCGACCAGGAAATCCTGGCCCAGCTCGCGGGGATTGTATAAGATTCGGACTTTTCGGAAAATTGACGGAGTTTATGGGAAAATGAGTGAAGAAACAAAATTCGAACCGAAAATCGTGGCCTTTCTCTGCAACTGGTGCAGCTATGCGGGGGCGGACCTGGCCGGGATCGGACGCTACCAGTACCCCCCCAACATCCGCGTGATCCGGGTCCCCTGCTCCAGCAGGGTCGATCCCCTCTATATTCTTAAGGCCCTCCAGAACGGCGCGGACGGCGTTCTCGTATCCGGTTGCCACCCCGGGGACTGCCATTACATCGAGGGCAACTACTATGCCCGCCGGAAATTCGCAGTTTTGAAAAAACTCCTCGAATACCTCGGTTTCGAGGAAGGCCGCGTCCAGTTCTCCTGGGTCTCCGCTGCGGAGGGCGAACGCTTCTCACAGGTGGTAAAGGAAGTCACCGAATCCGTCAGGAAACTCGGCCCCGCGAAAAAGATGGTGAAACATTTCGATATCCCCGGGGACATCCTCGAGGAACTGACCACCCCGGAACAGGATGACTCGAAAGAGCAGGCTGCGAAACAATAATCGGGAGTAACCATGAAAATGAAGGACTACCAGGAGGAAATCAGGAAAAAGGCGGCCGAACTCCTCGAAAGCGGGGAGGTGGCCATGGTGATCGGGTACGGCGCCGGTTCCCTTCCCCATCGCACCATGCCCATCTTCATCGAAAAACCCGATCAGGCCGAAAAGCTCGTTCTCAACGAATTCTGCAACAATAACCTCTCTGTTTACCTCTCCCGCCTGAAGGATCTCGGAAAACTGGCCATCGTGGCCAAACCGTGCGATGTCCGGACCATTGTGGGACTCATCAACGAAAAACAGATCGAGAGGGATCAGCTCCACATCATCTCCTTTTCCTGCTCCGGGGTGAAGGATAAAGACGGCGAGCATCTCTCCCCCGTGTGCGGCCATTGCGAGATTTCCCTGCCCCCGATTTACGACACCCTGATCGGGGAGGAAAAGCAGCTCGAAAAGAAAGGCGAATTCATCGATAGGTACGCGGAATTCGACGCCCTCTCCCCACAGGAACGCTGGGACGTCATAAAAGGCGAAATGGAAAAATGCATCCGGTGCTATGCCTGCCGGAACGCATGCCCCATGTGTTACTGCGAGGAGTGTTTCGTGGAACGCTCCCTCCCCAAATGGGTGGGCGAGGGATCGGAACTCACCGACACCATGATTTTTCACATCGTACGGGCACTTCACGCGGCCGGAAGGTGCGGCGAGTGCGGGGCATGCGAACGGGCCTGCCCCATGGGCGTCAAACTCGGACTTCTCACAAACCGCATCAACGCGGATATCCTCGAATTGTTCCAGCACAAAGCAGGCACGGATCCGGAAAAACCCGGCGCCATGGCCACGTTCGAGCTGGAAGATTATAACGACTTTATCAAATGACGGGAACGGAAAAGATCATGAAACAAAGAGTCCTGGAAAAAAAGAAGCTGCCGGAATTCCTGGATGAAATCCTCAAAACCCGAGCCGTGATCGCACCGGTGAAGGAGGAGGATCACAGCGTTTACAGCCCCCTTAAAAAGGGGGCGGACGTTTGCCTCGATTTCCTCCGGCCCATGAAATCCGCCAAAGAGGTCTTCTTCCCCCAAAACGAGGTGATGTTCTACTTCAACCAGCGAACCCAGAAAATGGTGGAACCGCCCCCGGCCGGTGAAACCCTCCTGTTCGGCGTCACCCCCTGCGACCTCGCCGGGATCGCCGCCCAGGATAAACTCTTCAGCTCCGGCGAGTTCAAGGACTCCTATTACCTGAGGAGGAGAAAACAGACCATCATCGCCGGTATGGGATGCCCCGAACCGGGAGAAACCTGCTTCTGCCACTCCTTCGGCATCGACCGCTTCTCATCTGCCGTCGCCGACCTCTTCTTCAACCCCCTCGAAGATCGCTTCGTGATCGATGTGAATACCCAAAACGGGGAAGAACTGGTCAAAAACCTGCCCGAGGCTTCGGAAAAGGAACTCGAGGAGCTGAAAAAACTCAAAGGCGAAATCCCGCAGTTCTCCATGGAACCTATACCCCTCGAGGATATGGTGAAGGTGGTGGGAGAACATTTCGATTCCCCAGTGTGGGACGAAGTGGCCATGAGATGCATCGGGTGCGCGGCATGCACGTTCGTCTGCCCCACCTGCCACTGCTTCGATATCACCGATGAAACCAGGAAGGACGTGGGTCGCCGCATGAGAACATGGGACGGGTGCATGTTCCCCAAGTTCACCCTCCACGCCTCCGGGCACAACCCCAGAACCCAGGCCGGCCAGAGGATGCGGCAAAGGGTTCTTCACAAGTTCTCCTATTTCAACGACAACCAGGGGATCATCTCCTGCACCGGGTGCGGAAGGTGTGTGGAGGTCTGTCCCGTGAACCTGGATATCCGCGATATCCTGAAAAGACTCTCGGAATATATCCTCGAGACATCGGATAAATAATTCGCTCTGGAGTGAAATCGTGACTAGATCCAAAGTTCAAAACAGGGAAATGGAAAAGGGCGCCTCGAATCCCTACAGGCCCCTCGAGGCCCGCATCGTCAAAATCACGGATGAATCGGCGAACAAAGACACCCGCACCTTCGAACTCGAATGGGTGAATCCCGAGGAAGGGGAGCAATTCCGGAACCTGCCCGGACAATTCGCCGAGATCTCCATCTTCGGAGCAGGCGAGGCCCCCATCTCCATCACCTCCTCTCCCACACAGCCCCGTCTCCAGTTCTGCATCAAACGCATGGGAAAGGTCACCACCGAAATCCACCACCGGGGAGTGGGGGACATCATCGGAATTCGCGGCCCCTATGGCAATACGTTCCCGCTCGAGGAGTTCAAGGGCAAAAACGTGATCTTCGTTGCCGGAGGCATCGGGCTGGCCCCACTTCGCTCCCTGATCAATTACATGTTGCACGAATCCCACAGGGGGGATTATAAAGACATCATGATCCTCTATGGTGCAAGAAGCCCGGGGGACCTCCTGTTCAAGGAGGAACTCGGGGAGTGGGAAAAGCGGGAGGACGTGCGGTACGAGGAAACCGTGGATCGCGCCGTGGGTGATTACAAGGGCCGCGTCGGGTTCGTTCCCACGATGCTCGAAGAAGTGGCCCCCTCATCCGAAAACGCCATGGCCGTAACCTGCGGCCCCCCCATCATGATCAAGTTCGTGCTGGAGGGGCTCACCAAACTCGGCTTCCCACCCGATCGCATCATCACCACCCTCGAGATGAGGATGAAATGCGGCATCGGCAAGTGCGGTCGATGCAATATCGGGAAATACTACGTATGCATCGACGGACCCGTGTTCAGCTATGAACAGTTGAAAAATATGCCGAAGGAATATTAATTCAAGAAAAGGAGACCGGAGATGGCCAAGGTAAATAATTACGAAATGCCGGAAGACCTCTATTATCACAAGGAGTACAGCTGGGTGAAAATCGAGGAGGACGACCTGGTCCGGGTCGGGATGATCGATTTTGCACAGTCCGAGGCGGGAGACATCACCTACGTGGATCTCCCCTTCGAGGGCGACGAGATCAACGCCGAGGAAACATGCGGGAAAATCCAGTCCGCAAAGTGGATCGGCAAACTCGTGGCACCCATGTCCGGCGAAATCGTCGAGGTCAACTACGAGCTCGAGGGAGACGCCACTCTCATCAACTCCGATTGCTACGGCGACGGTTGGATCTTCACACTCGCCCCCTCCAAACTCGATGAGGAGCTCCCCGGGCTCATGAAGGGCGAGGCCGCCGTCGAGTGGCTCAAAAAGGAAATCGAGGAACTTGAAAAAGGCAAAGCCGAAGGAAAGGATTATGCAAAAGAATAAAGTCTTCACCGACGTCCTGGAAAAAATAAAAAACCTCGTGGGGGAGGAATATTTCTCCGACTCCCTCGAGGATCGCCTCTGTTATTCCTACGACGCCACCATCGATGAAGCCCTGCCCGATGCCATTGTGACTCCCGGAACCACGGAAGAAATCGCGCAGATCATGAAATGGGCCAACCAGGCCAAATTGCCCGTGATCCCCAGGGGCGCCGGCACCGGACTCTCCGGGGGGAGCGTCCCCGTCCAGGGCGGGCTCGTTATGGTCCTTACCCGAATGGGCCGCATCATCGAAATCAACGAGGCCGATTATTACATGGTCGTGGAAAACGGGGTGGTTACACAAACCATATGTGACGAGATGGAAAAGAGGGGATTCATGTATCCCCCGGATCCGGCCAGCATGAAAACCTCGACCATCGGGGGAAACATCGCGGAAAACGCCGGAGGACTCCGCGGCCTCAAGTACGGCGTTACAAAGGATTACGTCATGGGTATGGAAGTCGTCACCCCAACCGGCGACATCCTTCATACCGGAACCCGCACCGTGAAAACCGCCACCGGTTACAACCTCACCCAGCTCTTTGTGGGGAGCGAGGGCACCCTTGGAATCGTGACCAAAATCACGTTGAAATTCATCCCTGCCCCGGAACACAAGGAATCCCTGCTCGCCATTTTCAAGGATATGAACCATGCGGCCCAGACCGTGGCTGATATCATCAGCTCCGGCGTAGTTCCGGCCACCCTCGAGTTCCTCGATCACATCACCATCAACGCAGTGGAGGATTTCGAGAACATCGGTTTGCCTCGCGATGCCGACGCCCTCCTTTTGATCGAGACCGACGGCGTGAAAGAGGCGGCCATGAAAGAAATCGGCCGCGTCGAGGAAATATGCAGGAAAAACCAGGCCTTCCGACTCGAAAAAGCCGAAACCGAAGAGCAGCGCGATAAAATCTGGGAGGCACGAAGAACCGCTTTCTCCGCACTGGCAAGGGTCCGACCCACCACCATCCTCGAGGACGCCACCGTACCCCGCAGCCGCATCCCCGACATGGTTCGGGGAGTGAACGAAATCGCAAAAAAATACAACATCCAGATCGGCAACTTCGGTCACGCCGGAGACGGCAACCTCCACCCCACCATATTGACCGATCAGCGGGATAAGGAGGAATTCGAGCGCGTGGAAAAGGCCATCGACGAAATCTTCGAACTGGCCCTCAAACTCGGCGGCACCATATCCGGCGAACACGGCATCGGTTCCACAAAGGCCAAATTCATGCCCGACGAGGTCGGCGATACCGGCATTAGTGTGATGAAAAACGTCAAAAAAGCCCTGGATCCCAATAACATCCTCAATCCGGGCAAAATGTTCGTTTCATAGAATGGGAGTATTGAATGAACTTTATACCTGATCGTGTGGAAGACCTGGTCCGCTGCATGAAGTGCGGAAACTGCCAGGAAACCTGCCCCGTGTTCGTGGTCACCGGTAAGGAATCCCGCGTGGCAAGGGGGCGCATCCGCCTGCTCAAGGCCGTGATTAACGACGAAATCGAAATCACCGACGGTGTGCAGGAATCGGTGCTCACCTGCCTCCAGTGCGATGCCTGCCGCATCACCTGCCCCCCCGGTGTGCCAGTTCATGAACTCCTTTTGGCGGCAAAGGCCGCCATGCTGAAAAAAGGCAAGGCCCTTCCCGAGGATCAGAATAAACTCCGGATCAGCATCAAAGACGAATCCAATCCATTCGCCCAGCAAAAGGGGGAACGCGGGGCATGGCTCCCTCCGGACATGAAGGAACCCAAACCCGCCAAATATCTCCTCCATGCAGGGTGCGCCATCTCGTACGCCTCCAACCGCATCGGAAAGGCCGTGATCCGCATCCTCCAGAAGGCGGGGATCGATTTCACCATGCTCGGGGATAAAGAGGAATGCTGCGGCGACCCCCTGTTCCGTATGGGCGATACGGAGCAGGCCGAAAAGCAGATCGAAAAAAACAAGGCCATGTACAAAGAACTCGGTATCGAATACGTAATCACCCCATGCGCCGGATGCTTCAAAACCTTCAAGGAACACTACTCGGATATTATAAAGCCCCTTCACATCGTCCAGCTCTTCGACCGGCTCGTGAAAGAGGGCAAGATGAGCTTTTCCCGTCCCTTCAAAAAGAAGGTCATCTATTTCGACGGGTGCGACATCGGGCGTCACGGCGAGGTCTTCGAGGAACCCCGCGAGCTTCTGAAGGCCATACCCGGACTTGACCTCATCGAGTTTCCCAAAAACCGTGAAAACGCCCAGTGCTGCGGAGGGCCGCTTCTCGGGAGCTATCCCGAGCTGGCCAGGAAAATCGCGGCCCAGCGCGTCCAGGAGGCCATCGATCTCGGGGCCGAAATCCTGGTCGTAGCCTGCCCCACATGCCTTTTGAACTTGAAGGAAGGCGCCCGCGCCGCCGGACTCCGCATGGATATCCAGGACATCAACCCCATCATCATGCGGGCACTATAAGGCGGCTTGGCGGCTTCCGTCTTCGTCACGCCGGAGGCGTGACTTCGACGCGACAAGTGCGGCTGGCGGCCTGCGGCTTGCCATTCGAATTCTCTCAGGATAAACGGTCGGCGGTTTTATAAAGTCTCTTAAAAACTCTTTGGTCCCTTTCGTCCCTTTGGTCTCTGAAGGTATCTATATTATGTTCGCAAAACCAGGAAAATTTCTACCACAGGTTTCTGATAATCTCCAGCCGCAAGCCGCAAGCCGCCAGCCGCAGGCCGCCAGCCGCCAGCCGCAGGCCGCCAGCCGCCAGCCGCAGGCCGCAAGCCGCAGGACGCATTTATGATCCACTCCCGTTACATCCAAAACAAAAACCTCTCCCCGGCCCGCGGGCTGGCCATTGACGAAATGCTCTGTCACGTGGTGGCGGGGGAGAACGCCCCGCCCTCGCTCCATCTTTACAATTATGTCCCAAGCGTGATCATCGGACGGTACCAGAACGCTTCCGCCAGCCTCCGGCTGGATCGGTGCGAGGACCTCGGGATCCGGGTCAACCGCCGCATCTCAGGCGGCGGCACTGTTTTCATGACCCCGGATCAGCTGGCCTTTGCCCTGGTTCTCCCCACGGGTTTCCCCGGACTCCCTTCC
>Ga0272442_10003577_pt1 | contig 21753 bp, 15 predicted proteins | sample SSMForm2O_FD_200262 | JGI IMG/M metagenome (GOLD analysis project Ga0272442, IMG submission 200262) | Marine sediment archaeal communities from Little Sippewissett salt marsh, Falmouth, MA, United States - SSM-Form-2O | ecosystem: Environmental > Aquatic > Marine > Wetlands > Sediment ... | reverse complement strand
TGTCCGAAGTGGCCCTGAACTCCTGGACCGCCGTCTCTTTTCGGGTGTGGCTGATGGTCGCGCCGGCCTGGTCGTTGTCGGTCACGTCCACAACGAGATCATCGATCGCAACACCGTTGTACGTCGGATCGGCACTGGCGGCGGTGTGCGTGATTGTTGCCTTGTGGGGGCCCTCCGGTTCTTCATCGTCGACGGCTTTGACTTTCACCTTCTGAGACCAGTCCCAGTTGCTCGGGGTAAACGTCAGGCTGATAGGTTCGCCCGGCCCGGCGCCCAGGTCTACCTGAGGATCGGGATCGGCGGTGACCGTCACGTCGGCCTTCGGTTCACTGCGGAGAACGATGGTATATTTGTCCGAAGAGGGGCCGAACAGTCCCCAGTAAGGCGCGGTCTCGTTGACTTCCACTTTCTTCGACTCGTCGGTTGGGGTGATTTGAACGGGGCTCGTGTGCTTCAGCGGTGCCGACACGTCGTTGACCGCGATGCCTTCGTACATGGAATCGGCGCTCACCACCTTATGCGTGATAGCCGCGCCGTGAATTGCTTCGATCGTGGTAGCATCGCCGGGCGCCCTGACGGTAACGGCCTGCGTCCTGTACCAGGTGCCCGCCAGGAAGTCGCGAATGTGCGTGCCCAGTCCGATGCCGCACAGGGCGAGGACCAGCGGCACCATGGTCCATGTGATGAACGGGATACGTCGACCTCGCCGACCGCGGTAGCGATCGCTCTTGAAGCTGACGGCCGGCCCGATCAGGATACCGGTAATCCCGGGTATCGTGCCGAACATGATCATGAAAGCCGTGCTGCTTGCATTCAGGCCGAAGGACTCTTTCTGCAAGAGCAGGGGCAGCAGCTTGGGCTTGAGAATTTCCATCATCGAAAAACAAAAATCGCCCCAGAGCAGCCATCCGAACAGGGCGATCAGGCCCATCTTCGTGTAGGTCAAGCCGTTGACGGTGTACTTGTCTTTTTCGGGCGCTGTGACGGTCGGTTCGCTCATGGGTCCATCTCACAACTAGACGAATACTGTTGACGTGCCATAGAAACCCAACCGGATTCGCGAGTTGTGCTGGCCGGGGCGAGCTGACTCGACGAGAACATCCGGGTGCATCCCGCCCACGACCATCGTAGGGCAGGAGCGACCATTATCGCCCCGCTGGTGGGGTTGGCAAGTGCCAATCGCCCACCGATACCGACGGCCCGAGCCAATGGAGACTCTTGGGCCAATCGAACCGGATGCTTAGCCCACATCGGCCGCCCAGACAAAACGGCGCCACACAGTCAGTAAGGCAGCGCTACCAGGGAATTGCTTAGCGCGGCGATGGCCGCAAACAGGCCGATCACCACTCCCTCCCCCACCGCCAGACCGGCCACAATCACGTTGCGGTTGGCGCCGAACCACTCCGGGCCCGTACGCCTGGCGACGCGTTTGGCTACCAATCCCCCGATGAACAGCGACACCGCGAACGGGATAGGCATGACCATGCCCACCGCCAGCCCGATCAGCGAAAGCTGGGCCCGCTTGAACAGTCGCCCGACGATGTACACCGCGGTGAAGATGGCGAACGTGCCGAACATCCACTGGAGATTGAACAACTGGTTCAGCATCGCCTGGGTGGCTGGGTTGATGTTCTCCATGGACGCCGAGATCCAAATACACAGCTGATTGGCCCAGACCGGCAGGATCACATCGGCGTAGGGATAGGCGGCCGACGGGATCGGCGCGATGGCCCAGAAGATGCTGATGAACAGGAGATTGGCCGCCATACCCACCGGATAGGCAGCCAGCTTGGCAATGATGAGACTGCGGGGCGTGCAGCCCACCAGCTCGGCCGTCTTAAAGTCCTGCACCCAGTAGCTCGACCCCAGCGCGATGGGCCACGGGGCAAACCATACGCCGATGTTCTCGGGCCGGATCGCGAGGATCATCCCCTCGCGGACGTACGGCGGATCGACGCGAAAGCCCGTCGTGCCAATCGCGCGGATATCGATCAGGCTGAACAAGAGCGACCAGAACAAGGCGAAGGGGGCGATGACTATCCACGGAAACTCCGGTATGAGAATGCGGAACAGCACCACACATCCCACAATGCTGGCCGCAAAGATCAGCAGCAGCGGACCAATCGCCACCGTCCGCTCGGCCCGGACCCCGCGACCGGTGGCCGCCAGCCCTTTGAACGTGCGAATTAGCTCGCGCGGCTGAGCGAAGATCTGCAGCAGGCCCGCCGCCACCATCGCACCGATAAACACCGGCATCCAGACGAAGAGCTGGTTGGGCACCATCTGCTTGACGCCCATGCCCTGCACATAACGGTCGAAGTACTGCCCGCCCGTGGCGGAATTGACGCCGTCCAGCCAGGGCAGCGCCTGCACCACACTGCCGAGGCCGATGCGGGCCAGAAAATCGTCCAGCCCGCCGACCGCCCACGCGTTGCCCACAAACTGCACCGCCAACGCACCGATCAGCATGCTGACGACCACACGGAACGGAATGATGAAGCCGCCGGTGAAGGCGAGAATATCGGTGGCGATGCCGAACGACGCACCGCGCAGCTCGTTGTGCAGTCCGCGGTTGAAGTCGATCCAGGGGATGGGATAGTTGACGATCTTCTTACCCAGCGCGATGGGGAAATACACCACCAGTCCCCACACCGTCCCGATCAACCCGCAGACGGTGAACGTTCGCTTCGGGCCCGGCTCGTCGCGGGTGAGCGCTTTGCACGCGTCGGCGGGCGGATGGGCAAAGGGGAACGGAAGCTTCTCCACCTTGATGAACAGCTCGCGTCCGATGACACCCATGGACAGATCGGCGAGCATGTGGAAGATCCACGAGGCCGTGCCCACCAGGATCGGCACAAGCCACGCCCGATGCAGGAACGACCGTTGCTCGACGACTTCGCGCGGCGGCGCCCACCAAGTCGGGGCGGCCTCGCCGAACGTGACCATGCGGTTAAGCTTCTTGTCGAAGTAGCTGAAGATTTCCGAATTGGCGATATCGCATACACGGAAGTAGGCCGGGTGGATCGCGTAGAGATAGAACAGCATCTGACCGGCCGCCACGGCCGACACCGCATACACGATGAACGCCTCAGCCGTCGTGAGCGGGCGTCGCGACAGGCGCGCAGCCTCGACCCACAGAATCAGGGCGATGAAGCTGATCGGCCCGAGCAGGCTCTGTCCGGCCACCAGGAGCAGGTAGATGTTGGCCGGCATGAGGATCAGTGCGCCGTAGAGAATCACCGGCCAGGTGCGCGCGGTCAGCCCGCTCTCCAGCTTCCCGATCAGTTCGGGGGGCTCGGCGTCGGCGATCGCGGTTGTTGCCTGCTCAGGCATGGACGGGCACTCCGCCGAAGAGTTCGCCCGCGCGGCCGGCAAACGCCTCGCACTGCTCGGGCGTCATGGCCCGCCAGTTCAGCAGATGCTTGCGAAGCGCGTCGATGAACACACGCGTGCCCTTGTGCCACAAGTAGTCGGGTCCGCTGAGCCTGCGAAGCTGCAAGGCGAACTGCCAGCGATCGGCCTGCACGGCGACGGCCTCGAGCCTCACGTATTGGGTGACGTTCCTCTCGAACGGTGCGAGCCACACCTCCATCTCGATGCTGTGCCAGCCGTCGGTTCGTCCGGGGGTAGGCGGCGTCTGACAGACAAACCGCCCCGATCGCTCGCCTTGGTGGATCATCAGGAAGTCCAGCGCATAGGTCATGATCCCGTCGAGTTCGCCCTCGCTGGTGGCAATGAACGGCAGCGGAATCCGCCAGTCGTCGCCGTCCGGCTCGGTCTCCACGCGCCAGGTCCGCTCGAGCGACGGATTCACCGTCCGCGCCGCTACGGTAATCGGGTAGATGCTGCTGAGCAGCATGGCCGCCACCGCCACCAGCGTGGCGATCAGCACGTAGACGCCCAGGTAGTTCGGGTAGAAATTCGGCGGCAGAAGATCGCAGTACGAAAGCGTCCGCAGGATGATGATGCCCACGAAATAACCGAGAACGCTGGCCAGACCCGCGTAGACCAGCGACTCGATCAGAAACATGCTTGCCACGTGCGCGGGCGCCAAACCCACCGAACTGTAGATATTGATCTCCCGAATCCGCTCGTACACCGTGCCGGTCATGATCGCCATGATCATCAGCACGGCAATGGCCAGCATCAGCCACATCATCCCCGAGCCGCTGACCTGCGTGGCCAATCGCATCGAGATCATCTCGACGCGGTCCTGACCGGTCGCCGAATCGATATAGTGACTGAACACGTCCACGTTGCGTATCTCGTTGCTCAGCGTGTCGGCCAGCGAACGGATCGTCTCCAAATCGTGCGGGACCACCACCATCGACATGACCACGGGCGGGAGAATCCGATACTTGTCCAAAAGCCTTCGGGGCAGCATGACCATCTGCTTGCTGGCGGCATGGAGCGGCCTGAGCGGCTCGGCGGTGCGGGCGCTGGCCGAGTCGATCGGTGTGATGGGCAGACCGTCCAGGTCGCTGAGTTGATCGAGTGGACCGGCTACGACTGCGGTGGTTCCGTCCGGCTGCGCGATGGGCTGCTCGGCCTCCCAGATGCCGATGACCTCCAGGGGGAGGGTCATCAGTTCCACCTTGTCGCCCACCGATACGCCCAGGGCGTCGGCGGTGGTATTGGGAAGGAGAATTGCCGCCACGTCATCGGGCCCGATCCATCGACCCGTGATGAGATCATCGATACTGACCGTCTGCCGCTGTCCGTCGGAAGCCAGATAGCTGTACCGCAGCAGCGTCTCCTTGTCGTCCATGATCTGAAGGTACGGCACACCCACCTTCCGCCCGTTGGCCCGTACGTATATCTGTCCGTTCTTCGAGTAGTTATCGTAGCCGTAATTGACGTACTCGCGGCGGATCACCGTGGCCTCGTCCTGCAAGAGGCCTTCGTACATCTCGACCATTTCCTTCTTCAGGCCCTTGTTGTGGTCCGAGGCGTTATATATCTGCACACCCAGAAAGCTCGACGAGTTGATCTCGACCGGTTCGCGCAGCTTGAACTGGAACGTGCTCGACGTGGTCAGCAGCACAAGCGCAGTCACCAGCACGGTAATGGTTGTGAGGGTCAGGCCGGTGCGAAGGCGGCGGCGACGCATGTTGGACACGCTCAGAGACAACGCGGCCGAGATCACGCCGGCGCGTTCGGCCTCGCTGCGCTGCGTCAGAAGTGCCTTCGAGCCGATCGCCCGCAGCATCGCCACCCCCCGTGTGCTTAGAAGAATCAGCGCCGGAACCGTCAACACCACGATCACGAACGCCACCACCGTCACCACGATGTTGGCCGCCAGATGAAAGCCCGGGTGGAAGATGTAGAGCAACAGCACGAACACCGCGAACACGACAGCCGCCACCAGGCAGGTCCGAAGCACCGTGGGCTGCGGTAGCAGCAGACGCTCCACCAGCAGCGAGAAGGGAATCAACAGCACGAAGTAGAAGACCGTCGTGGACACGACGTCATACAGCAAGCGCCGGACCCGGCTATACGCCTCAGCCTCGTTGTTCCAGGCGAACATGTTGTCAGCCAGTTTCCGTTGCCAACCGGTCTGAGCCTGCTGGTCCTCCAACCGCGACAGGATCTCCCGGGTCCGAGTGTGATACTTATGCGCGAGCGGGCTGCCGACGTCATACGCCTCGAACTCACTCAGGCGGCGTCGGTTCAGCCGATAGAGTTGCTGAACGTAAGCCAGGGAATCGGCCTCGCCTTCTTGACCGAACTGAATGGTCTCGCCGCTGCGCACACGGTACCCGTGAGGCACACCGTCGGTGCCGACGTTGGTCAGCGCCGTGAACTTCGCCAGCGGTGTGCCCAACAGAATCTCCGCGGCGCTGCTCTCGGCGGCCTCCGCCTTCTGCGATGGCGGCAAGAACACCAAGGCCGTGCCCTGCCACTGTGTATACCCCCAGCTGCTCAACTCGGTGTGCGTGGCGATGTTCCGCACTTCGTTCACGCGCACGTATGGATCGACCCCCCGGTCCTGATCGTTACCCGGATCGCCCCAGTACATGTACCACTGGTCAACCACGTCGGCATTGAAGCGCCGTCGATCGGGATCGATCAGGTTGAACAACTCCACGCTGCCGCACTCAAAGAGCGTGACCGGCACGTAGAGATCCCAGTAGTCCAGCGGTCGATCGGTACACTGAAAACCGGGCGCGCCGTCGCCGTGCATGCCATAGTCGGTCGCGTAGACGATGCGCCCGTCCTTATCCAGCGAGTAAGCCACCGTGTTCTGCGTGATGGTCGGCAGCGGACAGTGCAGCGTATTGAACATGAACGAAGGGTCATCCAGCAGCTCCACGTCCTTGAACATGAAGCACTGGAGATTGCGGTGCCGCAGCCGACTGGGGGCCAGCGGCACATAGAGATAGTTGCGCAGACGCTGCCCGAGGCCACGATACTTGGCGCTCATGGGATAGGAGTACACGAACGTTCGATAGGAATTGTCCTGCCCCTGCCCGGGCAGCCGCTCGGCGAACCAACCGGTGCTGGGGTCCCAGACCTGCACCCCGCCTCGCAGGCGGGCAAACAGGCCGTAGTCGCGTTTCTGCCGGAGTTTCGGAACGACGTGCGGCCACTGTTGCGCTGGGTAGTGCAGCAGTTGCCGCATCATCGCCAGGCTGATCTTGATCTGCGGTCCGAGATGCTCGAAGCGCTCGTCGGCGTTGCTGCGCTGGAACGTATCCAACGGCGTGAAGTGCGTCAATCGATACAACCACGCTGTCTGGAACGCAAAGCTTGGCAGGTTCAGCGCGCTCCACGCTTCGTTGGCAGCGGGAAAGCCGGGCGCAAAGGCCATCGGGCTGCGGTCGTCGCGAGGCGCCATCGGGTCGTCCTCGGCAACCGGCAGCATCGGCCTGGTCCCCGCAAAGACCTCCGCACCCTCAACGCGATCACCAAACCCCTCGAGCACGTTATCCCGCCAGCCGCCGCGGTTGAACAGCGCCCGGCGGAGCCACAGATACGATCGCTCCGGCCTGCTGTCCCAGGCATGCTCGCGCATGAGACTGAGGTTCGGGTTCTCGGTCGAGTAGTCGAGACCGATAGCCAGCTTCACTCGCCGGCCCACCTCTTCGAAGCCGGGACCGGGGTACGCAATGTAATCGCGCGTGCATCGCTGCGATTGCCAATGGCCCGACACGGCGATGAACCGCAGATCGCACGCCGGCCGGTGCTGCTTGAAATACCGTGCGATTTCCAGCAGGGCCGATATGCCCCATATCTCGTCGCCACCCAGCGAAAGGTCCGGCACGATGCTGCGTGCGTCGAAGTGTGCAGCCACCACGAACGTCCGCGAGCGATCCTCTCCCGGCACGGTCATCTCTACACACGGTGCGGGCACCTTGGCCCAGTCCAGACGCGTGCGCACCGTCACTCGCACGTCCTGCCCGGACGCCAGGGCCTGGCGCAAGGCCAGCCCGTGCTCCCGCGCCAGCCAGACGCGAGGCATGTAAAGCGGCAGGATTTCGAAGTATTTCAGATCCGCCTGATCGACCGTCGTGAACTCCGGCTCGACGAACACCGCCGCGTAGGCGCCCAGTTCGCGTGCACGAAGCCACGCCTGACCGCTGTTGAAGTCCAGCAGAACCACCGCGTCACGAACGTCCACCTTCTGCCAACGCTCGACGCGACCATCGCCCAGATCGATGAGTCTGCGCGGTTGCTCGTCCTCCGACCGCGTACGGCACGGCTGGATGCAGTTGGGCATCAGCGCAAAGGCCTGCCACATCTGCGGCTCGCCGCCCAGACCCCGCACCGTCACGGTGGTATGCTCGCGACCGCCTTGGTCGTCCGTCCAGCGATCCAACGGAACGGTCACCTCGCTGGCGAAGTACCGCAACGTCCCGGCGCCGCCGTCTAGCTCCTCAAAGGTCGAGCGGACGTAATCGAACGTCTGCTCACACCCGATCTGACCGGTCTGCCGCGATCCGAACGACGCGATGGTAGCCGCATGCTCGCGGATGCTCGGCAGCATGGCATCCACAGCGTCCGACAGCGCTTTATAGTCGATGGGCGCAGGCTCTCCCGGCCTGCTGGAAGGTCCGCAGCCAGCCAGGGCCAACGCCAGAACACCGCCGATCACCACACGTCGAATCAAAGCAGAAAGCCCTTACCGATGGCCACATGCTTGGCCATGAAGACCACGATGCCGAAAATCATCCCACACAACAGCAACACCACCGCCGGCTGCAAGCGCTCGCGGAAATAGCGCACCCCCAGCCAACGGAAAACCATCGACTTGATCAGCCACGCCAGCAGGAAGCTGAACCAAACGTGATACGGTGAGATCATCAAACGATCGTGGGTCCATGTCTCAGCCGCGATCACGAACCCCACCGGCGACAACGGAAACCATGTGTATTCCCGCCTCAGGTAGAACAGCAACCCCGTCAACAGGATGCCCCACCCGAGATTGATAATGCCCTCGTAGCGATAGTAGAAACTGGACGCGCTTTCGTAGTAGTACACGCGTGAGGTGCTGCGCACCCCGTACGAGATCGCACGTTCGCTCCAGTTGGTGAACGACTGATAGACCGTCGGCGCCCGCTGATAGCTGTTCTCGAATCCGTAGTTGTACATCAGCGTCAGGTACAACGGACCGGTCACCACCGCGACCACGACCATGCTGATGAAGATAATCTTGGCGATGTCGCGCACGTTGGCCCGCACCTCATGCCCGACCTTGAACGCCTCCAGCAGCATGTTGTGCGGCCCATAGGTCTTGAGCTGCCCGGCAAAGCCCCATTGCATCCAATGGATGGCCCACGAGTTACCCGAGGTGGCCAAATGCTCGTAGCCCGGCAGCGTCGATATACTGGGGTGATCGTGCAGCACATCCCGCTGTATGCTTACCATCTGATGGGAGGCGATGTTGTTCTCATACGTCGCCAGCATACCCTCAGCCCGCTGACGAGTCTGGGCGATGCAGTAATACACGATGAAGAAAAGAAGAAATAACATTTGCGCCAGACTTGTTGCATAGCACGCCAAAGCCACGAACCCGATCGTGCCAACGATCATCGCCACGGTAATCGGCCAGCGTCCTAATTCGTCGTCGCTTTCAGGGTCGGTCGGCCTGCCGCCCCACAGCGAACGCAGGTAGCCCCAAATCGTCCGCCGGTTGAACCAGATGCTCCAGATGAACAACCCCGCACAGCCGCCCGAGCGGATAGCCATCTTGACGAAACTGTCCCAATGCGTCCGCCCCACCTCCAAGCCCAGCCAGGCGAAGATGCTCGGTGCCAACAGGCTCACCAGCACGTACGTCAGCGCCACCGTCAGCAGCACGTCGGCCGGCATGAGCAGGAACATCGCCAGGACCATCGGTCCCCAGAACAGCTTCAGCGGCACCTGCGGGAGAATGTTCAGGCGGGTCAAATCATACCCACCCAGGATGCCCTCGTTACTCGCCCACGGCAGCATGGGGATCGGCAGGCTCGCCGCCGCCTCGCCGGCTGCGTAGTACGTTGCCGGCAGACACATCGCCAGTCCCACCCCAAACACCGCCCAGCGCTGCCAGACCATTGGCTGGTCGTCGGCCTGAATGACCCCCAGCGCAGGCTGAGCCCAGGTAAACGGCAACCGCTCATGCTCGATCCACCGCTTGCGCAGCATCAGCAGCAGGCCCATCAGCATTGCCTCAAAACAGACGCAAACGGCCGTCCAGTACACCATCGGCCGCCACCACAGCCGCCACGGCACGTCGCCGCCGTTGCCCAGCCGGAAGCCCTCCAGCGCCGCCTTCGTCTCCGCCGTCAGTTCGTCGCCTTCGGTCTCGACCGTCGGGCCCCACCAAGGCATGTTCTTGGACCACTGGAAGATGCGTTCCTCGGCGCGGCGTGTCGACTCGAAGAGATTGGAGACACTGCTCTCCAGGCATGCCTTGATGGTAATGGACCAGGGGATCGTAATGACGACGGCTGCGAAGACGGCCGCCAACTCCGGCCTGCGCAGAGGGCGCCGATGCAGGTACCATGCCAGGCCCACCAGAACCGCCAACACTCCCAACCCACGGATGTTGCCCCACAACAGCCGAGTGTATTGGTCGGGCGTCGCGTGGTAGTACATCAGAGCAGACGTGCCCGCCCACAAGATCAGCAACAGGACCAGGAAGAACCGAGGAAACTTTAGCAGGAAGACGGTCATGATGGCGCCGAAGCCAAGCGCCATCACGAACATGTACTTGTACACTGTCTCATGGACGGCCATGAAGCAGACCAGCCCGGTCCACATCAGGACCATCAACGCACAGATCAACAGGCTCCTTGGTGTGATGGCACGCTCCGTGGCTGGGCTGTCGGCTTTGCTTGGAATCATTCCGCGCCGCCTCACACGTCGTACCGCATCGCCGAGGCCGGCTCGACCTTCGCCGCGATCCAGACCGGCACTACCGCCGCCAACAACGACAACAGCGTGCTCACGCCCGCCCCATAAATCACCCACGGCAACACGTACACCAAGGGCGCGGCAAACGCATTGTCCACTCGCACGCGGTCAGCCGCCGCCGTGGCGCCCGCCTCAACGTGCAGTTCGACTCCCAGTGTGGCGCCGGCGTCCAAATCCACCTGGCCCAATGGCATCCATCGGCCGCGATTCTGCGGGTCCGACTGATCCAGCGACACCTCGCGACTGCCGCCGGGATAGACCAGCCGATACCGCGCCACCGCGTCGAGCCCCGCCTGCTCCGGGATAAACACCTCCACGTCGTAGGGCCCGGCCACCGACGCCGACAGTCGCCACGCCGCCGACGCCCGCCCTGCCGAGCTCTCCACCACCATGAACGGTGCGGCCGGCAGAATCTGGAGCATCGCGCTGGTAGCTGCGTCGGGGTGCGTCGGGGGACGGATCAACTGCCGCCCCTTCCGATCCGTCAGACGATCCAGGAGTTTCCACGCCTCATCACCGCCACCACTGGAGGCCACCTTCGGCGCCTTGTTGGTCTTACTCAGTACCACCTTGTTGGTCTGATCCGAGCGGAAGGCATACCCGAGCTTCGGCCTATACCACGCCCCGGTAGCCACGGAGAACCCGCCCGCTTCGTCATCGACCACGACGGCCGGCACGGTCAGGTACCGAGCGCCCGCTTGGGCGGCAAACATCACACCGGCCACCCCCACACCCGCCGCACCTCCCACCAGTCCTGCCACGGCCCCCAAGAAAACGCTCTCAAACAGGAAAACCTGAATCACGTGCCGGTCACGGGCCCCCAAACACTTGAGCGTGCCGATTTCCTTCACTCGCTCGGTGACGCTCATCAGGATGGCGTTAAACGTGCCGGCCGTGCTGATAAGCAGCGCCACGCCGATCCACATCCAGCGGAAAGCACCCGCCGCACCCGCCGATTGCTCACCTCGCATCGCCGCCGGCACCCGATCGTACAGTTGGTCGAGCACCAGCAACGTCACCATGAACGCAACGGCCGTCGACACACCCGCCAGCACCAATGCCATCCGCCCCAGACGAAGACGCAGTCCCTGCAACGCAAAGCCTATAGAGGCTGACAACGGCAGCGTGCTGTGCCCGGACTTGCTAGCCATCACCGTCGCTCAGACCATCCCTGCTTCCGCTCCGGCGGTACCCCTAGTGCTCCTCGGCCAAGCGCCCGGTCGTTCGGTCGCGCATCTGCCCGACGGTGATCTCCACTTCATCTTTGGTCTCGATGCGATCCACCAGCCCGTCCCGGATCCATACGATCCGGTCCGAAGCATCGATGATTTTCAGATCGTGCGTATTGCACATAATGGTCACGTCCTGTCGACGGTTCATCTCGATCATCAGATTGATGATCTCAAGCCCGGTCTTCAAATCCAGGTTCCCCGTCGGCTCGTCGGCAAGCACGATGGAAGGTCGGTTGGCAAAGGCCCGCGCGATCGCCACGCGCTGCTGTTGCCCGCCCGACAGCTCCGTCGGCTTGTGCCCGGCGCGATCACCCAGTCCGACCATTTGCAGTAATTCGAACGCGCGGTCCTCGCGCTCCGAGCGCGGCACCCCGGCAAAGATCATCGGCAGCGTCACGTTCTGTAGCGCCGTCATGATCGGAATGAGGTTGAACGTCTGAAAGATGTACCCGATCTTGCGGCAGCGCAGCCACGCCAACTCCGTGGCGTCAAGCTTCGAAATATCCGTCTTGTCGATGAACACACGGCCGGCCGTCGGCTTCGTCAGCCCGCCGACGACGTTGAACAGTGTCGTCTTGCCCGAGCCGCTCGGGCCCATGATGGAAACGTACTCCCCCTTGCGAATCTGCACGTCGACGCCGTCCAGAGCTTTGACGACCTCGCCGCCCATGTAATAGTGCTTCTTGGCCTCTTCGACGATGACCGCCAGTTGATCGAACGTAGGCGTCTGCTCCATGGGTACTCCACGAGCAACTCGATGTCCCAACCATTCGACGCACCCCCCTGCGTGCTGTCACGGCGCGCCTCCATCATACGGCAGGTGCCAGGCTCTGCAAAGGGTCCAAGGCCGCTCGTCCAGAAAGGCCCCACCGCTCGATCTAACGCCATTACGCAGCCCCTCTCGGCTGCTGCCCACCCATCACTCACCGCAAGGATCACACACGGCACAAGCGGGACCCGGCGAGCTCACTCCCCCTTCGTCTGACGATCGGCCGAGGAAAACGCAATCAGCAGCACCGCGTCTTCCCTGCCGACGTTCCGGGCGTTATGAAGCACCTCGGGTGGAATAACGATCGTGTCGCCCTCGCCCATCTCGACTTCGGGCTTACCCTCGACCGAATGCACGATCCGACCGGCGGCAACGTGCAGAACCTCCTCACAATTGGGGTGCCGATGGAGCGGATTCTCGCAACCCGGCTTGAGCACACACTTGCCCACCGTCATGCCCTGCGAATTGCCCACCGCGCCGCCCGCATACCAATGCAGCGCACCCCACTCCTGGTGCTGCACGACCACCTCACTCGCCCTCAGCAGCTTCACCTCTGCCATGCGAACATCCCTCCGTCGGGCCTGCGCGCCCGCTCAGTCGAACATGGGTAGTTGATATCGCTCCAGGGCGAACTTGTGCACCTGATGGTCGATCGGCACCGGATAGTTGCCCGAGAAACACGACGTGCAGTAGTGCTCGGCAGGTGGCTTCACGCAGCCCAGCATGCCCTCCAACGACAAATAGGCCAGCGAATCCACGTCGAGATAGTCCCGTATCGCTTCCACGCGGCCCATGCGGGCAGCCACCAACTCTTCGCTGGTGGGAAAATCGATCCCGTAGTAACAAGGGTGCCGGATCGGCGGGCTGGCCACCCGAACGTGGATTTCCTTGGCGCCCGCTTGGCGCAGCGCGCCCATCTTGCTCTTCGTCGTGGTTCCGCGAACGATGGAATCCTCGATGACCACGAGGCGCTTGCCGCGTACCGCGTCTCGGATCACGTTGAGCTTCATTCGCACGACGGTGTCGCGCATGGCCTGATTGGGCATGATGAAACTGCGACCCGTATAGTGACTGGTCGTAAAGCCGCGTCCGAACGGGATCCCGCTCTCGTGGCTGTAGCCCACCGCCGCACACCGCGCACAGTTGGGCACGGCCATCACCATGTCGGCCTCGATCGGCGCCTCCCGTGCCAACTGCCGTCCCATGGCCACCCGCGCCAGGTGCACGTTCTGTTTGAACACGTTGCTCGACGGGTCGGCGAAGTACACCAGCTCAAAAATACAACTCGCGGGCCGATACCGCTTTGGCTCGACATAGAACCGGCTGTGAAGGCCTTCCTTGTTCAGCGTCACGATCTCGCCCGGCTCGACGTCTCGAATGTACTCGGCGCCCACCACGTCCAGCGCAATCGTCTCGCTGGCTGCACAGTACGCACCGTCGGGCATCCGACCGATGCACAACGGCCTGATCCCATGCGGGTCGCGTGCGACCTCGATCCGGTCGGGGAACATCACCAACAGACTGAACGCCCCCTGGAGATGGGTCAGTACAGGGCTGAGAGGATCCGGCAGATCCATGTGCTCCGGATCGGCCAGCAGATGGATGATGACCTCCGTGTCACTGGTCGTCTGGAAGATGCGGCCCTGCTCCTCATAGGTGTGACGCAGCAGGCCTGCGTTGATCAGGTTGCCGTTATGGCAGACGGCCACCTGCCCACGCGCGTATTCGACCAACAACGGCTGGATGTTGTTGACGTTGGGTGAGCCGGTGGTTGAATAGCGAATATGCCCGATCGCGTTGGGATTGCTCAACCTCTCCAGGTGCCGGCGATCGAAAACCTCACTGACCAGCCCCAGCCCGGCATAGCGTCCGATCCGCTGGCCGTCAGACGTACATATGCCCGCCGACTCCTGTCCCCGATGTTGTTGGGCAAACAGCGCCAGATAGGTCAGTTGCACGGCATCCGGATGGCCGAAGATGCCGAACAACCCACAATGTTCCTTCGGACCGCTCTCGGGCAGCAATCAATAACACCTCGCTACCGTCGTCCCCGTTTGCACCTGCCAGATTAAACACTAGCGGTGTAAGGTGGACACGTCAACCCGACCGTGCTTCAATGATCGGCCGGCCGGGTGCTGCTCGGATGGCGCGACCCGGCCACGTCAGGTCGTCCCGATAGGAGCCGCCCATGAGTGACCCCAACCGCCCCAGCGTCGCGGTCATCGGCAGCATCAACATGGACCTCGTCGTTCGCGCATCACACGCCCCGGAGCCCGGCGAAACGGTGCTCGGCCGCGATCTTCAGACCATCCCCGGCGGCAAGGGCGCCAACCAGGCCGTCGCCGTAGGACGCCTCGGGCTGCCCTGCTGGATGATCGGGCGAGTCGGAGACGACGAGTTCGGGCAGCGCCTTCTGACCAGTCTGGCCGCCAGCAAGGTTGAGGTGTCGCACATCGTCGTCACCGAAGGCACCCCCACCGGCGTGGCCCTGATTGTGGTCGATCGAGTCGGCGAGAACGCGATCTGCGTTGCCAGCGGGGCAAACTACAAGGTCACGCCCGAAGATGTCGACGCCGCCGAAGAGGCGATAGCCAACGCAAGAGTGTGCCTGCTGCAACTGGAATTACCTATCGATACCGTCGTCCACGCCATCCGCCTCTGCCGCAAGCACGGCGTCGAGACCATACTGGACCCCGCCCCGGCCCCACCCAATGTGCCGGACGCGCTTTTCGAGGCCGATCTGATCACCCCCAATCAGAGTGAGGCGGAAGCCCTCACGCACGAGCGAACCGAAAAGGTCCGCGAGGCCAAGGCCGTCGCCGCCGCCCTCGTGTCACGCGGCGCCCGTAAAGTCGTGCTGAAACTGGGCGAACGAGGCGCCCTGGTGTTCGACGGCGAGCGCTTCGAGCAGATCGGCCCTCACAAAATCGCCCCCGTCGACACGACCGCCGCGGGAGACGCCTTCACCGGCGCCCTGGCCGTCGCCCGCGCGAGGGGACACAACCTGGCCGATGCCGCACGATACGCCAACGCCGCCGGGGCCGCCGCCTGTAGGAAGTTCGGCGCGCAACCATCCATGCCCACGCCCGAGGACGTCATCGAGCTGCTGCGGTCGTGACCGCCGGCCGCCGGGGCGAATCGACAAGGCGAAACTTCAGCCCACCGGAGAAAACACAACCCGATGCCGAGAATCAAACAACTCAGAAGCCTGCTCGGCGCCGAACCCGACGACGTGTTCCTACACTTCGCCCTGGCGATGGAGTTGACCAAGGCCGGTCAATCCGCCGAGGCCCTTTCCCACTTCGACCGTGTGATTGAACTCGATCCCGACTACACAGCCGCCTACGTTCAGAAGGCACGAATCCTTATCGAAATGAAACAGTCGGATACGGCCCGGCAGACGATCACTGCCGGCCTCGAGGCCGCCCGGCGAAAAGCTGAACCCCACACAGCCGAGAAGCTCGAAGAGATGCTGCAAGCACTCGGCGACCGGTAGCCGCCCAAGCCTGTATCATCACCCGACAGCCTGGCCGGACGCCGCCAACTGCTGCGCTTGGCTCAACGGCGGCCGCCGTGCCGCCAGCTCCTCAAAGAGACCGTGATATGCGGCGTCAAAACCCGCCCCACTGAACAACTCGAACGCCAGGCTGCGAGCCTGCTCCACGATGCGATTCCGGACCGCCTGCTCATCGATCGCGTACATGACCATGCTGGTCAGGCTCGGCAGAACCCTCGGCTCGGCCAGCAGGCCCGTACGCCCTGCCACAATCAACTCTTCCACCGCCGGGGTGGCCGTACCCACGACCGGCACGGCCCCAGCCATCGCCCAGGCCAGAGGCGTGGTATCGACGTCGCCGGTCGCCGGCACAAGCAACACGTCCGCGACGGCCAACAGCTCCGGCCAGTCGTACCGATCACCGGTAAACACGGTCATATCCGCCAGCCCGATCCCCTCGGCAAACCGCCGCAGGCGCCGCTGCTCCGAGGACGATCCGGGAACGATGACACGCAGGTCGGCCCACCTCTGCTGAAGCAGAGCCGCCGCCCACGCCCCATAGCGATGCCCACCCGTGCGACTCGGCGGACCCGACATCAAGAGCACGGGCGCGCCACCCGGCAGCGCCAACTCGGCCGCCACACGACCGGCGTCGACCGACCCCAGGCGGCCAAAATCCACCGGCGGGCGAATCAGTCGGCACTGCCGTGGGTCCGCCCCGGCCTCGATCAACCGTTGCCGCACCAACTGCGACGGTGCTACCAAAGCCACCCGCTCGCCCGCGACAGACCGCACCCAACCCGAGAGCCGATCCGCCGGCGCCAAATCGTGCAGCACCACCCCCAAGGCCACGTCGGGCCTGCTCGCCCGACACGTCGCCGCCGCCTGCGCACCCCAGGCCAGCATCAACCGGACATCCAGATCGGCCACGCAACGACGCAACGACACCGCGCCGAGCCCCGTGCAACCGAACCGACAGGCGGCCACACGGACAGGATAGCCCAGCCGCCTTCGCACGCGCTCGACCAACGTCGGCTCGAGGCAGACCACACGCTGCTGCCATCCCCATCCCGACGCCCGTTCCTGTAGACGGGCCACACAGTCAAGCGTCGCCGCGTCGCAGTCGGCCAGCACGTGCACCAGCGCCCGCGACGGCGTCATGACTCGGCCGCCTCCTCCCGCTCCCGCACCGTATGGTCACAGAACAGAAAGGTGATCTCCCGCGCCAACTTGCGGGCCATCTGACGCGCCACCGCCACCCCGAACGCCTCGTCGTCGCTATGCTCGCTCGTCGTGCCAACCGCCACGTCGTAACCTTCGATCGACTGCGGCCAGAGGCGCACGTCCTGCTGCCGCTCGGTGGAGATAACTTTGATCGTAACCTGCCACTGACCCTTGTAGAGCGGGTCGCCCGGCTCGTCGTGCAGACGGAAGCGACGCACCCTGATGTGAAGCACCTGCTCGGCGCCCAGCTTCTCGCCCACCTGCCGAATCGACCAGTTCTGGCTCTCGGGGCGGCTGTAGACCTCGCGAGCGAGTCTCTCGGGGCTGACCACTTTCGTGTTGACCTTCCGTGTGCGGAAATTCGTGGCCAACTCCGAGATCAACAGGTTCGTCGCTTCCGGAACACTCACCAGGCCGGACGGGTCGTCCACAAACACCACCAACGGCCCCTTCGTCAGCCTGAACTGGGCCTTGACCTTCTTGCCCTGACCCACGCCCATCCAATACAGCGCAGCGCCAAACTGCGGCCCGCAACCGTCCAGGAGCACAACCGCCGCCAGGCCCAGCCCAGCCACGGCCATGCCCGCCCGCCGCACGTTAGAGTGGTTCTTCATGATCGTAGAACTTCTTCGCCACCGCCTGCGCCAGCAGTTCCAGGGTCCTGCGGTGCACGATGGCCGTCGTCGTCTCCATCGAGCCCAGACTGCCCGATTCGGGATAGCGGACCTGTGTCTCACCGTTGTACAGCCGCTGTTGGTCCGGTTCGGCCCGTACATCGTGAACCGCCAAAGCCACCCGCCCGCGACCGCTAAGCAGGTACTCCGTCCCGCCGCCTCGCGTGGTGTACTCCAGCACCTCCACGTACAATACCAGATCGGCGTCGAACTGCTGCCCGATGCGGGCCGGCGCCATCGAGTCCCAGTCGTAGTGCGACTGCTGATAGGCCGCCACCTCCCGATTGGACACCAACCCGAGCGGGCGAACCTTCTGCTTGAGGTAGTAGGCAAGATACTCGGCCAACTCAAAACGGATATACGGATACTCAAACAGCGTTCCCTGATCGGCCCACACCACGATCGCCACGCGATGGCCCGCCAGCCGCCCGAACTCGGCCGCAACCTTCTTGGTCGGATCGGGAGCCGTCGCAATGATGGGGTAAAGCAACGCCTGGCAGGAACACAGGCCCACCAGCAGCAGCGAGCCCAGCAGAGCCATGCGACGCCCCACGCCGCTGGCGTTGCCCCGTCGACCCCCGTTGTTGTCTGTTGCCCGTTGCATTCGTTTCCTCACGGACCTTTCGCCAACCAGGCCTCGATGAGTTTGTACCCCCACGCCGCCAGGAAGACCGCCAGCAGCAACCACAGCAGTCGGTCCGGCCTGATACGGTACCAGTCGACCTGCCAGCCGCGACCGGTCACAAGCACCACCAACGCCGCCGGAATCGCCAGGATCGTCGCCACGCACAGCAACGCCCCCATCGGCTGAGATTTCAGACCCGGCAGCAGTCTGCCGCGCACCACGTACTGAAAGGCCCTGGTCATCCCGCACGTCGGGCACGGATAGCCCGTCGACACCAGGAAGCCGCACGGGGGCATCACGATCTGCCCGGGCTTCGACGGGCCGTCCTTGTATCCCAACTTCCAGGCAGCGAAGTACAGTATCACCGCGACGCCAACCAGTACACCCACCGCCGTCAGCCTGGCCGCCACCGGCCTGACGCGGGGCCCCAGGCACACCAGCGGCGGCAAAGGCACCTCCGCGGGCCTGGCTCGACCAACCCCCTCGTCGGCCGACGCGTGCTCCTCGCCATCGCGCTCGCTCGCGTTCTGTGTGTGTTCGCCCTCTTCCGCCACCAGCAATTAACCTCAAATCCCCGCCAATCCTAAGCCAGATCAGCCAACCTGCCAAGAAGAAGCCGCCAAGCCATTAACCTGGGTGATCTGTGTTGGCGTGCCATTGCCGATTGCCACACCTGCAATCACGCCGCCACAACCGGCACCAAGTAGGCTGCATCAAACAGCAAATAGTTGGGGAATACACCGCTGGCCAGGACGCTGAGGCCTCACACGTCTCCGGCCGAAGCGCCGTCGGCGCGACCGACGACGGCGATGCCGTACCTGTTCGCCAGTTCGACGGTCTTGTCGCGGTCGATCAGGAGGGTCTTGCCGGCCTCGACCACCAGCACGCGCCCGCCGGCGCGGTGGAGGTTCTCGATCGTGTCGGGGCCGACGGTGGGCACGTCGAACCGCATGTCCTGGTTCGGCTTGGCCACCTTCACCAGCGTCCACCCGCCCGAACGCGCCAACTCGCCCGCGCGGGCGATCATCGCGTCGGTGCCCTCGACGGCTTCGACGGCGATCACGTCCTGCTCCTTCACGGCCACCGACTGACCCACGTCCAGCCGCCCCATCTCCTTGGCGATCCGCCAGCCCAGCTCGATGTCTTTCTGCTGGGTCGCGGTGGGTGACGCCTTGGTTAGCACCCCCTCGGGCGCCATCGACTCAGGGCAGTATTGGGTTGAATCGATCACGGTCAGGCCCTTTTGCTGCATCTGGTCGGCCACGGCCGACAGCAGCGAGTCATTCCGCTTGTCGCGGGTGGCGAAGTACCACACCTTGATGCTGGTCCAGTCGGGCAGGTAGCGCAGCCACTGAAGCCATCTCGCCGAGCCGTGTACGCGAGTCTTACGCACGCGGCCGGCCATGATGACCTGCCCGGCGCCCTCCCGCCGAAACAGCCGTATCCACCGGCCCAGCCGCACGATGCCGCTGGTGTAGAACGTATCGGCCAGGTCGCGCAAGTGCTGGTCGGCCTCGCCCCGAAGGGCAATCACCACCACCCGGCAGCCGGCTTGGCGAGCCCCTGTCGCCACCAGCATCGGGAACTGCCCCGACCCTGCCAACAGGCCCAGAACGGGCCGCGCCTGCCCATCGTGCTCAACCGGATCGCCCATTGTCGCTCAGCCGATTGCGAAGCTCGGCCACTTCGGCTTCGAGTTGCCTCAGCCGGTCGCGCATCTCCGGCAGGTGGGTCATGACGGCGAGGACCCGTTTGGCCTCATATATCGGCATCGCCGGCGCGCCCAGCACCCGCGTGCCCGCCTCCACGTCGTTGGTTACGCCCGACTTGGCGGCGATCTGCACGTTGTCGCCGATGGTCACGTGACCCACCACACCCGCCTGACCGGCCATCGTTACGTGCCGCCCCACCGTTACCGAGCCGGCAAGCCCCACCTGCGCCACGAACATGCAATCCCGGTCGATCTTGGCGCCGTGGCCGATCGCGATCAGATTGCTGAACTTCGTGCCCGAGCCGATCATCGTTTTGCCGAGTGTCGCCCGGTCGATCGAGCAGTTGCTGCCGATCTCGACGTCGTCGCCGATCTCGACGTAGCCGATCTGCGGGATCTTCTCCCACTTTTCGCCCACCGGCGCATACCCCAGCCCGTCGTTGCCCACGACCGTGCCGGCGTGGATCGTCACGCGGTCACCCAGAATGCTGCCGTCATAGAGCACCACGTTGGGGAACAGCACCACCGAGTTGCCCAGCCGACACCCCGGACCCACGAAGCAGCCGGGATAGATCGTCACGTCGTCGCCGATCACGACGTCATCGGCGATAGTCACCTGCGGAGCGATGTTGGCCCGAGCCCCGATCCGGGCACCAGCCGACACCACAGCCGACTCGCTCACCCCCCATTGCGGGTGCGACCGCTGGCCGTGCATGCGGACGATCAGCCGCGTGATCGCCGCATACGGGTCGGCCACCCGCAGCAGGTTCAGCCCCTTGGGCGCGTCGACACTTTTACCCACGACCACCGCCGACGCCTGCGTGGTCGCCAGCATCTTCTCGTACTTGGGATTGGCCAAGAAGCTGATGTTCCCCTCGCGGGCGTCCTCCAGGGTGGCCACGGCCGACACCTCGACCGCGACGTCGCCCACTACCTGACAGTCGGTACCCCCCGCCTTCAGATGCTCAGCCAACTCTTGCAGCGTATAATCCATCGATTCGGTGTGCTCCCGCGGTCGTTTCAAACCGGCATGGTATGGCCTAACCTCTTGTGAAGTCAACTATTTGCGTTCGGCTGGGAGACCGTTGCCGCTGTCTTGCGGGCATTGTGCCGGGCGATCCGGGCGGCCTTGGCGGCGACCTGCCGAATGAGCCGTTTGCCTGTTGGCGAGAGCCGGTCGGCGTCGAGATAGGCGAGGACAAACCGCAGCCGGTCGGTAGCCGAGGCGGCTTGGCGGGGACACGAGAAGTGCAGGCTCGCCAGGTCCTTCACGCGCCATCGGCGCTTGCGCCACCCGGGCTGAAAGACCCTCTGCAAGTCGATAAGCGTCAGCACAGGTGTGGCCGGGTCGGCCATATCCGCAAACACGTGGGACAGGTACAGATCGCGGTGGCAGAAGCCCGCCTCGTGCAACGCGCGAGCCAGCAAAGCCACCTGTCGAACGAGCGTTCGCTTGTGTTCGACGCGGATCGCCGTGCGTCCGTCCATCAGGTTACGTGGCACCCATCGCTCGAGCGATTCGCCCGGAGCCGACGCCAGCACGATGAAGCTGCACTTCTCGCGCCAGCCGCCCATCTTCTCGCCGAAGGCCACCGGTGTGGGCGTGGGGATACCCGCGCGACGC